>OGNG01000218.1_pt1 | contig 41328 bp, 34 predicted proteins | sample 1573431 | NCBI WGS metagenome assembly OGNG01 (sample SAMEA2581927, study PRJEB24529) | metagenome | biome: Human gut stool | place: China | collected 2011
AAACATTTCAAATAGCAATACCAGATGAATATAAGGAAAAGTAAAATTTCAGTTTCATGTTGCTTTTAATAATTGAATATTGAATGATTTTACATAGCCGTTAAGGAGTAATTTTTGCTCCCTAGCGGCTTATTTTATTTTTCAAAGTAGGAGGTGAGAAAATTGAAAATTAGAAAGGTTGATGACAAACCGATGGTCATTCACACCAAGGAGAAAGCCAAGATTCATGCCCACGAACCGAAGGGAGCCAAGATTAAGGGGAGTAACATCTATACAGTAGAGAGAGGTCCTAAGACAGCTGGTGCAAAGGTAACTAATACGGATAGAAAGAAGTCATATCGCAAGAGTACCATTCATCAGTCAGAGTCGAAGAATAAAGGATTATCAAGATTTAAGCGAAACTATAGAGAATCTAACACTTCCATCAAGACCAAGAACACGAATCTTCACATTGCAGGAAGAACAGGTGCACTTGCAGCCGGGGCAGTAACGGAGCATGTGGAAGGTGGTCAGGAGGTATCGCAGGCAGCATATCTTGCATATGAAGCAAGCCGACCTGTTACCGGAACTGCTTCCAAGGGTGCAGCACTTTTCAGGAAAAAGGCGGCAGCCGAGGCAAAGAAGCGAATCAAGAAGGTAGATGCAGGAAAGAAGCTGGCAAAAAAGACAGCAAAGAAAGCTGCCAAAGATACTGCCAAAACCGTAGCTAAAGAGACGGCAAAAGAAACAGCCAAGACTACTGCCAAGGTTGCAGCGAAAACTGCTTCAAAGACAGCTGCTACAGCGGCAGGAACAGCGGTTGCACCGGGAGTTGGTACTGCAATTGGCATAGCAGCTGGATATGCAGCAGGTGTGTCCATAGAGGTCAAGGATGAAAAGATGACCAACCGGAGCAGGAAGATAAAATTCTTTCTGGATAAGATGAAAGCACAGGAGAATCAGACAGACAGCGTGGCAAAGCTGGTAAAGGATCTGATTGTGCGAAAAGCGATTACCTGGGTAAAGGCAGCTGCACCGATTATCGGATTGGTGCTTTTATTACTTGTTCTTGTAGTTGCCATGATTGCGGTTCCGGTTATAGCGGTGATAGCAATCCTTTACAATTCTCCATTTGCTTTATTTCTGCCACCACTTGAATCAGGAGATACCGTGCAGACAGTAACGAGTGCTTATGTGCAGGAATTTAACCGGGATGTGAATACGAAAGTGAATGAGCATACCGGATATGACCTTGGAGAGCTTGTATATGTGGACTATGAAGGTATGGAAGAAAACCCAAGCAATTACTATGACATCATGGCTGTCTATATGGTCAAGCATGGTGTCGGAGATACTGCAACAGTCATGAATGATACTTCAAAAGGCTGGCTGCAGGCAGTTGTAAATGATATGTGTTCATACACCACAAGCACAGGAACAAAGGATGTGGAAGAAACAGATGCAGACGGTAATGTAACTACTGTCACGAAGTCGGTTCTGTATGTGAATGTCACACTGAAATCGTACAGAGATATGATTTCGGTCTATGGATTTAATTCTGATCAGGTGGAAATGCTTGAGCAGATCATGAGTCCGGAGTTTATGGGACAGCTTGGATATGCCGGAAGCGGAAGTGGCGGCGGAGGCGGAAGTCCGGGAGTAAGCTCCATGACTGAGGATGAAATCAATGCCATCCTAAACGAAATTACAGACAGCAGGCAGAAAACAGTCTGCTCCTATGCACTACACAGAGTTGGTTTTCCTTATAGTCAGGATTTAAGAGACAGCGGTAACTATTATGACTGCAGTTCCTTAGCCTATTATTCATGGAAGGATGCAGGCGTGGATATTAGTTATGGCGGTGCAACCACAGCGGCAGCGGAGGCACAGGGACTTGATGAAGCCGGAAAGACTGTCTCCTTTGATGAGTTACAGCCGGGAGACCTTATCTTTTACAGTTTTACAAGCAATGGAAGATATAAGAACATCAGCCATGTGGCAGTATATGTCGGAAATGGCAAGGTGGTAGAGGCACTTAATGAAAGTCTTGGTGTGGTCTACAGGGATGTGGCAAGCATAGGAAAGATTGTTGTGATAGGAAGACCATAACAGGAAATTTGCAGAGAGGGCATAGTCCCTCTCTGAGACTGGAGGTAAGAATGGATTTAAAAGATATGATACTGGTAACAGAAAACGACAGGGGAACAGAGACAAATATGCTGATGACTCTGGATGATTATAAGAGTTTTATAGCAATTGATGAGATGTCAGAGCTTGCAGAAAATTTGTTGCAGCTTGGAAGGACACTTGGTGAAGCAGATAACTTCACAGAGTATTACAGGGCAGCAAATGTAACTGTATCTGCGAGATTCTGTCTGGATGATATTCAGCTGGGACATTTTCTTCAGGGATTTTATAACGATTCCAAAGAATTTCGGTTTGATAAAGAAGCCAGTTCTTCTGAATGTGTTGCAAAGCTTAAGGAGATTGGAATGACCGATAAGGGCTGGGTGGATGATTTTAACCTGCATTATGAAATGGAGAACCGCTCATTTGAAAGGGGACAGACATTTCATAACTTCAATGACCATGATTACATGGTGCTTGAAGCATTATCACCAAGAAATCTTGTGGTGATGGATATGAAGTCAGGTTCCCTTACAATCGCCCTTGGTGCGACAGAGTATAAGCGTTATCCGAAGGATGAGAAGCCTACAAAGGACAATACCACAATCGGGGTATCGTGGGAGCATGGCATTTATCTAGGTTCCACACTTTCAACTACAAATTTCAAGGCATACAAGAGGGAGTATGGCACACCGGAAAAGATAGAGGATATCTATGATTACAGGGCAAAGCTAAAGCAGAAGTTCTATTTTTATCAGGATATGTCAAAGGATGATGATGTACCAAAGAAGCTGCAGAATGACTTCCTTCACCAGATGTATGAGGATTTTGGAACGATTGAAGAGGACTGTTTTTACGACAGGCTGGAAGATGGAAAGTACGATGAAGGCTTTAAGGAAAGACAGGTAAAGGAAGAAAAGAGCCGGTGATGAGATTTTTACAGGAGGCGATATCATATGGAACAGGAATTTGATGTTGAGATAAAAGAAGTGCTTTCACGAGTACAGAAAGTAAAGGCAGAGTCGCTTGACGATGCCATCAATAAGGCAATGGATATGTATTATGCAGAGCAGATAGTCCTTGGAGCAGAGGACATGAAGGGAGTTGATTTTGCGCCTATCAGCGAAGGTCAGCTCCCTTCTTCATTAAAAGAAAACGGAGGAAAAGCAAGATGAAAAGTGATTCAACAACAGTAATTAAGAACATGGAGTTTTTAGTAAAGGAACTTCATAAGGAGTGGGACAGATCGGGTGCTTCTAAGGCATCCGTTATTATTTCCCTTGAGGAAGTAGATGGTATCAATGATAAGTTAAAAGAGATTATCTATCAGACACAGAAGTCAGTCGATGAGGATGAGCTGACCTTTAAACAGAGCATTGCAAAGTCCAAGGAGTGCTATGTGCTTCTTCGTGTGGTGCGTAAGATTGCAAAGAAAAAGGATAAATGCGAAAAACAGGCAATCGACAATGAATTTGCAATCGAGCTGGATAAGGATGAGTTAAAGCTCTTTAAGGGATTGTTTGCAGAGATGTTTAAGTAGAGGAGGACAAAGGTATGGGCGTTGATATGAAGGTCAAAGCGATATACGATTCTGAAATTGGTAACATCACCAGATCAGAAAAGAACTGGAAGGATGTGTTAAAGGTCGCAGGTCAGTTATACCGCTATGAATTTGACAATATCGTTATGATAACAGCTCAGAGACCTCCGGAAAAAAGCACACTCATGGCAGATTATGATACCTGGAAAAAGGTGGGAAGATATGTAAAGCGTGGTGCGAAAGGCTGCGCTATCTTCCCGTCAAGGGCACTGAATCCACGCATGAGGTATATATTTGATATCAGTGATACCGGAGGGAAGAATGTTAAGCTGACATGGGACCTTGAGGGAGAAAATCTTAAAGATTATGTGGATTTTCTCGTATCAGAAGGTCAGATTGAGCAGTACGATAACAGCAACAGGGAGTCTCTAAAAAATATATTAAAACAGTTTACAGGAACAGATGTTTGGCTTATAATAAAAGAAGAGTTCGGAGACCGAATGACCGAGCTTATGCAGCTATCAGGTAGTGTGATAAAGGAAGAAAGTAAGAAACGCAATGGCTTACAGCAGGAAATGGACATGGAGCAGCTTGTATATGCAAGTGTCATGTATGCTGTAGGGACGAGATGCGGATTTGACTTATCTGTGCAAGAACAGGATTTCAGTCAGATCGTAAATATCAAAGACGAAGAGATCATTTACCGTCTTGGTTCCATTGTATGCGATGTCTCCTGTAGTGTTCTTAGAGAATTTAGTCGTAACCTAAAGGCAATCGAGAGCGAAAGGAGAATTGGATATGTTAGAAGAAATGACTTACAAGGAAGTGGACGGACTGCTTTATCCGCAGATAGAGATGCCGGACGAGACGGAGGATCTCACGAAGCTGGGCAAATACGGAAGGATGGCGATGAACTATCTCAAAGAGAACGAGCCGGCAAGATACAAGACGCTGATGAGATTCGGGAAGATGTACGAGAAGATGTCAGCGGTAGAGGAGGAAGCGAATCAGCTGTACGACCAGTTAGAGATGCAGTATCTGGCGAAGCACAAGCCACAGAATCCGTCATCGACAATGGAGATGTGGAAGATAAGAGAGCAGGCGAAGATGCAGGCAGAGGAAGTGGTACTGAATCAGATAGTGATGCGATTCCACTAGAATCAGATGATACAGAACTGAATAGGGAACTTGATGAAATCAATTCATTGGGTGTCAGTAAGGAAGCCGAATATACACAGGCTTCCTTTTTTTTCGACCAGAATGGGCAGGCAAGCATTGGCACCATTCATACTGAGGACGAAAACAATAATCAGTTTATGCGTCAGTTCGAGCAGGACAGAAAAGCTGCATTAGCAGGTAAATACAATTACCTGAATCCCAAAAAGTCTGCAACAGTACCAAGTGAGTATATCAAACAGGTGCTTATGAGAGGTACAGGTTTTATCGGTGGTAAGGGCAGGGTATGCAAGATTTTTGAAACAGAGATTGATGCAGGAACCAGAGCAAAGCGTATCAAAGCAGAATATGGTCAGGGAGGTGCAGGCTGGCCGGTTGATGGACTGGGACTGCACGGATATGACACATTTCATGGGAATGGACTGCGTTTTCAGTGGCGAGATGAGGATGGAGAGGTTGAAGGATATGTTTCGTGGAAAGATATCGAAAAAGAGCTTGGTGTCCTTATTCTTACAGGGGAATACCAGTCTGAGACACCTCGTATTGATGAGCTTGCGATGGACGGACTCCGTGAGGATGATGAGGTCATTGATGCCGAATATCAGGAAGTGGAACCGGAAGAGGCAGAATCAGAGATTGATGATTATGCAATACCGGATGAGCCGGAGAGCTATGCTTCTAACAGAGATTATGTAAGTGCAAAAGGCATGACACCACAGGAAACTGCCAATGAAGACCGCATGGTAACACAGGCAGAATATGGTGCAGAGATAGAAGCTGAAACAACTGAAAAAGATCCATCAGAGCTTCAGTATATTACACCGATTGATTATGCCAAGCGTATTGCAGAGCTTGATGAAGACCTGCGTGATGCGGCGGAGATTCTTGTAACAGATTGCAGCTGCTACACTCCGTTTAGGGCATTCCTTATGGATGTGGTGCAGTCTGATTTTGCATTTATGCCCAATAAACTTGACCTTATCAGGGATATTGCATTAGGGACAGATAATGCAGAAAGAAAGGCATATTCCAACAATAAGTATGGTCTTGTGGAGTACTCAATCAGAAGCGGATATGTGAAGATCAGCTATAAGAACAGGAATGGTGTGCGTAAAGAAGGTGCTCTCGACTGGCGTGAGTTATATGAAATCTTATCTTATATGGTAAAACAGCCATTTTACTGCGGAGAAGACCAGAAGAAGTATTATCAGGAGACAAAGCAGAAGGCTGACAGGGATAAGATGAATCCGGTCTATAAGAGATTCTTTGATATCGAGGATAGTGTAAAAGCCAATCGTCTTGAAACCAGGGAAAGAGCAATAGCGAATGGCTGGGAAACCAAGATTGATGAGAATGGACATGTGGTTTCAGATGATGCAGTATCAGTATCTGTGGATGATATTCAGGCTGATACAGAATCACAGGAAACTGTAGATTTTACACCAAAGCAGGAACCAGTACAGCAAGTAGAAAGTCTTGAAAATGAGAAGAATGTTGCCGGGCAGACGAAACACAATTTCCACTATAACCTCTGGAAAATGGAAAAAGGCGGTCCCAAGACCAGATACCAGTGGAATATGGATGCAATCCGCACTTTAAAGCAGATTGAATCAGAGAACAGGCTTGCCACACCGGAGGAACAGAAAACTCTGTCGAAGTTTGTCGGATGGGGCGGACTGTCACAGGCATTTGATGAGAATAACGCAGGCTGGAGCAAAGAATATGCAGAGCTGAAAGACCTTTTATCTGATGAGGAATACAGTGCTGCAAGGGCAACAGTAAATAACGCCTTTTATACTTCACCGGAGATTGCCATGTGCATAAATTCGGCACTTGTCCAGTTTGGTTTCAGAGGCGGCAATGTATTAGAGCCATCTATGGGTATCGGTAACTTCTTTGGAAGTATGCCGGCACCAATGCAGAGAAGCAAGCTGTATGGGGTGGAGCTTGACAGCATTTCAGGAAGAATTGCAAAGCAGCTTTATCAGAATGCCAATATCAGTATCACAGGATTTGAGAATACCACATATCCGGATAACTTCTTTGATGTGGTTGTCGGAAATGTGCCATTTGGTGATTATAAGGTTTTTGATCCGAAGTACAACAAGTATAACTTCCGTATCCACGATTATTTTCTGGCAAAAGCACTTGATCAGGTAAGACCGGGAGGCATGGTTTCAGTAATCACCACAAAGGGAACACTTGATAAGGCAAATCCTACTATCCGAAAGTATCTGGCTGAAAGAGCAGAGCTTGTGGGAGCAGTAAGACTTCCGAATACTGCATTTAAAGATAATGCAGGAACCGAAGTGACAGCAGATATCCTGTTTTTGCAGAAGAGGGAGAGAAAGATTGATATTGAACCTGACTGGGTACACCTTGGTGTAACTGAGAATGGCATTGCAGTCAACTCTTATTTTGCAGAGCATCCGGAGATGATGCTTGGATCTATGGAATATGACACAAGGATTTACGGACAGGACAGCAGATATACAGTCTGTGTGAATAATGATGAGAACTTCAATATGTACGAGGCTCTCAATAAGGCAATCGGAAATATCAAAGCCCAGATGACAGATTTTGAGAGAGTGGCAGATGAGGCGGAGCAGACGGAGGAAGTTATCCCGGCTGATCCGGATGTGAGAAACTACACTTACACATTTTTTGAAGGAAAACTCTATTACAGGGAAAATTCCGAGATGGTAAAAAAAGAAGTATCACAGACTGCCGAGGAGCGAATCCGAAGCCTTGATGAAATCAGACAGATAACAAGAGAGCTGATTGATATCCAGATGGATGGCTGCAGCGAGGAGGAGCTTTCTGATAAGCAGAGACTTCTTAATGTAAAATATGATGCCTTCGTAAAGCAGTATGGAGCCATTACTTCAAAAGCAAACAGAATAGCATTCAGGGATGACAGCGATTACCCACTTCTTTGCAGCCTTGAGGAAGTAAACGAAGATGGGGAGGTGAAAAAAGCGGATATGTTTTATAAGCAGACGATTAAGGCAAAGACTGTCATAGACAGAGTGGAGACTGCTGTGGAAGCATTAAATGTATCCGTCAATGAATTTGGATATGTAAATCTTGCCTATATGCTTTCTATCTATGAGCCGGATATTACAAATGCAAAGGAAGAACTTGCAGAAAAGTCTGGACAGACAGTGGATGAGATAACTCTAAGTGACGATGCTTTGGCAGAGCTTAGAAGGGCAGTTCTTGTGGAAGAACTGGATGGACTGATTTTCTTAAATCCCGACCGCTACAACGAGAACAATCCCGATATCGGCTGGGAGACAGCAGACGAGTATCTTTCCGGAAATGTGAGAGACAAGCTTCGTGTAGCAAAGGCTATGGCAGCGGATACAGACAATCCACAGGCAGAAAGATTTGCAGGCAATGTGGCAGCACTTGAAAAGGTGCAGCCGGAGTGGATTGAAGCCTCGGATATTGATGTAAAGATTGGCACGACATGGATTGAGCCGCTTGATTATGAGCAGTTTATCTATGAGCTTCTCAATACACCAAGAAGAGCAAGGGCAGTCAGAAGCCAGTTTTACAATACAGGCATTCAGGTACACTTAAATAAGATGAGCATGGAATGGTTCATCGAGAATAAGAGCATGGATAAGCATTCAGTGGCAGCTACTAAGACCTATGGTACAAGCCGCATGGATGCTTATTCTATTTTTGAGGATACGCTGAATCTTAAAACTGTAACAGTCAGGGACAGGATTGATGACGGAGATGGCAAATATCATTATGAAGTCAATAAGAATGAGACAATGCTTGCAAGGGAAAAACAGAACATGATCAAGGAAAAGTTCAAGGAATGGCTGTTTTCAGAGCCGGAACGCAGACAGAAATATGTGGAGTATTATAACGAGACATTCAATAATATCCGCCTGCGTGAGTATGACGGAAGCCACTTACAGTTTCCGGGAATGAATCCGGCGATTGAGCTAAAGCCTCATCAGAAGAATGCGGTGGCAAGAATCCTTCTCGGAGGAAACACACTGCTTGCACACTGTGTCGGTGCCGGAAAGTCCTTTGAGATGATGGCTGCCTGCATGGAGCAGAAGAGACTTGGACTTGCCAATAAGACAATCATGGTTGTTCCAAAGCCGCTTATCGGGCAGACTGCAAGTGAATTTTTAAGGCTTTATCCGTCAGCCAATATCCTGGTTGCTACGGAACGTGACTTTGAAAAGAGTCGCAGAAAGCAGTTTGTATCAAGGATTGCGACTGGAGATTATGACTGTATTATCATGTCGCATTCGCAGTTTGAGAAAATTCCTATCTCGGCAGAGAGAAAGGAGAGGATGCTTAATGAGCAGATTGAAGAAATCAGCTATGCGATTGATGAGATGAAGGAGCGTAACGGAGAACGATGGACCGTAAAGCAGATGGAGAGTCAGAAGAAAAAGCTGGAGGAACAGCTGAAATCTCTATCTGATGAGAGCAGGAAGGATGACCTTATTACCTTTGAGGAACTTGGTGTGGATTCAATTATGGTAGACGAAGCACATAATTTTAAGAACCTTGCGATTTTTTCCAAGATGAATAATGTGTCCGGTATCAGCAGCAGTGGAGCGAAAAAGTCAACGGATATGCAGCTTAAATGCCAGTATTTGTCTGAGATAAATGATGGCAGAGGCATTGTGTTTGCAACTGGTACACCGATATCCAATACCATGTGTGAGATGTATGTCATGCAGCTTTACTTGCAGAAAGCGGCACTTGAAGAGATGGGGATTTATCACTTTGATTCATGGGCAGCGAACTTTGGTGAAGTGACAACAGCACTGGAGCTTACTGTAGAGGGAAGTGGATTCCGTTTTAAGAGCAGATTCAATAAGTTTACGAATCTGCCGGAGCTTATGAATATCTTCCGTGAGGTAGCAGATGTGCAGACTGCCGATATGCTGGACCTTGATGTGCCGGCTCTCCGTGGCGGCAAGCCTATTATAGTGGAGTCAGAGCCTGACTGGTATGTAAAACAGGTCATGGAAGACTTTGTTGTGAGGGCAGAGCGTATCAGAGGTGGTGGAGTTGATCCAAGTGTGGACAACTTCCTAAAGATTACCCATGAGGCAAGACTTCTTGGAACAGATGCAAGGCTGATTGATAAGGACGCACCAAATAATCCAGATGGAAAGCTCAATAAGGTAGCGGAGAATGTCTGGAAAGAATATGAGAAAGGAAATGCCAACGGTCATATAGGCTGTCAGCTTATTTTTTCAGATATCGGCACACCGGGACCGGATAAGGACTTTACCATCTACGATTATCTGAAGGAAACACTTATCCAGTATGGTATTCCGGCAGATGAGATAGCATTTATCCATGATGCCAAAACGGATGCACAGAGGGATGCACTTTTTAAGGAAATGAGGACAGGTAAAAAGAAAGTTCTTATCGGTTCAACGGACAAGTGTGGAACAGGTGTCAATGTGCAGACACACCTTGTAGCAATGCATCATGTGGATTGTCCGTGGAAGCCAAGCTCCATTGAACAGAGGGAAGGACGAGGCATCAGGCAGGGCAACGAAAATGAAGAGGTGGCAATCTACAGATATGTCACCAAAGGAACCTTTGATGCATACAACTGGTCGCTCGTTGAAAATAAGCAGCGTTTCATCAGTCAGGTCATGACAAGCAAGGCAGTAAGCCGAAGCTGTGAGGACATCGACGAGGCAACACTTTCCTATGCAGAGATTAAGGCAGTCGCCACAGGCAATCCTCTTATTCGTGAGAAGATGGAGATTGACAATGATGTCCAGAGATTAAAGCTTTTGAAGGCTTCCTATGACAACCAGAGATATGGCTTGCAGGATAACTTTATGATTAAGTACCCAAAGCTGATTAAGACAGCAACTGAAAAGCTTGCCAATGTCCGTGAGGATGTAAAGGCAAGGGATAAAGAGCTGATTGATAATCCGGAATTTGCCATTACCATAGGCAAAGCAACCTATACTGAACGTGTGGATGGTGGAACGATGATGCTTGAAGCAATCAGCAAATGCAAGACCGGAGAGACAACTGCAATCGGTAAATTCCACGGATTTGAGCTGCTTGTGGAAAAGAACTTCCTTGGCATCAATTATATGGTGCTTCGTGGAAAGACTGAGTACAAGGCAGAGCTTTCCACAAGTCCGGTCGGCAGTATGGTAAAGCTGGAAAACCTGTTCAATGGACTCCATGAGAACATTGATTTCTTAGAAAAGAAGATTGAGCAGTACCAGAATGACCTTGAAGCATCAAAGGCAGAGTATGACAAGCCATTTGCATACAGCAAGGAACTGGAAGAAAAGCTGTCAAGGCAGTGTGAACTGAATGCCCAGCTTGACCTTGAGAACGCAAAGGCTGTGGATGCAGACCTGAGCGGACCGGAGGAAGAAAGAGAAGCAGATGACAGGATGAAATCTGCAGCAATTGTAGCAGAGGATAAAGGTGCTTATCCAGCCGACAGAGAGGGCAGAACACGATAGGAGAGTGAATAATATGAGCATAAGAAAAGTGGTCGCAGGACTACTGATTACAGCAGGGATTGCCATTATGGCAGTCCCTTTTTTCTGGCGGGCAACAGGAGAAAAACAGACAGAACAGCTCATAAGTGAATTTGAGCAGACATTGGAGGATGATTACGATGAAGAAACAGATGTGGAGGAAGAGCAAACCTCCATTAGTGAAGAGGATGAAGCCATTCTTAAAGAAGGCGGTGTTATCGGCATCATTGAGATACCGGGGTTAGATATCAGGTATCCGGTAATGGAAGGAACCACAAGTAAAGTGCTTAATGCAGGGATTGGTCATATAGAAGAGACTGCAGGAATCGGTGAGAGTGGCAACTGTGTATTGTGCGGTCACAATGGCAGCAGATATGGCACATTTTTTACACCACTAAGTCAGATATCCATAGGTGATGAAGTGATGATAACCGACAAAAATGGGCTGAAGCATATCTATGAGGTAACAGAGACAGAGGTAGTAAATCCGTATGATAACAGCATCAAGACACAGGGAGATGAAAAAGAATTAACTCTTTTTACCTGTTCCCAGAAAGGAACCATGCGTTTTGTGGTCAGGTGCATTTATAAGGAGGCGGTGATGGATGAATAAGAGATACCGGTTAGGTGAGATAGAAGAGGCAGTATCAGAAATGGAAGAGCTAATCGGGCTTGAGGATGATATTGTTGAGATTGATGATGACTTTCAGATAGTTGTAAGCGGCTGGTCTGTGTATGTCGAAAGCCTGAATCTGACACTCAGACAGGGAATAGCCTGTGTATGGGATGCAGAGGAAGGATTATTTATGCCTGATTTTGATGTGACTATCGTGTATGAGGGGAACATTGAAACACAGGAGTGGCTCTATTACGAGCAGGACGGAATGGTCGTTACACTTGGCAACTGGCTTAATGGCAGATTGTCTTGTGAACAGATAGAACAGCTTTGGTGTGAGCTTATCATACCGGAGCAAAACAAAGAACAAAAAGAAAGCGAGGAATAGCATATGAAGTATTCAATTAAAGTAAACGAAGTAAGAGCAAAAGAGGGCAGCAATATCAAAGGATTTGCAACAGTGGTATTCGGTGATTCATTTAAGATTACCAATATTGCAATCCTTGAGAATAAGGACAAGGGAGAACTTTTCGTATCAATGCCTAGATACCGCTCCAATGAGCGTGATGAAAGCAATGGCGTGATCTATAAGGATGTGTGCAATCCTATCACAGCAGAGTTTCGAGAGGAACTCTATACTAATATCCTTGATGCCTATGCAAGAATCAAAGAACCGGAGAAAGAGGAGACACAGAAGCAGGACAGAACACAGGAAATGCCTGAGTTTTCCGTAACTGTGACACCTTATGAGAGGGAAGGCAGTAACATCAAAGGACTTGCCCGCATTTACTTTGAAAACAGTTTCATTGTAAATAATATCAATATCGTGCAGGGAAAAGAGAAAATCTTTGTATCAATGCCTTCTTATAAGACAAAGCAGGTGGACGAGCAGGGCAAGCCAATCTATCAGGATGTCTGCTATCCGGTCACAAAGGATTTCAGGGAAAAACTCTATAATGAGATTATCTCGGAATATGAGAAAGCAAAGGATAAGAGCAACGAAAAGGCGAGGGAGAGTGCAGAGAAACATCATGGCAATCCCGATAAAGAAAAGGACAAAGAGGCAACACCCTTTCGATAATTAGTAATCAAGGTACAGGGGCGGCCAAGGCTGCCCCATTTACAGAATGGAGGAAACAGAATGGATATGGAAGCAGGAAAAACACTTACCAATGAGGAGGTTATAAGGGAACTTCTCGAATTATTAAAGAAAAATGCCATGAAAGAGCAGGCAAACGATGTATTTGAGATATGCAGCTATGTGGATGGACTGGAGAAAAAGATTGATTCCATGACGGAAGAACTTACCAATATGCAGAACCAGATCAAAGAAATGCAGGAAGATACACTTGTCAATAATGCTAAAAAAGCATTGTCAGAAGCACAGGAGCGACTAAATACCAGATGTGAGCAGATAAAGTCACAGGTGTATGCAGTGAAAGCACAGGTCGAATCTACAGCCAAAAGCATAGTTGCAGAAGCAAAAGCAAAAGGCAGAGCTGCACTTTATCGGGTATCGGAGTTCTTAGGAATTAAGAAAAAACTTCTTGATATCCGGGAAAATGTAAGAGGTGCAATCAAGACCACGGATAAGGATATAGCAAAGACAGCACTTCTTGCAAAAGGATTTCGTGAAGCAGGGCAGACAGCAGCCAATGCATTCCGTACTTTTGCTGACAAGCCGGAGGTGGATTACTCACAGAAAGAGCAGAAACATCCCATTACAAAGGCGGTGCTTGCACCTATGAAAGCAGTGAAAAAGATGCTTGTATCAATGGAGCTTCATCTGGATGCTTCGATTGATAAGCTGGATAATCTGGCTATGAATGTGCAGCTTGATAAGGAAAAACATATGGAGAATGGGGAAAAGCAGGAACAGACAGAGCCGGAGAGTGCAGAAGCTGAGCGAGTAGAAGCTGAGGTTGTATATTCACCGATGGTTGCTGAACCACAGGAGTATCAGTATAATGCAGATGCATTTGAGGCTAGAGGTGTGGATGAGGTGAAGCAGGGAGCGACACATAAGGAAGTATCGAAGGTAAGGGAAGATGAAGCCAGATAGTTTTGAGGGTGTGGGAGAAAACCTGCGTCCTTTTTTTGTCGCCTGAAATGCGACACATAAGAAATGGTTCTTGTTATAATTATGATAGCACATGAAATAAGAATCGTTTGAATTCATAGTTGTCCTTTTTATTGGACACATGGTGTGCGTATAATGTAAATACAAAGAACTTAAAAACATATGATAATAATGGACATAAGACAAGCCATAGTGACAGAGGTTTGTTTGGTGGATTCAATTATTACGATAATTAGGAGGACAGGGATATGTTAGGAACAGATGGAAGATTATATGATTCGGATTTTGACTTTGATGGAGATGGAAAACTTAATGCTTATGAGTATTCTGTAATGGATGATGTAGTTTTCGGTCATGAAGATACGGAAACAAGTGAGGTGGATGAACTGGAAGATGAGTTATCATTGGAAGGACTAGATGCAACAGAGCTTGAATATATGGATGCAGATGAAAGAAGAGAGGCATTGGAGGATGCCGGCTTAGATCCGGATGATTATGATTTTGACTAAAGGAGTGCAAGATGAAACAACAAACTGAAAAGAAACTACAGGCTAATTTGAAAGCAATAAATAATGATTTCAATACAGTTATTTTTGCGGATATTGAAGTGAAATTTAAGCTGATGGAGTTGGAAGCAATTAGGATATTAATTGATGATTGCGAAAGATTGATAAATGAAGATGCAGGTGAATGAAAGCAGGTGCCGTATATGAAAAAGAATTCGTTTGGACAAGGATTAGCAGTATTTTTGGTGGTAATAGGTATTTTTTACATTATTGGTGCTATTAGTGAAGCTAGTGAGCCTAAGTGCATTAAATCAGGCTGTGACAATAAGCAGGCAACAAATAGCAGTTATTGTTATCTGCATAAGCCTTATAGTGGAAGTAGTTCTTCACACAGCAATTCATCATATTCCAATAAATCATCAAGCAGCAGTTCTTCAAGTAGTCATAACAATAAATCGACAGCTGGAAGCAATGCATCATCGTACAATAGCAGTACAAAGAAAAGCTCTACTGGAACAAGTAGCTCAAAGAAAAGCAATACATATGACTCATATGATGATGGCTATGATGATATATACATGGATGGCGATTATGATTATGATCGGTATGACAGGGATAGTGATTATGCCGATGGTGTGGATGATGCAATGGATGAATTTGACGAGGATTGGTAAATATGGCAGGTAAACATGAGCTGGAAAAATTTGAATATCTGTTTGTTGATATCGAATGGAATCAGACACCGGGAACAAATGGGATAGAAGACAGGGAGCCGATTCAGATCGGTGTGGTAGCGACTGATGAAAGTATGAATTTGAAAAAATCATTTTCCAGAGCGATGCAACTGAGTTCAGAAGAAAAATATAATCCGGATACATTAGTACTATCACATTCTACATTAAAATCTGTAATGCAGGCAAATAGTGAAGAAATAGTATTACAGAAAATTAAGATGTCATTCCCAAAATATAAGTATGTAGTGGTTTGGACAAAGGATACTTATGAATTGTTTAAAAGAGGTATGGACACTTATGGATATTCAATGCCGAGACATAGAGTTATTGTATTTCAAGAAGTTCTTATGCATATTGCAAGTGATGGAGTAAATCAAATTGGTTTTGAGCGTGCATTGAAACAGGCGGGCATTGAATATCAGAAAAACTTTCTTCACTATTCAAAGCATGATGCAAATTATATGTATCAATTATTTTGCAAATGCTATAAGGAATACACGAGGTGGACTAACCAGGAGATATGTTATCTGAGTCCAAGAACTCATATAATACATACTGGAAGCTGCCGATATTCTAATAGAAATCATTTGCTTGCTACAAATAAAGCAGCCAAGCATATGATTTTTCAGGGAAACAGAGTATGTAAAATATGTGGCTGTGAGGATGAATGGAACAGATTGCAATGGGGTGTAAGCTCTGGTGTAAAGCAGAATAACCGTGCAGAATATCTTAGAGAATTGCCGCTTACTGATGAAAATATGAGTATGATCTGCAACAAATTCCGATTAGATTACAATATTGCCTCAGATATGGTGTTTATCCGCACACCATTCAGTGGTTGGATTGTACATATTCAGAATGACAGGGTGACAAAACTCCGTCATGAGAATTACAGACAAAGAAGGGATGAAGCTTTAAAAATACATAAAAAGTGCTTTGAAGGTTATCACAAGCAGAAACTGCCTTCCAGTAGGTTCTATGATGTGGTAAGCTATATTAAGTATCATGACGAGGGAATGTTGAAGAGGCTTGGTGATAAAAGGAGTCGTATTGATATAATATTAGACAGGATAAGAGAGCAAGATGCGGAAAATATGGCATAGATAAAGGAGTCGGAAATGAGAGACCAGAAATTATATGAATCAGTTGGAAAATATATAGATAAGTACTATATAGACAAGCCGGATGATATTAAACTGGATAAAGAAATGAAGTCTATATTTGATAGAATCTCGGAATTTAGAAAGAAAAAAGCAACAAAAAAATGTGATGCCGAAGAAGATGCAGATATTGAGATAGATGAAAATGCCGTAGAATCGTTTGATGTTGAAAGTATGCAGAAAACGAAAGCAACTGACTCTATGTATTCGACATTGGCAACAAACCGTAATATAGAAAGCCTTATGGGGCAGATGGATGAGACATTTTCCCAAAGACTATTGCGTTTAATTGATGAGAGAGGGATGACTGATTCTGAAGCATATAATAAAGCTTATGTGGATCGGAGACATTTCTCAAAAATCAGAAAAGATGTGAATTATACGCCAAATAAGAAGACTGTGCTTGCTTTTGCAATAGCATTAGAACTATCTATTGATGAAGCGAAGGATCTTCTAAATTCAGCAGGCTTTGCGTTCTCAAGAAGTTCAAAGACGGATATTATCATAGCTTATTTCTTACAGAATAAGATATACGATATGTTTGAAATTAATGAGATATTAGATGCGTATGGACAACCAATTTTTGAGTAGGTGAAATTGTCGCCTATCATGCGACCAGCTCTGTTAGTTTCGTAGATATAATGTGATTACAATAAACCGAAGGAGGTAAATCACATGAATGCGGAATTAACAGAGCTGGTTTTTATTTTGGACAGAAGTGGTTCAATGGGTGGACTGGAGAGCGACACAATCGGTGGATTTAACGGGATGATAGAGAGGCAGAAAAAAGAAGGAGAAAAAGTTAATGTGACCACAATCCTCTTTGATGATGAAGTGGAAATCATTCATGATCGTTTCCCGATTGATGCAGTTCAGCCGTTGACGGATAAAGAGTATTATGTCCGGGGATGTACAGCATTGCTTGATGCAGTAGGACAGGCAATTAACAAAATTGACAATGTGCAGAAACATTTGCCGGAGGAACATCGTGCCGGAAAAGTATTGTTTATAATCACTACAGATGGATTAGAAAATTCCAGTACAGAGTTTAATTACAATGACATTAAGCGAATGATTGAAGCAAAGAAAGAATGTGGCTGGGAGTTCTTATTCCTTGGAGCAAATATTGATGCAGGCAAAGAAGCTGAAAAAATTGGTATTGAAAGAAACAGGTCAGTAACATATGAGAATGATCATGATGGAGTAGCACTAAATTACGAAGCTGTTGGCAGAGCAGTGAGAGGCGTTACAAAAAGCAGAACCTGCAGTATAGAACTTGATGATGCCTGGGCAGATGATATCGCAGAATATCATGACAAGGCAGGAAAAAGGTAGGTGATATTTATGGTGGATGCAAGAGAAATGAAAAAGATACTTCGTAATAATGGATATGAATATCAAAGATGCAAAGGCTCACATTTTATGTATTCAAACGGTATTTATACGGTTGCAGTTAATAAAGACCTAAATGCAATGGTGGCAAAAAGAATTATTAAGCAGTACCACCTGCAGGTAGCAGGTGTGTAAGAAGGGAGAACAATTTTATGGCAATGATTGTATGTCCACAGTGTGGAGAACAGGTATCAGAAAAAGCAAAGAAGTGTGTGCATTGCGGTGCAATATTGATACCAGAAGAGAAGAAACATTGTACAGAATGTGGGGCTGAACTTGAAGAGGGGATGACAGAGTGTCCGAATTGTGGCTGTCCGGTTGATGATACAATAGGGCAGGAGACAGATGAAAAGCCGCAAAAGGTAGAGGTAACAGGGGTAAAGGTGACTAAGAAGGTAAAGATTATTATTGGAATTGTGATTGCATTATTGGTGGTCGGAGGAGCAACAGTATTTGGAGTGACACAATATCAGAAGAAAAAGGCAGCAGAGGAATATGCACAACGGGTGGAAGAGTATTCTGATAATCTGAAATTAGCTATTGTCACAATGCTGACAGGTGCAAGTGATGCTGAGTCAAGTGCAAATCTGATTAAGCAGGTATGGTATAACGCCATCTACGAGAAAAGGGATGATAAAACAGATAAGTATACTCGTCCCAAAGGATATTTCGTATCTGATTTTAATGATGCGTTAGGTAATCTGTATGCAGATTCGAGTTTCAGCAGCAAGATAAGCAGTATTGAAGATAATCAGGATACAGTCAATGCATTGATGAAAAAATTGAAAAATCCACCAGATGAATACAAGGATGCATACGATGCCGTATCGGATTTATATGATGCGTATATATCACTTACCAACTGTGCAACAGATCCTTCGGGCAGTTTGCAGACATATTCAAGTACTTTCAATGATGCTGATACAAATACGTTAAATGCATATAAGGCAATGGAACTGTATTTGGATGAGTAGGAAATGGGGGAATAGTTTCTATAATCAGGTTTTTAAAATAATTCTTACTGTTGTGAAAATAGCTGAGATGATATAATACAGATATGTGTTTATCTGAGTATATAACAATGGGAAGGAATTGGATATGTTAAATATAGAACTGAAAAAATCAATTGACGAATATATAAAATATCATTTTGTAAATGTCACGCAAGAAAATGGTTTTACTAATGAAAGTGAAAATATTACAAAATCAGCGGAAAAACTTGGTTTAGATAATAAAGTAACATTGGATCAGCTGATGAATGATATTGGAGATTCGTTTCAGGATAAATTGTTTTCATATATTGATGAAAGTGGCATGACAGATGTTGAGGTGTATAAGAAAGCCAATATTGACCGCAAATTATTTTCAAAGATAAGAAGTAATCCAATGTATCACCCTAGAAAACAGACAGTCCTTGCACTTGCTATTGCATTACAGTTAAATATCGAGCAGACAGTAGATTTGCTGACAAGTGCAGAATATGCATTATCTCCGGGAAGTAAGGGAGACTTAATCGTGAAGTATTTTATTGAACATGAAATATTTGATATTATGACGATTAATTTTGCGTTGTATGAATATGGACAGCCTATTTTAGGATGATGAATTGTGAGTGTTAAAGAAATTAGCTTACACAATGGCTATGTGGAGGAATTACATGGAAGAGTATATTACAAATTCTGAATTCGAAATTCTTTTAGAGGATATTCAGGATAAACTTAACCATCAGAAGATAGAAGAATGTCGGGCTATGTTAACTCAGATTATTGATGATGGTAAGAAACAAAATAGATATATTGATCGTACTTATATTGGAGAGGTAAAAGCCAGAAAGAGAATGAATAGAATTTCTGAAATCAACGATATGTTATTAAAAATGACTAATACCCAGATAGAAAATGTACATCATTATACTGTAGATGAATATGACGAACCAAATCATGAGGCGGAGGCATTAAATGCGATAATGAGCTTAAGCCGGAAAGAGTAATGTAGGATAATCGAATGATAAACAATAATATATATGCACTTTTAATTGGTGTTGGTGATTATAAGAAAATAAAAATAGCGGATCTTCCTTCGTATAGAATGGATGTGGCACTCATTGGAACCGGACTTATATCTGGATTGAAATGTATGCAGGAGCATATCAGATTTATGGCTGGTGAAGATAATAATGGTGTTGTTAGTATATCGTCACTTGCAAAAGGTGTAGATTCTTTTAAAAGAGCTCTATCAACAGAAGATACTTTTATATTTTATTTTTCCGGTCATGGAAGTTCTGAAAATCTGGTATTTAGCGATGGTCAGGTCGATCAGCAAAGTGTTATAAACTATATTGATCAGCTTCCATGTAAAAATAAAATTGTTATATTAGATTGCTGTTATTCTGGAAAGTTTGAGATGTCAGGTGCAAATCATCTTAGCATAGAACAGTCGTTAGATATGTTTGCAGGACATGGCATAGCTGTATATGCCTCTTCGTCAGATGATGAAGTCTCAAGGTTAGGACCTAATTGTAACCATAGCATGTTTACAGGTGCTCTTTCTACTGCAATGATTTCCTCATCTGTTGTACATAAAGGACAAATAGCGTTAGATGATATTTACCGGGAAACGCAAAGGCTGGTACAGGCATGGAATGCTAAAAATCCAGAAAAGGAACAGCATCCAATATACCGAAGCAGTATGGGTGGAACTGCTTATTTTAAAGTTACAGAATGCAAGCCTTACGAGCCTGAACATGTATCGGTAGAAAATGATAAATATATAGTAACGAATGTGAAACCTTTGAGTACGGCGAGTGAAAAAAGGCTGAGTGCGTTTGTTATCTTAAAAATAGAAGCTTCTACTGATGAACTCGTGTCAATAACCAATGAAATAGCAGAATCAATAAAATATGCTAATGTGTATTCGAGTGAAAAAAGTGCAGCTTTACATGCCAACATGCCGGCTAAGGCAGTGTGGTGTTATTTTGGCATGGATGAAAATGATATGGTAAATCATACATATGCCTATTATACAATCTGGGCAGTAGATGGTGTGAAAAACAAATATTATAAAGAAAATACAAATGCGAAGGTAGTTGATGGAATATATATTTTCAAAAACATATCATATGATTTAGTGAGAAAAATGCAGGAACATACTATATCTAAAGACGAATATATCAAACAATGCAAAAATTACTTGAAATTATTTGTGGATAAAGCAGAGGATTTTTGCGTTGACTTAATGGAAGTGTATAATTGTAAACTCTCATTCTCAGAGCTGCAGAGAAGATATAAGGAATGGATGATAAAGGTAAAACAGGAATTTATTCAATTGTCAGATATGGAAGTAGCACCTGAAGAAATACATGATTGGGTTGAAGAAATTATGCAGCTATCTGGCTGGATATTGGATTTAAGTATATATCTGGAGGGAGATAAGCAGGACGGAACAATAACAGATAGGGAAGAGTGGCTGATTCAAAATACTATAAAAAAGTATCATGAAAGTTTAGAAAAACTGAAAGAATTGGAAATAGATATAAAATAGAGCTTCGTATCATATGAGGCTCTTTTTTGTCGCTTTTTGAGCGACCATTAAGATTTTTGGAAATGTAAAATGTATATATGCATTGTAATATGGTTACTTGATGTAATAGTTTTATAATGGTATAAAAAAATAATCTATAGGTTTGAAAAAGTAGACCAAAAGTGCTATACTATCTTTATAAATTGTTCGATAAATTATAAAAGCATGGAATTGTGAGCGACAATTCTGCATTATTCGTTTTGAGGTGCGAGAAAAGAGGGTATACATGGCAATTTCTTATAATAACCTATGGAAATTATTGATTGATAAAGAAATGAACAAAGGTGATTTGTGTAATAAAGCTAAAATTAGTAAAGGGACTATGGCTAAAATGACAAATAATGAACCTGTGACACTTACAGTTATTGAAAAAATATGTGATGTTCTTCAATGTGATATTGGAGATGTTGTTCAAATAACAAATGTTAACAAGGATAGGAGATGATGGCATGAGTGAGGCTTTATTAGATAAAAAATTTGGATATTGGCAAAATCAGCTTCTTGACTTGGGAAAACGAAATAAAATGATAAACTACAGGGAGACTAAAAGAGCAACGCTTAAGTTGGTTGAACCTGAATTTGAAGAATTATTCAATAGAATTGCAGTAAATGAAGAAGAGTTAACTTTCCAGAGCCCTGTTGATAAAAATTCAGATATTAGAACTTATTCTGTATTGTCATTATTAGAAACTTTGTCTTGTCCTATACCTGTTAATATTGGAGATATAAAGACAGATGGAAGTGTTTTAGAGAGACAGAAGACTTTAAAGCAGATGAGGTCTAAGTCAAGACTTGCTTTAGATGAGCAGGGAACAAATATTTTATATTTGGTATCAGGCTTTGTAGAGTGGAAAGAAAAGAATGATATATCGTCACCATGGATAAAATCACCTCTAATTTTAGTACCAGTCTCTTTGGTGCTGGAATCGATAAATACACCGTATATATTAAAAAAATATGATGATGACATAGTTGTAAATCCAACATTAGCATATTTGTTTGAGCGTGATTATGGCATAACACTTCCAACATTTGATCCGGATGAAGAATCTCTTGAAGAATTTATGGATAGTATGGAGAAACTGGTTGATAGAAAGGGCTGGAGAGTAATTCGCGAAAACAGTTTAGGTCTGGTATCTTTCTTAAAAATAAATATGTACAAGGATTTGTGCAATAATGAAGATAACGTAAAGAGTAATCCTATCATCCGTGCGTTTGCTGGAGAAGACAGTGAATTGGATGAGATACCAGAGGAACTTTATAATTATGATCATGATAGTATTCCGTCGATAGACACATATCAGGTTGTTAACGCTGACTCTAGCCAGCAAGATGCAATATTGCTATCACAAAAAGGTATAAGTTTTGTTATGCAAGGACCTCCTGGAACCGGAAAAAGCCAGACGATAACAAATATTATTGCACAAGGATTGGCAGATGGTAAGAGAATTTTATTTGTATCTGAAAAAGCAGCAGCACTAGAAGTCGTTTATAAACGTCTTTCAGAAGTGCATTTGGATGATTTTTGCTTGGCGTTGCATAATTACAAAGCAAATAAAAAAGAGGTTTTAGATGAGCTTGCGAAAAGCCTTGAGTTAAGCCCGATTAAGGTCAAAGCAGGGGAAACTGCTAAACTGACAGAGTTAGATACCTTAAAGGAATTTCTGGGACAATACGTGTCCGATATTCATGAGGAAAAAATGCCACTGGAAATGAGCCTCTATGAAGTATATGGGGCTTTAGTGGCATTAGAGGATACAATTGAATTACCACTGCAACTTAAATCAGTTGAGAACATGACAAAAGATCAAGTAAACAGGATTGGTCTGCTTGTGGCGGATTTTGATAAGGCAAAAAATAATTTAGGGGAACAGTGGTATAAGAATCCGTGGAATGGAACCAATATAGTAAATGTAACATATGATTTAACGAATCAGATAAACGAAAAACTGACTCATACATTATACAATATAAAAAGTGTTATTGATGATTTAGAAAAGATTGATAATGCGGATAATAAGCAGGTAATTGTAAAACTTGAGAATATTTCTGTGTATTTGGAATTAGTTAAGAAATGTTCAGAGAGTAAAGCAATTCCAACTGAATGGATTGATGATAATGATATATTGAGCAGAGCTCAGACTACAGCAAAAGAACTGGTTGAAAAGGAAGCTACAGTAATTAGTAATAGAAAATATCTGGATGAACTTTTTACATCAGGTTTCTATTCGACTGATGCTGAAAGTAAACTATACAAAATTAAAAAAATAAAAGAAATCATAGAATCAAATCTGACAATTGAAAAGTGCGATTGGAATAAATATGTTCTTGAAGTAACTGAGAAAGCACAATCAATTAACAGCTTGTACGAAGCTTTTGATAGAATTTTACATGAAATTGGCGAGTTCTGTGATTCTATAAAAGTGCAACATCCTCATACCATTTGTGATTTGTACGGCAAATACAGATTACATAGAATCCTTGATGAAAAATATTTAGTAGATGACAAGTGGTTTGAAACTAGTACAGAGGAATGTGCTCAGACAATAGAAGAATATAGTACATTGAGTTCTCAGTTATCTACGATTAAAGGACTAATAGCTACAAGCAGTAAATTAGAGATAATAGAGAGAATTAGGGATAATTTCAATATTACAGAGGTAGCAGGATATGAACAAATAAACGAGTATAATTTCTATGAACTAAGCAAATGCATTGAAGAAAAAAATAAAAAATATCTTACTGTTAAGAAATTATATGAAGAAATTCAAAGCTCTGTGGGAGATAAAGTTGCTCATGTAAGGAAACTGCCGGATAGGTATGAAGAAATTCAGAGATATATAAAAATTTGTAATTTGCTTGTCAGAGACATATTGCAGGGAACAGGGTGGTCTGATAATCAGCAGAATGATATTTTTAATGAAAAATATGAATTGTGCATTGAAAAGACAAATACATATGGCAAATTAAAAAGAGAAGTTGAGGAAGAGTGGAATGATGAAGTATTCCAATTAGCATATATGGAATTGCTGGGGCGTTTTCGTTCAGAATATCAAGGCTTCTTTAAGATTTTTAAAAAATCATATCGGGAAGATATGAAATTATTAAAAGGTCTATATCACAATGCTTCTGCCTCATTAAAGGGAACAGATGCTATTATTTTGATGCTTGAAAAAGTGCAGACAATCAAAGAAATTGAAAAGTGGTTTGTTGAAAATGAAGAGATGTTACAGAAGATTATGGGCGGAAAATTCTGTGGCATTAATTCTGATTTTATGCAAATCAGAGAGGACAGAGAAGCATATAGGGAATGTTATTCACTGGATGATGTTGGATCAAAATTACTAATTTATATTGAGAAATATAATAATGAAGATAGGAATTATTTCCTCGTTGCTAGCGATTTGTTAAATAAATTATATATGTCAATAAGTGAGCTGGGGTTAAACAGTATTTTTGAAGAACAAACTCTCTCGTCAGCATTGGGAGATATATCTAATGAACTGGATGATTGGGATAGAGTGTATAAGTTGTATAATGATATTAAAATGTTGCTCTTACAACCAGAGAATATTACTGTTTCAGAATTTAATGTATTAATTGGACAGATTATGCAACATGACAAGCTGAATGAAGAAAAGGCAAATACAGAGAAAAAACTGAGTCAATTCTTAGGGAACTTAGCTAATAAGGATATGAGCAATTTGCAAGAAATTAAGCTTGGAATAGAAGCTGTTGATGCGTTAAAGGCTATGTTTGATAAAATTCCGGATGAAGTGAGAAATATGATGAGTGCACCAGATCATCCATTGAAATTAGAGTACTCAGAGGAATCATCAAGAAATATTGTTGAAGATTTGTGTGGAAAGTTATCAGGTGTAGACATTGCAAGCATCAGATGTGACGAACTTCAAAAACAAGTAGAAAGCTTATTATATAATTGTGATGAATTGCAGAGTGAAAATGAGACTGTATTGTCTTTTATTAAATCTGAAACCGAAAAAGTTGATGTCATAGAATGTTTGGAAAAATTGCAGAGTGAACAGAAATTCAAAAAATTGTTATCTGAGAATCAGACTGTGTATAGAAGCATATTTGGCAGTTTATTTGATGATCAGAAAACAAACTGGAATAATATAATCACACTTGTTGATAACTGTTTGAAAATAAAAGAGTTAGCAAACCAGTTACAATGTGGAAAATCATTTATCAAGAATGTGTTAGGTTGTGATACATTAGGAATTTCACATGAAAAAATTGAGAACGATATAAAGAATCTACTCAATTGCGAATCTGATTACAAATGGATCTGCAGTTTATTTGATGAAACAGTCGATTTTATGGGTATGGATTTAAAAAGGCTTTTTATGAGATGGACAAATTGTGTAGAACAGCTGGCAACCTTAGATACATGGATTGATTTCCGTGACAGCAGAAAAAAGTGTTGTGAAGCCGGACTTGAGTCCTTTGTTACGGGAGCAGAAGATTCATATTATAAAGCTGGAACATTAGTAAATTGCTTTATGAAAATGTTTTATTTAAAGTGGATCAAAGTTAATTGTTCAAGGGATGATGCGGTTGCACAATTTAGGGCACGTATACAAGAAAGTAAAATTGAAAGATTTTGTGAATTAGATGATCATCAGTTGCCGGTTGCTCAAATGCGTATTAGGGAAAAGCTGATCTCCGATATGCCTAATAGAAATAATTTTAATCGCGCGACAGATGAAATGGGAGTATTGTTACATGAATTAAATAAAAAAAGAAAGATTATGCCGTTAAGGAAATTATTCAAGACAATTCCAAATCTGCTATTGAAATTAAAACCTTGTTTGATGATGTCACCATTGTCGGTTTCATATTTTCTGGAAGCAGAGACATATAAGTTTGATATGGTAATATTTGATGAGGCATCACAGATATTCCCTCAAGATGCAATAGGTGCAATTTGCAGAGGAAAGCAGGTGATTATTGTTGGAGATAGCAAACAGTTACCACCTACAAGCTTTTTTGCAGCAAGTACCAATAATACAGATGGAGAATATGATTCTGATGAGGAAGAGGATGATGTTATATATGATTCAATTCTGGAGGAAGCAACCAATAGTCTGCCAAATAGATCTTTATTATGGCATTACAGAAGCAGAAATGAAGATTTAATTGCATTTTCTAATCAGGAAATCTATAAAAATAAATTGATAACATTTCCTAGTAGCAATACTGTAGCAGCAGATTCAGGGGTTGAATATGTGTATGTAGAAAGTGGAACTTATTCAGGCAGATGTAATATTCAAGAGGCAAATAAATGTGTTGAACTTATAAAAGAACATATAGATAAGCATGCTGATCGTTCTCTTGGAATTATTGCGTTTAGTGAGAAACAGCAATCAACTATTGAAGAAGCTGTTCAAAAATTTAGGGAAAGAAATCCAAGGTATGAAAAATTCTTTTCTGAAGACAAAGAAGAACCATTTTTTATAAAAAATCTGGAAAATGTTCAGGGAGATGAACGTGATACTATTATTTTCAGCATTTGCTATGCAAAAGATCCTAATGGAAGAATGTATATGCGTTTTGGACCATTAGGTCATCAAGGTGGTGAAAGAAGATTAAATGTTGCCATAACAAGAGCAAAGCATAATATAAAATTGGTTGGCTCAATTATGCCATATGATATTGACTTAAGTAAAACAAAATCAGAGGGCATAAGGATGCTAAAGGATTATATAGAATTTGCTATAAAAGGCAGCAGCGTATTGCATCCACATAAGAGTTCCAATGCATTATATGAAACAGATGAGTTCTGTGATGGTGTTGCAAAATTCATTACAAGTAAAGGGTATCACGTTAAACAATATGTTGGGAACTCAGACTACAAAATTGATATAGCAGTTGAACATCCGAAATATCCGGGGTGCTATGTGGCAGGAATTGAATGCGATGGAAATTTTTATTATATGGCTAGGACAACCCGAGATAGAGAACATCTGAGGAAGTCAGTTCTGGAACAGATGGGATGGAAGATGTTCAGGGTATGGTCAACAGAATGGATAAATAATAAGGTTGGCGAGCAAAAAAGATTATTGGATTTTATTGAAAATGCAATTAATACCTATCAAGAATCTGCCAATAAAGAAAAAGTATCTTTTCCTGAGAAAAAAGAGGAAAGTGTAGAAGTGGAGTTCCTGCAGAAAACATCTGTTGAACCATCTAAACTAAACTTTCCGTATTATCGCATAGGAGACTGGAGAACTGCTGTATTTGATTATAACAAGGGTAATTTAGAAAATTTGTCAGCAAGAATCAGAGCAGTTGTTGAAGTAGAACAACCGATACATTTAGATTTATTGTATCGTAGATTAGCAAGTGCATTCGGAAATGAAAAAGCGACGAAGCCAATCAGATATACAATTGACCAGGCATTAGAGAATGTTATGGCAAATGAAGTTGTAATAGAAGATGGCTTTGTACGTTTTAAGACATTTACAGATGTAAAAGCAAGAATTCCTAATGGTGCACAAGATAGAAACATTGAGTATATTTCCAAAATGGAAATTGCAGATGCCATGATGACAGTAATAAAACATTCATATGGAATTGACAAAGATGCATTGTGCACAGAAGTAACAAGCATTTTTGGATATGACAGAATGGGACCTAAAATTGCAAAAGCAATGGACGATACTATTGATTATATGATGCAGAATAATATGGTTACTATTATGGATGGAAAAATGCATATTAAGTAAGGAGAATTTGAAATGGCTAATGAAACGCAGATTAATAGAGAAATCGCAGAAAATAACGCAACTGTAATAAATCCGGCATTAAATCCGAGCAGCAATGCAACTGTAATAAATGCTGAGATGGCAGGAATATCTTCTTCAATTGCAGCGGGTGGTGTCTTATGCGGAAAGTACTCTGTTATTAAAAAAATGGATATTGTTACAGGCGAAGCTGATTTGTATTTAGTTGAATATGAAAATAATCAGTATGTTGCAAAGGTATATAGGAGAAAGATTGCAATAAAGCCGGAAATTGCAAATAAACTTATGAACATCAGATCTAAGTATGTTGCTGCAATTTATGAGACAGGAGAGATAAATGGGTATCCTGTTGAAATAATTCCGTACTATAAATATGGCAGTCTACAAGGAAGAAAATATACATTTGAGCAGCTAAAGAATGATATCATACCAAGCTTGAATGAGGGGTTAAAGGTATTGCATGATAATGGTATTTTACATAAAGATTTAAAGCCATCGAATATCATGGTAGGGGATAATCAGAAAGATGTTGCTATTATTGATTTTGGTATCAGTTCTGTAAGAGAGGACAATAATACTATTATTGTAACAAAAACTGGAATGACACCAGAGTATTCAGCACCGGAAACATTCCGCAATTTATTTTTGGAAGAGTCGGATTATTATTCATTGGGAATAACATTGTATGAGTTGTTCTGTGGATATACTCCATATAACAATATGGAACAAGATGCTATCGAACAGTATATTTCAGTACAAAGAATACCATTTCCTGATGATATGCCGGTAGAATTACAGAATTTGATTGCAGCATGTACATATTACGACATTACAAACCGAAAGAACAAATCAAATCCTAACAGAAGATGGACATATGAAGAGGTCAAAAAGTGGTGTGAAGGAGTTAAACAAGTTATTCCGGGGGAGGGAATTGGTAACTCTAAGGTAGGCGATATGAACCCATATAAATTTATGGGTGAAACCTATGTAGAAGTATCTGAACTTACAAAGGCTCTTGCCATAAACTGGAATGAAGGAAAGAAACAATTGTTTAGGGGAATTTTGTCTGGATTTTTTAAGGCTTGTAATCCTGAAATTGCTGGCTTCTGTATAGACGCAGAGGAAGAAGCAACACGTGTAAACGGACGAGATGACATGATATTCTGGAATCTGTTGTATAAATTAAATCCTCAGACTACAGATTTTTACTGGAAGGGACATATATATCAGGGATTGCCGGCTCTTGGAAGAGAAATTCTTGAAAAACTCTGGAAAAATGATTCAAGTAGTGAAAACTATTATCATGAGATCCTTAGCGAAAAAATGCTTTCTAAATATGTTGGAATAAAAGCTAAAAAAAATAAGGCACTTTCAGAAGCTGTAAAAGGATTGGAAGATGGAGATAAATTAGCTGACAGTCCACGTCTGAAAAAGAAAAATTTATATTTAATGGCATATTTGCTATTAGGACAAAAACTTATGCAGTTTGACGGAAAAGAGTTCAGAACTGTTGGAGAGTTCGCAGATTACATGAAGTCATTATTAGATGATTCATATGATAAGTTTGAAGAGGTGTGTCATAGACTTATAGATTATGATGATAATTTGGATGTGCAATTTGAAAGCTGGCTATTAGCATTGGGCAAAAAGAAAGAGTTAAATGCTTGGAGAGAGGCTATACAAGGATAATCAGGAAAGGTTGAAAGTAGAAAAATATGCATTGGTTTGAAATACTACAATTAATAGCAGTAGGATTTATTTGTATAATGTATCCTATTTTCCTGTTTATCTCGATATGGTCATTACCAGTATATGTGATAATTTCATATTTTATCTGGATTATCAGCATGATTTACTGGATTTGCATTGGGGAAAAGAAGAAAATTTCTGAATTTATTTTTCCAATATGCATTATGGTAATAATTTTTACATGTATATATGTATCAGGGTTTTCGGAGGATAACTTTGAAGATGATGCATTATTTATTATAGTTACTCTTGCACTGAGTACACCTGCGTTTTGCTATATAGGATATAAGATTGCTGAATATAAGCAAAAACGGAATATTCAACAAGAAAAAGAATGGATATATAGCTTAAATAAGTATTATGAGAAACAGATTAAGGGAATTAATAGAATTATTACCTTGATACAAAGTGCTTATTTGGATGGAAAACAGATGGAGAAGATATTGGCGTTGTTAGACAAATGTTCTGGGAGTGAGCTGCTATTATTATATGCGAAAAAATCTGCAGATAAGAACATGGATTTAGTATTAAAAGTCAAAGAGATTGCAACTGAATATGAACTCTCAAATGAAATTGAAAATCATACAATAGGGGAAATTTCAAAGAAAATGTGTAAGCTGAAAGCAGATTGCAAGGATAGAATTCGTTCGGAAAAAGAAATAAACATAAATATGTATAGTGAAATAAAAGAAGAATATAAGGAGAGAGTATGGAAGAAAAGGAATTGCTTTTAAAAATTGAAAATCTTGAAAAAAGAGTCTCTCTATTGGAAAAACAATTGGAGACAATTTCACAGATTAATCAATCTGAAAAAGTAAAAGAATATATCGCAAGTGCTGAAAAAGCAAGTAAAATAGCAAAATTATTAGATGCGGCTGCAGATAAAAATCCTAATGATTCTCAAATAGAGAATAAAGCAATATCTGATGTATTATCAAGCAGTCCGATAATGAAAAAAATTGATACAGCAAAAGAATTTGTGGCAGATATTGATTCAGATGTTGAAATGCAAATCAGAGATAATAATGATAAAGCCAATAAATATGACTGGGATACATTATTTGATTATGAAGAAGTGGATGGTCAGATAACAATAAAACATTATATTGGGGTTGAAAATTTAGATGTTGTAGTAATTCCAAATAGAATAAATGATTTATTAGTCACAAAAATAGGTAACAAAGCATTTGAAAATTGCAAGAATGTTAAAAAAGTTGTTCTTCCTGAGAAATTAGATGTAATTGGAGCAAGAGCATTTGGTGGAAGTGGTATAAATTCAATAATTCTCCCAGAAAATTTATCAGTAATTGAAGAAGCGGCATTTTGTTTTTCTGAATTAGAGAATATACATATAACGTCTAAAGTAAAGAAAATACCTTCATTAGCATTTGCTCATTGTGATAAATTAAAAAAAATATTATTTTCAAATGGGATCACAAGCATAGATTATAGTGCATTTGTATTTTGCAAGAGTTTAACAAAAGTTGACATTCCTAAGAGTGTAAAAAATATTGACTATGATGCTTTTGGCGGAATCGGGAAATGTCATATCAGGATACCTGATGAATGTGAACATATAAGTGAAATGTATTCTAGTATATTTGGTTCAAATAGTAAAGATGTAACTATATATTGTAATGCAGGTAGTGCCGCAATGAAATATGCAAGAAAATATAGTATTCCAGTTAAACGTTATGAAGAATATGATTTGTTAGAGGAGTGATGCAAAATGAGTGGACCAAAATCAGCAAGATATACGCTTACTCCGGAACAACGGAGAATATTAGCGGAAGCAAGAGAACGAGAACGAAAGACAAAGCGAGAATTGGACAAGCTACAGCAGCATAGAGGAGAGCTTGCAACATTAAAAGAAAGACTAGGCACTGCAACAACAAGCATTGATATGTTGGTAGACAGAGTCGGAGCTGGAAATGAGGTACAACAGAGTATTCGAAACTCAATAACACAAATTGAGAAGATCATTCAAGAATCTGCTGGTTTAAGTAAACAAAGTGGATTAGAAAACCTGCAAGTATTTAATTCCAAGGTTAAAACAGTAGAAGAAACTGCAAGGAAAATTGTTGCAGAATATGAAAGCCAAAGTAATGAAATAAAAGATGTATTGTCAAAGAATATAGAGGATAGCATTACTGATGGCATGTCGATAAGAGTAGATGATGAAATTGTAAAGCCACATAGGCACTTAGAAAGTCAAAAAGCAAAAATCAAAGATGTATTGCATGAAATACAGAGCCTTAATATCAGTTCTGATTTGCAAAAAGAAGGCATTACAATTCTAAAAAGAGCACAGGGAATAACAGACGACAGTTTTATTGATAATTATTATGCTATGACATTTCTTCCATATATAAAAAGATGTAAAGCGTATGAAGAACAGATCAAAGAATATGGAGAAGAATTTGATGAACTTGTATCAAAACATAGATATTATAGTGAATGCTTAGGAATGCCTGTGATTTCATTTACTTTCTCAATGGATTCTTTGAATTCTTTAAGACATAAAGTTGCAGAACTGGAATCGCAAAGTGCAAAAATAGAAGAACAGCAATATATATCAGAGAGCCTGGATCAGGTTATGCGTGATATGGGCTATAATGTAGTAGGAAGTAGAGAGGTGGTTAAGAAGAGTGGAAGAAAGTTTCGAAATGAACTTTACCATTTCTCCGAAGGTTCAGTCGTTAATGTTACATATGCAGCTAATGGGCAGATATCAATGGAATTAGGTGGAGTAGACACTTGTGATAGAGAACCTTCTGAAGAGGAAAGTTCTGTATTGTGTGATGAGATGGTGGAATTTTGCGATGAATTTCCTGAAATTGAGAGGAGACTTAAAGAAAAAGGTGTTGTATTGATGAATAGGATTTCTATGTTACCACCAGCAGAAGAATATGCACAAATTATAAATGTAAGTGATTTTAATATAACAGATAAAGTTGATGTGCTTGAAACTGCAAGCAAAAAACAGACAGAGACGAGAAAACAGGTATTAAGAAAAGAGTGATTATATGGAAAAGTTCAAGATATGTCCGGTATGCGGTATGCATAACAAACCCAATATGATTGAATGTATTGGATGCGAGACTGACCTGACAAGTGTAAAAGTTACTGATGAAGCGACTGAACAGGCAAAAATTACTGCTCAGGAGAATTCATCTGAAAATGTGGAAGAAAAATATGTAAGAATCTGCGATTGTGGGTGCATAAATTCAGCTACAGCAAAGAAATGTGTTGAGTGTGGAGAAGACATTTCGGATATTGCACCAATATTACAAAGTGAGAGTAATACTTGCAAATATGTAATGACATCGTTAGATGGAGAATATGCGTATGAAATTAAAGATGGAACTGCGATATTAGGAAGAGAAAATGAAATGAAAGAATATCTTGCGGATAAAGCATATGTAAGCAGACAGCATGCCAAAATTATGAAAGATGACGACAAGGTTTATATAGAAAATCTTAGCAATACAAATTTTACTTTTGTAAATAATCAAAAGATAGCTGAAAAAACAGAGTTGCATGTAGATGATGAAATAGGTTTAGGTGGAAATGAAACAAATGGTAGCAGACAATCAGGGGCTGCATATTTGATATTGAGGAATGTTTAATGTATATAGCAAGAATCCTTTATCCTGTAAAGGTGCTTGGACCTGGAAATAGAATTGGAATATGGTTTGCAGGATGTCATCATAAATGTAAAGGTTGTAGTAATCCGGAACTTTGGAAAACTGATGAAAAGTATTTTGCTACGATTGAGCAAGTCGAAAAATTGATACGTACTGTAGCGGTAGGACATGAAATTGATGGCTTTACGATTACTGGAGGCGATCCTGTGGAACAGGCAGATGAACTGACAGATTTACTGAAACGGGTAGCAGACATTTCACAAGATGTTATTTTATATACAGGTTACCAAATAAAAGAATTGACAAGTGAAGCTCAAATAAAATTATTAGACAGAATATCAGTGCTAATCGATGGCGAATATAAGGAAGAACTGAATGATGGGGCATTTCTCAGAGGATCCTCTAATCAAATTATTCATATATTAAGTGATCAGTATCGTGATAAGTATGAAAAATATATTAGAGGAAATCATAATGAGATTCAAAATTTTATGATAAATAATGAGGTCATATCGGTTGGCATTCATAATAGAGAATTTAGATTTTAAGGAGGATATATAAATGGGCGATTTTACTCCTAAGTGGCAAAAGGAACTTGATATTTTTGACAGAATAAAGCCAATTGTAATATTAGAAGGTAATGTGCTGGATAAATATCAATATTCCGGAGATGATGGTATGCAACAGGGTAGTATATTGAGACTAACCGAGTATTTGCATTATCATTTAAAAAACGAAGGATATCAGAATATTGTATTCTACGATAGTATCAGAGGATTTTATAATAATTGTGAAGAAGGATATATCCAGAAATTTGCACAGTTAGTACAGACTAGTGTAGCTGACGGCTGTATTGCGGCAGAGTTTAGAGGACGAAATGCAACTGCAGCAAGACTTACAAGAACAGCTATAACGCAGAACCAAGAGGCTACTACTGTAATAATGGATTTTGCCTCAAGATATATAACTTCGCCGGATAATATGGAGCAGTCTGAAGTTGACAGCTTTACTGTATTAATGCAAGCCTCTTTAGAGGGAAAAGATGTAAAAACAGAACAGGGAATTTTAAAAAATCTGGTCATACTTATTGTTAATAAAATTAATGATATACCGGCATGGTTTTATTTGGATAATCCAAATGTTAAAACAATAACATTAAGAACTCCTGAAAAGGAAGAGAGGGAATTGCTTGTAAAAGGAGACAATTTTCCAACCTTTTTTGCAGGAGATATTTATGTAGATGAATTTCCATACTACAACGAAAATCCAAGTGAACTTGAAAAGATTCAGGATAGATTTGTTGCATTGACAGAAGGATTCAGTTTTACAGAATTAAACGGTTTAAGAAGATTGTGTAAAAATGAAAGAATACATATTAAAGATATGTGCGATGTTATTGACTTATATAAGTATGGAATTAAGGATAATCCATGGAATAAATTAAGCATTTCTGAATTGAAAACAGCGGAAGAAGATTTTAGAAAAAGAGTAAAGGGACAGGATTATGCGATAGTTAAAACACTTGATATTATTAAACGTGCAGTAACAGGTATGTCAGGAGTTCAAACAGCATCGCACGGAAAACCAAAAGGAGTACTATTTTTCGCAGGTCCAACTGGTACGGGTAAAACAGAGACAGCAAAGACTTTGGCGGAAAAGTTATTCGGCGATGAAAAATGCTGCATTCGATTTGATATGAGTGAATATGGACAATCGCATAGTGACCAGAAATTACTTGGAGCACCTCCGGGATATGTTGGCTATGAAGCTGGAGGACAGCTGACAAATGCGGTAAAAAATAATCCTTTTTCTATATTGCTGTTTGATGAGATAGAAAAGGCACATCCGTCTATTTTAGATAAGTTTCTTCAAATTCTGGAAGATGGAAGAATGACTGATGGGCAAGGGAATACAGTTTATTTTTCGGAAACGATTATTATTTTTACCAGTAATCTTGGAATATATCAGACAACTGCCAGTGGTGAGCGTAAGCAGGTTGTTTCTTCTGATATGTCCTATGAAGAAGTACAGTCTAAAGTAAGAGAAGGCATAGAGCATTATTTTAAATTGGAATTGGGAAGACCGGAAATACTGAATCGAATCGGAGAAAACATTGTCGTGTTTGATTTCATCAGAGAAAGTGTTGCTGGAGAAATTCTTGATTCTCAGATAAATCGTATAATTAACAATTTGAAAATGGATAAAGGAATTAAGCTTGTGTTGTCAGATCAAGCACATGATACATTATTAAATGCTGCGATAGGAAATTTGGATAATGGTGGACGAGGTATTGGTAACATTGTTGAGAGTATGTTTATAAATCCTCTTTCTAGGTATATGTTTGACCATGAGCTATTTTCTGACTGCGAAATTGTGGTGGAGTCTATAGTTAATGAAAATATGACGTATTCATTAAAATGTACAGAAGCACATGAGGATAGAGAAGAATAATATGTGTAAGAAATTAAGAGGCAGGTGGCAATATGAGAGTAATTATTTATTCTGAAAAAGGATATAAAAAAGCAATATGTGAAGATGCAGCATTATTGAACGAGCGTATCATATCTGACTCATTTTCTGAAACACAGATAAATTCCAAAGCTTTGGTGGCAATTGCAGATGGTGTAGGTGGTAATGCAGGTGGAGAGATTGCAAGCCGATACGTATTGAATCAGTTTGACAAAATTGATGTGGAGAATATTACAGCAGAAAAACTGCATCAATTTATAGAAAACTGTAATATAGGTCTATTGGAATATGCAAAACAGTTTCCTGGTAAAGAAAACATGGCAACTACGCTTACAGGAATAATTTTATTACCAGATACTTGCTATATTTTTCATATTGGAAATACAAGAGTGTATGGATTGCAGGGTAGTTATTTAAAACAGTTTACAAAAGATCAGACAACATATCAGTGGCTGCTTGACAGAGGTCAGATTGAAGAAGCGGATATATGTAATAAGAATGAGATAACCTATTGTTTGGGTGGTGGAAATTTAAAATATGCAACAGGTATTTGTGTGAACGAATATTCCTTATTGAATCAGTGTAAAAGAATACTGCTATCATCAGATGGAATACATGAGTATGTATCAACAGATGAACTTGAAGATTTTATACTTGGTGATATCAACAAGGAGACAATGCAAAAAATTGCAGGTAAAGCAAGAAACAATGGATCAGAAGATGATAAAACAATTGTAGTAATAGACAGGATGTGAAATTATGGGATTACGATTTAGAAAAAGCGTTACGCTGTGCAAAGGTGTTAAGTTAAACTTTGGGAAAACTGGTATGAGTGTAAGCGTAGGCGGAAAAGGGTATCATAAGACAATAAATACAAAAGGTCAAGTAACGACGAGTGTTGGTATACCTGGAAGCGGTATTTATTATACTGACACAAAAAGACTAGGCGGAAATAGACAAGCTAACACACAAAGAAACACTCAAAATCAATATTATACTCAGAATGCAATTAGAGAACCTCAGCCTGTTATGAAATATGAAATCAATGATAGTATTGAATCCTATTTGAATCCACAAGAACAAAATATAAATTCTGGATTTGTGAAGAATGAAGTGATACAGGAACCTGAAGAAAGAATCAACAATGAAACTGAAACAATGGGTAATGCTCCAAAATTGATTTCAGAGGATGAAATCAGAAATTTGTATCTAAAAAGTGATGAACCGGTGGATTGGACAGAACTTCTAGTAAGCACAACTGCAGATGATATGTTTATGGAACAAGATAAATGGATTTTTTTGAAAGGTATTTCTCACAGAATTTTGTCCGGAGATATTGATGCATATCTAGAAACAATTGAGAAAATGAGACCAGTAGATGATCTACTAGATTATGGAAGTCAATTTGAATTCGGAACGGACAATCCTAAATCTATGGAAGTCGAATTTCAGATAAATCAGCATAATGATATGCTATCAGATGGAACAAATTCAGCATTATATAATGAATATGTTGCAGCATGCACAATCAGAGTAGCACGTGACTTGTTTGCACTTTTACCGGTAAGATATGTGATTGTTCATGCGCAGAGTGGAGAAAAGCCTGTATTGGAGGCTAAATTTGATAAATCAGTGTTGCAAGGGATAGACTTTAAAGTGGAAAAAGCTGGAGACATTATAAAGAAATTCATGTTGTAGATTTGTTACATAGAATTAAATTTGTAATTAATCACAATAGTGGATCACATTTAAAGGAGAGTTGTATTGGAAAATGAGTTGTTTTTATGGCCACATAAAAATATGGATTTTTGGAAAATAGAAAATAGTGAAAACGTTGTAGAGATTAAATGGAGTCATAATTGCTTTGAAGATTATAAAAACCTGGCTCTTGATTTTTATGATTGTGGATATAAGACATTTGAAGAAGTGATTGATAGTGGGCATGATAATGTTAAATCAGATATGTGGTTTCTAGCGGGGATTTTTTTGCTTCGTCAAAGTATTGAATTAGGATTAAAAGCATTAATTTGTAGAATATGTAACAATAAAAAGTGTATTCAAGAAATATTTGAAAGATGTTGCCATGATTTATCTATGCTTTTTAAGAACTATTACGATGTTGGAAATGAAGAATTTTTAGATGATGCCGAAAAGAAGTGGCTGAAAGAATATCTGTATTCGTTAGAAGTAGTTGACAGTAAATCAGACATGTTTAGATTTCCCTTTGAAGATGAATTCCTTTCAAAATATAGGGATATGTTTTTAGATAATGTTGAGGTGGCTAATAATTTGGTACAAGCATTTGGCTTGGTTTATAAATGTGTGCAAAAAGGGGAAATATTAGAAGTATTTGATAGTAATTTTAAATCAGAATTCTTTGTTTTTGCATCTCATGGCATAGGAAATTGCTATTTATGGCAAAGAGTGTCTGATGAAGGATTTCATGTAAAGATAACAGGATATAATGCGGTTATAGATTACATTTATAATAATCAAAATATTTTACCACAGGTAAAGATTTATCCATTAATGTTTATGTTTAGAAATACAATAGAGTTATGTCTAAAAAGGTTATTTTACAGTAGAGTGGAAAAAGGTGTGACATTAAAAGTATTTAATTCTAAAAGGCGGAGCCATTTGATAAACAAGGATTTATGGAAAAATGTTAAGCCTGTAATTGAGAGGTATGCAAGAATCTCCGATAGTGATTTAGAAATGATTGAAATAGTAGGCAACGCATTATGTACAATAGATCAGATAGATAAAAATGGTGATATGTTTAGATATCCAACAACATACAGTTTGGAATATAAGTTCGATAAAAAAAGCATTGATATTGGCAATGCTTATAGATACATTAAGTCGCTGATAAATTTCTTGGATGGTTGTGATTCAATGCTTGATGAAATAGCGGAATATGAAAGTGATATGAGAACGGAATATAAAGCCGAGATGAGTAGCTATATGGTTTGGTAATTTGAAATGAAACAAAAGAGGTGTTTTGATGGATCTAAATGATTTAAAAAGTGTAAAGATAAATCAGCTAAATGGCATTATTTCAGAAAAAAGGCAGGGTGTAAAAACAGAATATGATCAATTAATGGAACGGATTAAATTATTACAGAAGCAAATGGATGAATACACTATTTTACAAAGTAACATAGATGAAATTATAAAGATTGTGAATATGCCTATGAAAACAATTGCTCTATTGGAACTTGTATCGGAAAATAATACTATTGCAGATATATTATCGTTAAAAATGGAGAACCTTACATTGCAAGAAGTTGTTGGAGATGTAGATGTAGAGACATGGATTAATAGTAAAAAGAAATTTATAAAAAAGGATATTAACAATTCCAATTTATTGCATTGTTATCAAAATCAAACAGCAATTAAGAACTTTAAGATTTATGATGCAACTCTTAAAGCAATGTATCTTCGTCAAGGAAGAGGTGACGTATATGAAGTTGCAATGGATTATTTGGTAAGCAATAGCGTAGTGGAAAATTCTTTTTCAATAAATGATTTGATACAGGATTTCAAAAACTATAGAGATATGAAAAAAAGAGATTAGATAATGTTTGATGGTAATAACACATATACCTTTAGCAAAAGAAAATCTGGCTGTAGGAGAGTTGATGTGAAAGAGATAATAACATGTAGGAACACATAAAAATTCAGATAATATAGGCATCCAATATGGATTATGCATTTGCACTTTCTTGAAGTGGCATCCGGTCATTAATATAGTAATTACAGGGAATCTTCGGGCTATTGGTAAACATTCCGATGGAGTGTTTGCATATTTTGGAATGGACGAATGATGTTACTTTTCAGATTATACTTAATTTATTAGAGGTGATATGATGCTTGCTTTATGGCATATTACTTTGGTGGAGAAAGGGTTACAAGCTGTATTGAGACCAAAAACACCAGACTATTCCGCACCAGGTGAAAATGTAAAAATTAATAGAATTAGTTTGGCTCCTACGATTAATGAGTGCATAAGAGGTCTTGGAAACGAGAATGCTTTTAATACAAAAGTAAGAAAAATATATGCATATAAAATTTTTGTAGAAGAGGGCGATAAGAACTTATATGATAGCAATTATTTATATTATAATGATTTAGTGAAAGATGCATTGCTGACTAATGAATATTGGTATACTAAAACCATTTGCCCACAGGAAGTATTAATGTGTGAGGTGTCTTCTGTTGAAAAAAGAAAGTATATCATAATTGGAAGCAATCAGACTAAGAGACTAAAGGATATTCTGTTTAAACTTAATTATACAGAAACTATTCCAAATATAATAAGTGCATTTGAAATTGTTAATTATTTGTTAGATGAAAAAACTGTAGAGCTTGTGAAATCAGATTTACAGCATGAGGTGGTTGATTATACAAAAGATGATCAATCTTATATAATATATAGAAAAATTTGGAAAAGTAAACCGCAAATGACTCATTATGAAAAAGACTATTACGAAGCCGAATATATTGAAAATTGTGAAATTAAGAAAATAAAGAGATGTAATAAATTATTTAAATTTGAAGAAATATATTCACATAAACGACTATTAGAAATATGCTCTTCAAATGAATTTATGATGGCAACGTGGAAACTTATAGATGAAAAGTATATTGGAGATTATGATTGCCATCTTTATGTTGTAACAGATGCTACGGAGATTCCAATAGGATTACTTTATTATCATTTGTTCAATGATAAATTTCATATTTCGGGATTTGAGGTAGCAAGTTCAATGCGTGGATTGGGCATAGGGACGGCAATAATTAAGCAATTTTTTGATGAATATAAAGTGAGTTCTAATGACATATTTTTAGAGCCATTGAATAAAGAATCTGAGAAATTTTGGAAAAAACTAGGAATTAAATGCTCGTTATATTAGAGAATAAAGGCATACAGCAAGGTATTACATCATTTGGTTGGTATTTATAAAACATATATTCATTCTTGAATATATGTTTATTAGAATACATACAAAAGAGACACAAAATGTAATCAGATGGAAAAGAAGTCAAGTGGAGCAAGATTATATTGAGTATGTAATTATGACGTTGATTAAAAGAAAAATGGAGATGTACTGATGCAGATATTTGTAGATGCGGATGCGTGTCCAGTAGTGGACATTGTTGAGACAATAGCAGAGAAATACAATATTTCCACCACATTGCTGTGTGATACGAATCATATTTTGTATTCTGATTACAGCGAAGTGATTGTAGTAGGTGCAGGAGCAGATGCAGTAGATTATAAACTAATCAGCATAT
>OGNG01000244.1_pt1 | contig 39345 bp, 36 predicted proteins | sample 1573431 | NCBI WGS metagenome assembly OGNG01 (sample SAMEA2581927, study PRJEB24529) | metagenome | biome: Human gut stool | place: China | collected 2011
CCGTTGTTCCGTGTCAGTGGTGGCGCATTATAGGGAGTTATTCCGGCCTGACAAGCGAAAAATATAAAAACTTTATCGTTCGCTCATTTTTCAGGCAAAACATCTTAAATATAGTCTTTTCCGTCTAACTTATAGACAAAAACGAGCCCCGAAGGGCTCGTTTTATCATTTACTGGACGGCGACAATCCGGTCTTCATTAACTTCCAGGCGAATCACTTTACCCGGAACCAATTCACCAGACAGTATTTGCTGTGCCAGCGGGTTTTCGATCTGCTGCTGGATAGCACGTTTCAAAGGACGTGCACCATAGACTGGATCGTAACCGTTCTCGCTCAGCAGTTTCAGCGCCTCGTCAGAAATGTGGATTTCATAACCACGTTCTTCCAGACGTTTGTACAGACGTTTCAACTGAATCTGCGCAATCGAGGCAATGTGCTGTTCACCCAGCGGATGGAAGACCACCACTTCATCAATACGGTTAATGAATTCCGGACGGAAGTTATGGCTTACCACACCGAGCACCAGCTCTTTCATGTGCGCATAATCCAGTTCACCGAAGCGTTCCTGAATCAAATCGGAACCGAGGTTAGAGGTCATAATGACAACCGTATTACGGAAGTCGACCGTTCTCCCCTGCCCGTCAGTCAGACGACCATCATCCAGTACCTGCAACAGAATGTTGAAGACATCCGGATGCGCTTTTTCCACTTCATCCAGCAGGATGACGGAATACGGACGACGACGCACAGCTTCGGTCAGGTAGCCACCTTCTTCATAACCGACATATCCCGGAGGCGCACCAACCAAACGAGACACCGAGTGTTTCTCCATAAACTCGGACATATCTATACGGACCATCGCCTCGTCGCTATCAAACATAAAGTTCGCCAGCGCCTTACAAAGCTCTGTTTTCCCCACACCCGTTGGGCCGAGGAACAGGAATGAACCAATCGGGCGATTTGGATCCGCCAACCCCGCACGGCTACGGCGAATAGCGTTAGATACCGCATCAACCGCTTCGTTCTGACCAATGACGCGATGGTGCAGTTCTTGCTCCATACGCAGCAGTTTTTCGCGCTCGCTTTCCATCATGCGAGAAACCGGAATCCCCGTCCAACGCGCCAGCACTTCAGCAATTTCGGCGTCGGTCACTTTATTACGCAACAGACGCATAGTTTTGCCTTCGAGCTGCGTTGCGGCTTCCAGTTGCTTTTCCAGTTCCGGGATTTTGCCGTATTGCAGTTCAGACATCCGCGCCAGGTCCCCCACACGGCGAGCCTGTTCAATAGCGATTTTCGCCTGTTCCAGTTCCGCTTTAATGGTCTGCGTACCAGAAAGCGATGCCTTCTCTGCTTTCCACTCTTCTTCTAACTCGGAGTACTGACGTTCTTTGTCGCTCAGTTCTTCGTTGAGCATATCCAGGCGTTTTTTACTGGCTTCATCAGACTCTTTCATTAACGCCTGTTGTTCCAGTTTGAGCTGGATGATACGACGATCGAGTCGGTCGAGTTCTTCTGGTTTTGAGTCAATCTGCATACGAATGCTGGATGCTGCTTCATCGATCAGGTCGATGGCTTTATCCGGCAGCTGACGGTCAGCAATGTAGCGATGAGACAACGTCGCCGCTGCAACAATTGCCGGGTCAGTAATTTGCACATGGTGGTGCAATTCGTAACGTTCTTTCAGGCCACGCAGAATCGCAATGGTATCTTCAACAGAAGGCTCGGCAACAAACACTTTCTGGAAACGACGTTCCAGCGCAGCATCTTTTTCGATGTACTGGCGATATTCGTCAAGCGTCGTGGCACCTACGCAGTGCAATTCACCACGCGCCAGCGCCGGTTTCAGCATGTTTCCGGCGTCCATTGCGCCATCGGCTTTACCCGCGCCGACCATGGTATGTAATTCGTCGATAAACAGGATGACGTTGCCTTCCTGTTTGGCAAGATCGTTAAGCACGCCTTTTAAACGTTCTTCAAACTCACCGCGATATTTCGCCCCAGCCACCAGCGCGCCCATATCCAGCGCCAGTACCCGGCGGCCTTTCAACCCTTCCGGCACTTCGCCGTTGATAATACGCTGCGCCAGACCTTCAACGATGGCAGTTTTACCGACGCCGGGTTCACCAATCAGTACCGGGTTATTTTTAGTACGACGTTGCAGCACCTGAATGGTACGGCGAATTTCTTCATCACGACCAATCACCGGATCGAGTTTGCCCTGTTCGGCTCGTTCGGTAAGGTCGATGGTATATTTTTTCAAAGCCTGACGTTGGTCTTCAGCACCTTGATCGTTCACGCTTTCACCTCCACGCATTTGTTCAATCGCTTGAGTAATGTTGGCGGTGGTCGCCCCTGCTGCTTTCAGGATGTCGGCCAGCGTGCCGCGAGACTCAAGTGCCGCCAGAACGAACAGTTCTGACGAGATAAAGTTATCACCACGTTTTTGCGCCAGCTTGTCGCAAAGATTAAGAACGCGCACCAGATCCTGTGATGGCTGGACATCACCACCAGTACCTTCAACCTGCGGTAAACGATTTAATGCCTGATTGATATCTGTGCGCAACTGGCCAGCATTTATGCCAGCTGATGTTAACAAAGGACTAACCGAACCCCCTTCCTGATTCAGCAGGGCGCTCATTAAATGAAGTGGTTCGATGAATTGGTTGTCGTGCCCGAGTGCAAGTGATTGGGCATCGGCAAGAGCAAGCTGGAATTTATTAGTAAGACGATCCAGACGCATAACTCCTCCCATAACGGATCAAAGTTGCTACTGGAGATTAAATGAGGTCATCCCTCAATTATTCAAGGTTATTGACCAGATTAATGTGAAAAGAAAATCACGCGTACCGGATCGTCTTGATTCTTTAGGTTATATCAGCCAAATGAAACTTGCCATACGCCCGGTGGTCTTGTCGCGACGATAAGAGAAGAAAGTCTCATTTTCCGTATATGTACAACGGTCGCCGCCGAAAATTTGTTCAACACCAACGCTCGCCAGACGCTGCCGGGCAAGCAGATAAATATCCGCCAGATACTTATCACCATGCTGAATGAAAGCTGTACTCGCTTTGGCGTCTGCTGCCATAAACGCCTCGCGAACCTCCGCCCCCACTTCGAACGCGCGTGGACCAATTGCCGGCCCTAACCAGGCGAGAATATTTTCCGGATTATCAGCAAAACAGGAAACTGTCTCTTCCAGCACGCCTGCGCACAGTCCACGCCAGCCAGCATGAGCGGCGGCGACTTCCGTTCCCGCTCGATTGCAAAACAGCACAGGGAGGCAGTCGGCAGTCATCACTGCGCAAACCGTGCCAGGCGTATTGCTATAAGAGGCATCTGCTCGTTTTGAGGCATAAGGTTCGCCAGTAAGCTTAAGCACATCTTTGCCGTGTACCTGCTCAAGCCAGACCGGTTTAGAAGGCAAATTGCCCGCAGCAAAAAGTCGCTTGCGATTCTCCTCAACGTGATCCGGGTTATCGCCACAATGGGCACCGAGGTTGAGCGAGTCATACGGGGGCAAGCTCACGCCGCCGATACGAGTAGAGCTACAAGCCGCAACACCCTTTGGCAGCGGCCACTGCGGGACAATCAGCTTACTCATAACCAGTCCACTTCATCCTTATGTTCTTCGAAATCGGCGCGCATCACCTCAATCAGCTCCACCATATCTTGTGGAATAGGCGCATGCCATTCCATTTCGATGCCGGAGATCGGGTGATAAAGACGCAGCATGGTTGCATGTAGCGCCTGGCGGTCAAACTTACGCAGCGTGGAGATAAATGCTTCCGAAGCACCTTTTGGCGGACGCGGACGGCCACCATAAACCGGATCGCCCACCAGCGGATGAGTGATATGGGCCATATGCACGCGGATCTGGTGCGTACGTCCAGTTTCCAGACGCAACCGCAGACGCGTGTGCACACGGAAGTGTTCCATGATGCGATAGTGAGTCACCGCTGGTTTGCCCATCGGATGCACCGCCATATGGGTACGTTTGGTCGGGTGGCGACTGATTGGCTCGTCCACCGTGCCACCTGCGGTCATATGACCAATCGCCACCGCTTCATACTCACGAGTAATTTCACGCCGTTGCAAAGATTCGACTAAACGCGTCTGAGCCGGAACGGTTTTTGCCACAACCATCAGGCCAGTGGTGTCTTTATCCAGACGATGGACGATGCCCGCACGCGGTACATCGGCAATGGGTGGATAGTAATGAAGCAACGCATTCAGTACCGTGCCATCCGGGTTACCCGCGCCAGGATGTACCACCAGGTCGCGCGGTTTATTAATGATAATAATGTCTTCATCTTCATAGACGATATCCAGCGGGATATCCTGCGGTTCAAAACGCGCTTCTTCTTCAATCTCAGCGTTGATGGCAACCTGCTCGCCACCCAATACTTTTTCTTTCGGCTTATCACAAACTTTGCCGTTAACCAGCACTCGCTGGTCGAGGATCCATTCTTTTATTCGCGAACGTGAATAATCCGGGAACATTTCGGCCAAAGCCTGATCTAAGCGTTGACCGAGTTGGTTTTCGGACACCGTTGCAGTGAGCTGTACTCGTTGTGCCATATATACTGCTTCTTCGTTTATCGTTGGGGTTTTACGGCTTTGCCGTTTAATATAGTGTGCTATTGTAGCTGGTCTTAACCGGGAGCAGGAACAGAGAATCTCCCGTATTACATTTTGAGGAAAGTCAAAACGTCATGACGCGCATGAAATATCTGGTGGCAGCCGCCACACTAAGCCTGTTTTTGGCGGGTTGCTCGGGGTCAAAGGAAGAAGTACCTGATAATCCGCCAAATGAAATTTACGCGACTGCACAACAAAAGCTGCAGGACGGTAACTGGAGACAGGCAATAACGCAACTGGAAGCGTTAGATAATCGCTATCCGTTTGGTCCGTATTCGCAGCAGGTGCAGCTGGATCTCATCTACGCCTACTATAAAAACGCCGATTTGCCGTTAGCACAGGCTGCCATCGATCGTTTTATTCGCCTTAACCCGACCCATCCGAATATCGATTATGTCATGTACATGCGTGGCCTGACCAATATGGCGCTGGATGACAGTGCGCTGCAAGGGTTCTTTGGCGTCGATCGTAGCGATCGCGATCCTCAACATGCACGAGCTGCGTTTAGTGACTTTTCCAAACTGGTGCGCGGCTATCCGAACAGTCAGTACACCACCGATGCCACCAAACGTCTGGTATTCCTGAAAGATCGTCTGGCGAAATATGAATACTCCGTGGCCGAGTACTATACAGAACGTGGCGCATGGGTTGCCGTCGTTAACCGCGTAGAAGGCATGTTGCGCGACTACCCGGATACCCAGGCTACGCGTGATGCGCTGCCGCTGATGGAAAATGCATACCGTCAGATGCAGATGAATGCGCAAGCTGAAAAAGTAGCGAAAATCATCGCCGCAAACAGCAGCAATACATAACAGAAACCTGAAACACAAAACGGCAGCCCTTGAGCTGCCGTTTTTTTATTCTGTCAGTTGTGAAACTGAAGCGATTTAGTCGCTATCGATCTCATCAAATATGGCTCGCTTTGAGATATTCCTCAAGTAAAAAAACACCTCTTCCTGCGATTTCTCACAAAAAAGATTCGTTGACAAAAAGTGACAAAATTATGAGATTTTCATCACACATTTTGACATCAGGAACGGTATGCTGAATTCACCAAGACGGGAAGACAAGAGGTAAAATTTATGACAATGAACATTACCAGCAAACAAATGGAAATTACTCCGGCCATCCGCCAACATGTCGCAGACCGTCTCGCCAAACTGGAAAAATGGCAAACACATCTGATTAATCCACATATCATTCTGTCCAAAGAGCCACAAGGGTTTGTTGCTGACGCCACAATCAATACACCTAACGGCGTTCTGGTTGCCAGTGGTAAACATGAAGATATGTACACCGCAATTAACGAATTGATCAACAAGCTGGAACGGCAGCTCAATAAACTGCAGCACAAAGGCGAAGCACGTCGTGCCGCAACATCGGTGAAAGACGCCAACTTCGTCGAAGAAGTTGAAGAAGAGTAGTCCTTTATATTGAGTGTATCGCCAACGCGCCTTCGGGCGCGTTTTTTGTTGACAGCGTGAAAACAGTACGGGTACTGTACTAAAGTCACTTAAGGAAACAAACATGAAACACACACCGTTTTTCTTCGCATTCTTTTTTACCTTCCCCTGAAAGGGAGGCGTTTCGTCGTGTGAAACAGAATGCGAAGACGAACAATAAGGCCTCCCAAATCGGGGGCCTTTTTTATTGATAACAAAAAGGCAACACTATGACATCGGAAAACCCGTTACTGGCGCTGCGAGAGAAAATCAGCGCGCTGGATGAAAAATTATTAGCATTACTCGCAGAGCGGCGCGAACTGGCCGTCGAGGTGGGAAAAGCCAAACTGCTCTCGCATCGCCCGGTACGTGATATTGATCGTGAACGCGATTTACTGGAAAGATTAATTACGCTCGGTAAAGCGCACCATCTGGACGCCCATTACATTACTCGCCTGTTCCAGCTCATCATTGAAGATTCCGTATTAACTCAGCAGGCTTTGCTCCAACAACATCTCAATAAAATTAATCCGCACTCAGCACGCATCGCTTTTCTCGGCCCCAAAGGCTCCTATTCACATCTTGCCGCTCGTCAGTACGCTGCCCGTCACTTTGAGCAATTCATTGAAAGTGGCTGCGCCAAATTTGCCGATATTTTTAATCAGGTGGAAACCGGCCAGGCCGACTATGCCGTCGTACCGATTGAAAATACCAGCTCCGGTGCCATAAACGACGTTTACGATCTGCTGCAACATACCAGCTTGTCGATTGTTGGCGAGATGACGTTAACTATCGACCATTGTTTGTTGGTCTCCGGCACTACTGATTTATCCACCATCAATACGGTCTACAGCCATCCGCAGCCATTCCAGCAATGCAGCAAATTCCTTAATCGTTATCCGCACTGGAAGATTGAATATACCGAAAGTACGTCTGCGGCAATGGAAAAGGTTGCACAGGCAAAATCACCGCATGTTGCTGCGTTGGGAAGCGAAGCTGGCGGCACTTTGTACGGTTTGCAGGTACTGGAGCGTATTGAAGCAAATCAGCGACAAAACTTCACCCGATTTGTGGTGTTGGCGCGTAAAGCCATTAACGTGTCTGATCAGGTTCCGGCGAAAACCACGTTGTTAATGGCGACCGGGCAACAAGCCGGTGCGCTGGTTGAAGCGTTGCTGGTACTGCGCAACCACAATCTGATTATGACCCGTCTGGAATCACGCCCGATTCACGGTAATCCATGGGAAGAGATGTTCTATCTGGATATTCAGGCCAATCTTGAATCAGCGGAAATGCAAAAAGCATTGAAAGAGTTAGGGGAAATTACCCGTTCAATGAAGGTATTGGGCTGTTACCCAAGTGAGAACGTAGTGCCTGTTGATCCAACCTGATGAAAAGGTGCCGGATGATGTGAATCATCCGGCACTGGATTATTACTGGCGGTTGTCATTCGCCTGACGCAATAACACGCGGCTTTCACTCTGAAAACGCTGTGCGTAATCGCCGAACCAGTGCTCCACCTTGCGGAAACTGTCAATAAACGCCTGCTTATCGCCCTGCTCCAGCAACTCAATCGCCTCGCCGAAACGCTTATAGTAACGTTTGATTAACGCCAGATTACGCTCTGACGACATAATAATGTCGGCATAAAGCTGCGGATCCTGAGCAAACAGTCGCCCGACCATCGCCAGCTCAAGGCGGTAAATCGGCGAAGAGAGCGCCAGAAGTTGCTCAAGCTGAACATTTTCTTCTGCCAGATGCAGCCCATAAGCAAAAGTAGCAAAGTGGCGCAGAGCCTGAATAAACGCCATATTCTGATCGTGCTCGACAGCGCTAATACGATGCAGCCGAGCGCCCCAGACCTGAATTTGCTCCAGAAACCATTGGTATGCTTCCGGCTTACGTCCATCACACCAGACCACAACTTGCTTTGCCAGGCTACCGCTGTCCGGGCCGAACATCGGGTGTAACCCCAGTACCGGACCATCGTGCGCCGCCAGCATGGCCTGTAATGGTCCATTTTTCACTGATGCCAGATCAACCAGAATACAATCTTTCGGTAAAGGCGGTAATTTGCCGATAACTTGCTCAGTAACGTGGATTGGCACACTAACAATCACCATTCCGGCATCGGCAACAATATCAGCCGCTCGATCCCAGTCATGTTGCTCCAGAATCCGCACCTGATAACCCGATAGTGTCAGCATCTTCTCGAACAGGCGTCCCATCTGACCGCCACCGCCGACGATAACCACCGGACGCAGTGACGGACAAAGTGTTTTAAATCCTTTGTCGTTTTCACTGGAGTAAGATTCACGCATCACCCGACGCAAAACATCCTCAATCAGATCTGGCGGTACACCCAGAGCTTCCGCCTCTGCGCGCCGCGAGGCCAACATAGATGCCTCGCGCTCCGGAACATAAATAGGCAGTCCAAAGCGGCTTTTCACCTCGCCCACTTCAGCAACCAGTTCCAGACGCTTCGCTAATAAATTCAGCAGCGCTTTATCGACTTCATCAATTTGATCGCGTAATGCGGTCAATTCAGCAACCATAATAAACCTCTTAAGCCACGCGAGCCGTCAGCTGCCCGTTCAGATCCTGATGAATTTCACGCAGCAAGGCATCGGTCATTTCCCAGCTAATGCAGGCATCGGTTACGGATACACCGTATTTCATTTCACTGCGCGGTTGCTCGGAAGACTGATTGCCCTCGTGGATATTACTTTCGATCATCAGACCAATAATTGAGCGATTGCCATCTTTGATTTGAGCAACCACGGATTCTGCCACCGCAGGCTGACGGCGATAATCTTTATTGGAATTACCGTGGCTGCAATCTACCATCAGAGACGGGCGCAGTCCCGCCTGTTCCATCTCTTTTTCACATTGCGCAACATCCGCAGGGCTATAGTTCGGCGCTTTACCACCGCGCAGGATCACATGGCCGTCCGGATTCCCCTGAGTTTGTAGCAACGCAACCTGCCCTGCCTGGTTAATGCCAACAAAACGGTGCGGCTGGGCGGCGGCGCGCATAGCGTTAATTGCTGTTGCCAGACTGCCGTCGGTGCCGTTTTTAAAACCAACCGGCATGGAAAGCCCGGAGGCCATTTCACGGTGAGTTTGCGATTCCGTTGTACGAGCACCAATTGCTGACCAGCTAAACAGATCGCCCAGGTATTGCGGGCTATTCGGATCTAACGCTTCCGTCGCCAGTGGCAGTCCCATATTCACCAGCTCAAGCAGCAATTTACGCGCGATCTGCAGCCCGGCTTCTACATCAAAAGAGCCATCCATATGGGGATCGTTAATTAACCCTTTCCAGCCGACAGTGGTACGGGGTTTTTCAAAATAGACGCGCATTACCAGATAGAGGCTATCGCTGACCTCTGCGGCAAGGGCTTTAAATCGACGAGCATATTCCAGAGCAGTTTCCGGATCATGAATGGAACAAGGACCACATACTACCAGCAGACGAGGATCGCGCCCGGCGATAATATCTGAAATGGTTTTACGCGAGTCAGCAATCTGGGCTTCTTGTTGCAGGCTCAATGGAAAAGCGGCCTTCAGTTGTTCCGGAGTCATTAAAACCTGTTCGTCGGTAATATGTACGTTATTCAGCGCGTCTTTTTGCATGATGGCGATCCTGTTTATGCTCGTTTGCGATAGTTGATCCTCAGCGAGGATGACGTAACGATAACACATAAAGTAAAGTTTTCAATCCATATTTCGTACATTTTTATTTACACAGGCAATTTAGTCGCGATTTCAACCCTTACTTCTGTATAGATAAATTTACACTCCCTTTGAAAACAATCCGCTATGCTTTGAAAAAGGAGAAAGAAATGATGAAAAAGTTTATCGCCCCCTTGTTGGCTTTACTGGTTAGCGGATGTCAGATTGATCCTTATACTCACGCGCCAACCTTGACCAGCACCGACTGGTATGATGTTGGTATGGAAGATGCGATATCGGGCAGCGCCATAAAAGATGACGATGCATTTAGCGATTCACAGGCGGATCGCGGTCTATACCTTAAAGGATATGCCGAAGGACAAAAGAAAACTTGCCAGACCGATTTTACTTATGCCCGAGGACTTTCCGGTAAAAGCTTTCCTGCCAGCTGCAACAATGTTGAAAATGCCAGCCAACTGCATGAAGTATGGCAAAAAGGGGCTGATGAAAATGCCAGTACAATACGATTAAATTAATTAAAACCCCACAAATAAATTAAACATAAGATTTTACTCATTGTGTTTTATTTCTCACATTGATGACGATTGCATGAAAAAATGATATTTTAATGAGCATTCTGAAAAAATATCGATGCATTTCGAGCGAAGATGGTGGGGATCCCTGAATGCGTTTTTCTCACCGACTGTTCTTACTTCTGATTCTCCTGCTGACGGGAGCACCAATACTCGCTCAGGAGCCTTCTGACGTTGCGAAAAACGTGCGTATGATGGTTTCCGGTATTGTCAGTTACACCCGCTGGCCTGCGCTATCAGGGCCACCAAAGTTATGTATCTTTTCATCTTCACGTTTTAGTACCGCCCTACAAGAGAATGCCGCGACATCTTTGCCTTATCTGCCTGTCATCATTCACACTCAACAAGAGGCGATGATTTCAGGCTGCAATGGTTTTTATTTTGGCAACGAGTCACCGACATTCCAGATGGAATTAACCGAACAATATCCGTCAAAGGCGTTATTATTAATTGCCGAACAAAATACCGAGTGCATTATTGGTAGCGCCTTTTGTCTGATCATCCACAATAATGACGTCAGATTTGCCGTAAACCTGGATGCCTTATCGCGTAGCGGTGTAAAGGTCAACCCGGATGTCTTAATGCTCGCACGGAAGAAAAATGATGGATAACGATAATTCTCTTAATAAGCGCCCCACGTTTAAAAGAGCATTACGCAACATCAGTATCACCAGCATATTTATCACTATGATGCTGATCTGGTTGCTGCTTTCCGTGACCTCGGTGCTGACCCTGAAACAGTACGCGCAAAAAAACCTGGCACTGACAGCAGCAACAATGACTTACAGTCTGGAAGCAGCTGTCGTTTTTGCCGATGGCCCTGCAGCAACTGAAACACTGGCAGCGCTGGGCCAGCAAGGGCAATTTTCAACTGCAGAAGTACGTGATAAGCAGCAAAATATTCTGGCGTCCTGGCATTACACCCGTAAGGATCCAGGCGATACTTTCAGCAATTTCATAAGCCACTGGCTCTTCCCCGCCCCCATCATTCAGCCGATTCGTCACAATGGTGAAACCATTGGCGAAGTACGCTTAACCGCTCGCGACAGTTCAATCAGCCATTTTATCTGGTTTTCGCTCGCCGTACTGACCGGTTGTATTCTGCTGGCATCAGGCATCGCAATTACCCTCACCCGCCATTTGCACAATGGCCTGGTGGAAGCACTGAAAAATATCACCGATGTCGTACATGATGTGCGTTCCAACCGCAATTTTTCCCGACGAGTTTCGGAAGAACGTATCGCTGAGTTTCACCGCTTCGCTCTCGACTTCAACAGTCTGCTGGATGAAATGGAAGAGTGGCAGCTTCGTTTACAGGCTAAAAATGCGCAGCTTCTACGTACCGCGCTACATGACCCATTAACCGGGCTGGCTAACCGCGCAGCGTTTCGTAGCGGCATCAACACGTTGATGAACAATTCCGATGCCCGAAAAACGTCGGCGTTACTATTTCTTGATGGCGATAATTTCAAATACATCAATGATACCTGGGGTCATGCGACGGGCGATAGAGTCTTGATTGAAATCGCAAAACGGTTAGCTGAAGTTGGCGGGCTGCGACATAAAGCATACCGCCTGGGCGGCGATGAATTCGCTATGGTGCTCTATGATGTACAGTCAGAATTTGAAGTGCAGCAGATATGCTCAGCACTGACACAAATCTTTAATCTCCCGTTTGATCTTCATAATGGTCATCAGACCACCATGACATTAAGCATTGGTTACGCGATGACCATTGAGCACGCCTCTGCGGAAAAATTACAAGAGCTTGCCGATCACAATATGTATCAGGCCAAACACCAGCGTGCCGAAAAGCTGGTGAGATAACAAGGATATATCGATATGATAAAGCACCTGGTAGCACCCCTGATTTTCACCTCACTAATACTGACTGGCTGCCAGTCCCCTCAGGGAAAGTTTACTCCTGAGCAAGTCGCCGCTATGCAATCTTATGGATTTACTGAATCCGCCGGCGACTGGTCGCTGGGCTTATCAGATGCCATTCTGTTCGCAAAAAATGACTACAAATTGCTCCCGGAAAGCCAGCAACAGATCCAAACCATGGCAGCCAAATTGGCCTCGACAGGGCTAACACATGCCCGTATGGATGGACACACCGATAACTATGGTGAAGACAGTTACAACGAAGGCTTATCATTGAAACGGGCGAATGTCGTGGCCGATGCATGGGCTATGGGTGGACAAATTCCACGCAGCAATCTCACCACACAGGGTTTAGGAAAAAAATATCCCATAGCCAGTAACAAGACCGCCCAGGGCCGCGCCGAGAACCGCCGCGTCGCAGTGGTGATTACTACCCCTTAAAACACCAGCAAACAGATAAAAAAGGGCCAGCCAATTGGCCAGCCCTTCTTAACAGGATGTCGCTTAAGCGAAATCTTAGTTAAGACGCTCTTTGATACGAGCAGCCTTACCAGTACGCTCACGCAGGTAGTACAGTTTAGCTTTACGAACAGCACCACGACGTTTGACAGAAATGCTGTCAACTACCGGAGAGTGAGTCTGGAAGACACGCTCAACGCCTTCGCCGTTGGAAATTTTACGAACAGTGAATGCAGAGTGCAGACCGCGGTTACGAATAGCGATAACCACGCCCTCGAATGCCTGCAGACGTTTTTTGGAACCTTCAACAACCCATACTTTCACTTCCACGGTATCACCCGGACGGAAGGAAGGTACGTCCTGCTTCATCTGCTCTTGTTCAAGTTGCTTAATAATGTTGCTCATAATTTAATCTCTTATCCTGGGTAAACTGATATCTCGGGGGCTTACGCCATCCCATCATGTTTATGTTGCTGTTGTGCGTGTTCCGTTTTGAACTCCGCCAGCAACCTTGCTTGCTCTTCAGTCAGAGCCAGGTTTTCCAGAAGTTCAGGTCTTCTAAGCCAGGTACGGCCCAGCGACTGTTTCAAACGCCAGCGACGTATCTCGGCATGGTTGCCCGACAGTAACACTGGCGGAACTTCCATCCCTTCTAACACCTCAGGCCGCGTATAGTGCGGGCAATCCAGCAATCCTTCAGCAAAGGAATCTTCCGTTGCCGAGGCTTCATGTCCCAGTACTCCCGGAATAAACCGGGAAACGGAGTCAATCAGCGTCATTGCTGGTAACTCACCACCACTGAGAACGTAATCGCCGATTGACCATTCTTCGTCAATTTCGGTTTGGATCACGCGCTCATCTATACCTTCGTAGCGACCGCACACCAGAATCAATTTTTGATTCGTTGCCAGTTCGCTGACGCCCGCTTGATCAAGCTTGCGTCCCTGTGGTGACAGATAAATCACCTTTGCGCCTTCACCCGCCGCGGCTTTTGCTGCATGAATGGCGTCCCGCAAGGGTTGCACCATCATTAACATCCCCGGTCCGCCGCCGTAAGGACGATCGTCCACGGTACGGTGCCGGTCATGCGTGAAGTCGCGAGGACTCCAGCTCTGGATGCTCAGCAGGCCATTTTTAACTGCCCGGCCAGTTACCCCGTAATCGGTAATTGCGCGGAACATTTCAGGAAACAGGCTAATTATGCCAATCCACATAGCGCCGTCTTTTACCGTTTATCCGGTGGTTTAAAAACCAGGATCCCAATCTACTTCGATTGAACGAGTAGTGAGATCGACTTTCTTGATAACCTGCCCATCGAGGAACGGTACGAGACGTTCCTTGATACCAAACGCATCTTTCAGGTTTGCCTTAATGACGAGAACGTCATTAGATCCGGTTTCCATCATATCGACGACTTTACCGAGATCGTAGCCTTCAGTGGTTACTACCTGGCAGCCCATCAGGTCTTTCCAGTAGTAGTCCCCCTCTTCAAGCTGAGGCAGCTGCGATGAATCCACGACAATTTCACAATTCGTCAGCAGGTTCGCCGCATCACGATCGTCAACGCCTTTCAGCTTGATGATCATGTCCTGATTGTGGTGCTTCCAGCTTTCCAGCTGGACTTGCTGCCACTGACCCGCCTTCTGGATAAACCAGGGCTGATAGTCAAAAATGCTTTCGGCGTCTTCGGTGGAAGAAAACACTCTGAGCCACCCACGAATACCGTAAGACGAACCCATTTTTCCCAAAACGATGGGATCAACAGGTGCTTGCGCGGTGAGTTGTTTGCTCATCATGACCACCGTGACAGATTAAGCTGCTTTGTTTACTTCTTTGATCAGCGCAGCAACGCGATCAGAAATAGTTGCGCCCTGGCCAACCCAGTGAGCGATGCGATCCAGATCCAGGCGAGTGCCTTCTTCTTTTTCGCTAGCGATTGGGTTGAAGAAACCAACGCGCTCGATGAAGCGACCGTTGCGTGCATTACGGCTGTCAGCGACAACAACCTGGTAGAACGGACGCTTTTTAGCGCCGTGACGTGCTAAACGAATAGTTACCATAACATCCTCTTGTGTGAATAAAACAACCGGACCCCATCGAGGAACGGAGTCCGGTGTCATATTAAAAGCCCGAAAATTTTACTGATTTCTGGAGAAAATGCAATCAGCAGTTAATAACTCTGTCGCATAAGGTCATTTAGCGACCAGGAAATCCCGGCGGCATCATCCCCTTCATGCTTCTCATCATCTTCGCCATTCCGCCCTTCTTCATTTTCTTCATCATGCGCTGCATGTCGTCGAACTGCTTCAGAAGGCGGTTAACGTCCTGCACCTGCATACCGCAACCGGCAGCGATACGACGCTTACGCGAACCTTTGATGATTTCTGGCTTAGCGCGCTCTTTCATCGTCATCGAGTTGATGATGGCTTCCATACGCACCAGCACTTTATCGTCCATCTGCGACTTAACATTATCCGGGATCTGCCCCATGCCCGGCAGCTTGCCCATCAGGCTAGCCATGCCGCCCATATTTTTCATCTGGCGCAGTTGCTCAAGAAAATCGTTGAGATCGAAGCCGTCGCCTTTTTTCAGCTTGCTGGCTAATTTCTCTGCCTGCGCGCGGTCAACTTTGCTTTCGATATCTTCGATCAGCGACAGTACGTCGCCCATGCCGAGAATACGCGACGCGATGCGGTCCGGATGGAACGGCTCCAGCGCCTCAGTTTTCTCGCCAACACCGAGAAACTTGATCGGTTTGCCAGTGATGTGACGAATAGAGAGCGCCGCACCGCCGCGGGCATCGCCGTCCACTTTGGTCAACACTACGCCGGTAAGCGGTAACGCTTCATTGAATGCTTTTGCCGTATTGGCCGCATCCTGACCGGTCATGGCGTCAACCACAAACAGGGTTTCAACCGGGTTAATCGACGCATGGACTTGTTTGATCTCGTCCATCATCGCTTCGTCAACGTGCAGACGACCAGCGGTATCCACCAGCAGCACGTCGTAGAATTTCAGTTTGGCTTCTTTCAGCGCCGCGTTAACGATATCTACCGGCTTCTGACCAACATCAGAAGGGAAGAAATCAACGCCCACCTGCTCTGCCAGCGTCTCAAGCTGTTTGATTGCCGCCGGGCGATAAACGTCGGCAGAAACCACCAGCACTTTCTTCTTGTGCTTCTCGCGCAGGAACTTACCGAGTTTACCAACGCTGGTTGTTTTACCGGCACCTTGCAGGCCCGCCATCAGCACGACCGCAGGCGGTTGCGCCGCCAGGTTCAGGGTCTGGTTCTCTTCGCCCATCGCCGCAACCAGTTCGTTACGGACGATTTTGACGAACTCCTGCCCCGGCGTCAGGCTCTTATTAACTTCATGACCAACCGCTTTCTCTTTTACGCGATTGATAAACTCACGCACTACCGGCAGAGCGACGTCCGCCTCCAGCAGCGCCATGCGCACTTCGCGCAGCGTATCTTTTACGTTGTCTTCAGTGAGGCGTCCACGGCCACTGATATTGCGCAGCGTGCGCGACAAACGATCGGTTAAATTATCAAACATTGTCTCTCGCCTGGGGTGGAAACGGTTGGCCGCAATCGCGACACATCATCAGTATTTTGCCGCAGTATAACATGAAGGCGTCTTTGTTGTTATGCAACGGTTGGAGCAGCGTTCACCTGACGCTATACTGCTTCTCTTTCTTATTGCTCAAACTGTCGACATCACTATGCCCGTTTTTGCTCTGCTCGCGCTTGTCGCCTACTCCGTCAGTCTTGCGCTGATTGTTCCCGGTCTGCTGCAAAAAAACGGCGGCTGGCGGCGCATGGCTATTATTTCTGCGGTCATTGCGCTGGTCTGCCACGCAATCGCTCTGGAAGCCCGCATCCTGCCCGACGGTGATAGCGGACAAAACCTCAGCCTGCTGAACGTTGGTTCATTGGTCAGTTTGATGATCTGTACGGTAATGACCATTGTGGCTTCTCGCAATCGTGGCTGGTTGCTGCTACCCATTGTCTATGCCTTTGCGCTTATCAACCTGGCGCTGGCGACCTTCATGCCCAATGAATACATCACCCATCTGGAAGCAACGCCTGGGATGCTGGTGCACATTGGCTTATCGCTCTTTTCCTATGCCACGCTAATTATCGCCGCCCTGTACGCGCTGCAACTGGCGTGGATTGATTACCAACTGAAGAACAAGAAGCTGGCATTTAACCAGGAAATGCCGCCATTGATGAGTATCGAGCGTAAAATGTTCCACATCACGCAGATTGGCGTGGTGCTGCTAACGCTCACGCTTTGCACTGGCCTGTTCTACATGCACAACCTATTTAGCATGGAAAATATCGACAAGGCTGTGCTCTCTATCGTGGCGTGGTTTGTCTATATTGTGCTGCTGTGGGGACATTACCATGAAGGATGGCGTGGACGCCGCGTCGTCTGGTTTAACGTTGCGGGCGCGGTAATTCTGACACTGGCCTACTTCGGCAGCCGAATTGTCCAGCAGTTAATCAGCTAAACCCAGAAAAGGAGTTTCCCCTGGAACACATTTCTACTACTACGTTGATCATTATTCTGATCATCATGGTGGTCATTTCAGCCTATTTTTCCGGGTCCGAAACCGGAATGATGACCCTCAACCGCTATCGTCTGCGACATATGGCGAAACAGGGTAATCGCTCGGCCAAACGCGTCGAAAAATTGCTGCGTAAGCCAGACCGCCTGATAAGCCTGGTGTTAATCGGCAATAACCTGGTCAATATTCTTGCCTCCGCGCTCGGCACTATTGTTGGGATGCGTTTGTACGGCGATGCGGGCGTGGCAATTGCGACTGGTGTGCTGACTTTTGTCGTACTGGTATTTGCTGAGGTATTGCCGAAAACCATTGCCGCGCTGTACCCGGAAAAAGTCGCTTATCCGAGTAGTTTTCTGCTGGCTCCGCTGCAAATTTTGATGATGCCGCTGGTCTGGTTGCTGAATGCTATCACCCGTATGCTGATGCGCATGATGGGTATCAAAACCGATATCGTGGTTAGCGGCTCTTTGAGCAAAGAAGAGTTGCGCACTATCGTGCACGAATCACGCTCACAAATTTCCCGTCGCAATCAGGATATGCTGCTGTCGGTGCTCGATCTGGAAAAAATGACCGTTGATGACATCATGGTGCCGCGCAGTGAAATTATCGGTATTGATATCAACGATGACTGGAAATCGATTCTGCGCCAACTCTCCCACTCACCTCACGGGCGCATCGTGCTCTACCGTGATTCGCTGGACGACGCCATCAGTATGCTGCGAGTACGTGAAGCCTGGCGGTTGATGTCGGAGAAAAAAGAGTTCACCAAAGAAACCATGCTGCGCGCCGCGGACGAGATCTATTTTGTGCCGGAAGGTACGCCGCTCAGCACGCAGTTGGTAAAGTTTCAGCGCAACAAAAAGAAAGTCGGCCTGGTCGTCAACGAGTATGGAGACATTCAGGGGCTGGTGACGGTTGAAGATATTCTGGAAGAGATTGTCGGCGATTTCACTACGTCGATGTCGCCAACACTTGCCGAAGAGGTCACGCCGCAAAACGACGGTTCGGTGATTATCGATGGCACCGCCAACGTGCGGGAAATCAACAAAGCCTTTAACTGGCATCTACCGGAAGATGATGCCCGCACGGTTAATGGCGTCATTCTTGAGGCACTGGAAGAGATCCCTGTCGCAGGCACCCGCGTGCGTATTGGCGAGTACGATATAGATATTCTCGACGTACAGGACAATATGATTAAGCAGGTAAAAGTTTTTCCTGTGAAACCGCTGCGCGAGAGTGTGGCGGAGTAACGAAAACGGCCCTGCATTCGCATGCAGGGCCGTGAATTATTACGAAAACAGAAATTACGCTTTTGCTTTCGCTACAGTTACCATCGCCGCACGAATCGTACGACCATTCAGCGTATAACCCTTCTGCATAATGCCCAGTACGTTACCTGGCGCAACGTCATCAGATTCCACCATTGCGATAGCCTGATGCACATTCGGGTCCAGCGGCACGTTAGTTTCGGCGATCACTTCAACACCAAACTTACGCACAACATCCAGCATCGACTTCAGCGTCAGCTCAATGCCTTCAACCATCGCAGACATATCCGGGTTAGCTTTATCAGCCACTTCCAGCGCACGATCCAGGCTATCAATCACCGGCAGCAATTCGTTGATGAATTTCTCCAGCGCGAATTTGTGGGCTTTTTCAATATCCAGTTCAGTACGTCGACGCAGGTTTTCCATTTCGGCTTTTACACGCAAAATGCCGTCACGTTCACGGGTCTGGGCTTCAGCCAGCTGAGCTTCGAGATTCGCAATTTTTTCATCGCGCGGATCCACCTGCTCAGCAGAAGCTTCTGGCTCAACTGCCTCAATCTCTTCGTGCTGATCCATGATAATTTCTTCCGGGGCTTGCCCCTCAGGCGTTTTCTGTTCTTTACTACTCATGAATTTCTCCGCGTTTTTTTCGCATTCATCTCGCTAACTTCGCTTATTATGGGGATCAGTTTCAGGGTTTCAAGGGAAGCACTCACATTGTCATCAATCTTCGCAACAAGGACCTCGGAAAAATGAATAATCATTTCAAGTGTATTGGCATTGTGGGACACCCACGGCACCCCACTGCACTGACAACACATGAAATGCTCTACCGCTGGCTGTGCACAAAAGGTTACGAGGTCATCGTTGAGCAACAAATCGCTCACGAACTGCAACTGAAGAATGTGAAAACTGGCACGCTCGCGGAGATTGGGCAACTAGCTGATCTCGCGGTAGTCGTTGGTGGCGACGGTAATATGCTGGGCGCGGCACGCACACTCGCCCGTTACGATATTAAAGTTATTGGAATCAACCGTGGCAACCTGGGTTTCCTGACTGACCTTGACCCCGATAACGCCCAGCAACAGTTAGCCGATGTGCTGGAAGGCCACTACATCAGCGAGAAACGTTTTTTGCTGGAAGCGCAAGTCTGTCAGCAAGATTGCCAGAAACGCATCAGCACCGCGATAAATGAAGTGGTGCTTCATCCAGGCAAAGTGGCGCATATGATTGAGTTCGAAGTGTATATCGACGAGATCTTTGCGTTTTCTCAGCGATCTGATGGACTAATTATTTCGACGCCAACAGGCTCCACCGCCTATTCCCTCTCTGCAGGCGGTCCTATTCTGACCCCCTCTCTGGATGCGATTACCCTGGTGCCCATGTTCCCGCATACGTTGTCAGCACGACCACTGGTCATAAACAGCAGCAGCACGATCCGTCTGCGTTTTTCGCATCGCCGTAACGACCTGGAAATCAGTTGCGACAGCCAGATAGCACTGCCGATTCAGGAAGGTGAAGATGTCCTGATTCGTCGCTGTGATTACCATCTGAATCTGATTCATCCGAGAGATTACAGTTATTTCAATACATTAAGCACCAAGCTCGGCTGGTCAAAAAAATTATTCTAATTTTACGCCAGCCTCTTTACTGTATATAAAACCAGTTTATACTGTACACAATAACAGTAATGGTTTTTCATACAGGAAAACGACTATGTTGGCACAACTGACCATCAGCAACTTTGCTATCGTTCGTGAGCTTGAGATTGATTTTCATAGCGGCATGACCGTAATAACTGGCGAGACCGGCGCGGGTAAATCTATTGCAATAGATGCCCTCGGTCTTTGTCTCGGTGGTCGCGCTGAAGCCGACATGGTGCGTACCGGCGCTGCTCGCGCTGACCTGTGCGCCCGTTTTTCTCTGAAAGATACGCCAGCGGCTCTGCGCTGGCTGGAAGAAAACCAGCTTGAAGACGGGCATGAATGTTTGCTTCGTCGCGTGATCAGCAGCGATGGTCGCTCCCGTGGTTTCATCAACGGTACAGCTGTTCCTCTGTCACAACTGCGCGAACTGGGTCAGTTGCTGATTCAGATCCATGGTCAGCACGCTCATCAATTACTCACCAAACCTGAGCACCAAAAATTCCTGCTTGATGGCTATGCCAATGAAACCTCTCTACTGCAGGAAATGACCGCACGTTATCAGTTGTGGCATCAAAGCTGCCGTGACCTCGCGCATCATCAACAGTTAAGTCAGGAACGCGCCGCCCGTGCGGAACTGCTGCAATACCAATTAAAAGAACTTAACGAATTTAATCCGCAGCCCGGAGAGTTTGAACAAATCGACGAAGAGTACAAACGTCTGGCGAACAGCGGTCAATTGCTGACCACCAGCCAGAATGCATTGGCATTAATGGCCGACGGTGAAGACGCAAACCTGCAAAGTCAGCTTTACACGGCTAAACAACTGGTGAGCGAATTGATTGGCATGGACAGCAAACTGTCCGGCGTACTTGATATGCTGGAAGAAGCTACCATCCAGATTGCTGAAGCCAGCGATGAACTGCGCCACTACTGCGATCGTCTGGATCTCGATCCCAACCGACTATTTGAACTTGAACAGCGCATCTCAAAACAGATTTCGCTGGCACGTAAACATCACGTCAGCCCTGAGGCATTGCCACAGTATTACCAGTCGCTACTGGAAGAACAGCAGCAACTGGACGATCAGGCCGACTCACAAGAAACGCTTGCGCTGGCGGTAACGAAACATCATCAGCAGGCACTGGAAATCGCGCGCGCATTACACCAACAACGCCAGCAATATGCAGAAGAACTTGCACAGCTGATCACCGACAGTATGCATGCGCTCTCAATGCCGCATGGGCAGTTTACGATCGATGTTAAATTTGACGAGCATCACCTGGGCGCTGACGGTGCCGATCGTATTGAGTTTCGGGTAACCACCAACCCAGGTCAGCCAATGCAGCCTATTGCCAAAGTCGCATCCGGTGGTGAATTGTCCCGCATCGCACTGGCAATCCAGGTCATCACGGCGCGTAAAATGGAAACCCCGGCACTGATTTTTGATGAAGTGGATGTAGGGATTAGCGGTCCAACAGCGGCAGTTGTCGGCAAACTGCTGCGTCAACTCGGCGAATCAACTCAGGTGATGTGTGTTACCCACCTGCCACAAGTCGCGGGATGTGGTCATCAACACTATTTTGTCAGCAAAGAAACCGATGGTGCGATGACAGAAACGCATATGCAATCCCTGAATAAAAAAGCGCGGTTACAAGAGCTGGCGCGCCTGCTTGGTGGCAGTGAAGTCACACGTAATACACTGGCGAATGCGAAAGAACTGCTTGCAGCGTAAACTTTTTTCCTGCTTCACGGTCAGAGTAAACAGCAAAACGCCGTAAGACCGGAAAGCAAAAGGTTTTAAAGTGATGAAAGGTCTATTATCATCGGCATATTACAGATGAGCCACGTACTGCTCGGGCCCGAAAAGGAATCAAATCACTATGCGCTGTAAAACGCTGACTGCTGCAGCAGCAGTACTATTGATGTTGACCGCAGGCTGTTCCACTCTGGAGCGAGTGGTTTACCGTCCTGACATCAACCAGGGGAACTATCTGACCGCTAACGACGTATCCAAAATACGTGTTGGCATGACGCAACAACAAGTTGCGTACGCATTGGGTACACCGCTGATGTCCGATCCATTTGGTACGAATACCTGGTTCTATGTCTTCCGCCAGCAACCAGGTCATGAAGGTGTAACGCAGCAAACGCTGACGCTGACCTTTAACAGTAGCGGTGTGTTGACCAATATTGATAACAAACCTGCGCTGAGTGGTAACTAATAATAAAGTTGCTCTCAAAGACGTTAAAAAAGGTGCTCAATGAGCACCTTTTTTCTGTCTGTTATTTATTCGCTGATTTTTCTGCTCGTTGCCTGCGAAGCTCTTTCGGATCGGCAATGAGAGGGCGATAAATCTCCACCCGATCGCCATCATGCACACTATCGCTTAGTTTTGCCGGACGGCTGTAAATGCCGACTTTGTTTTTAGTTAAATCGATATCAGTACGCAATTCCAGCAAGCCACTGGCGCGAATAGCTTCTTCAACCGTCGCGCCCTCCTGCAGCGTCACGCGCTGCAGGTACTGCTTCACAGGTAGCGCATAAGCCACCTCAACGGCAATTTTACCTGGCACTGTAAACCTCTTTCGCACGAACCGTAAAAGCCTGGACCATATTAGCCGCCAGCTCTTTAAACACGCGACCAAAGGCGAGTTCAATCAACTTATTGGTAAACTCAAAGTCGAGATGAAACTCGATACGACACGCCTCCTGGCTCAGCGGCGTAAACTTCCATCCACCAATCAATTTCTTGAACGGCCCATCCACCAGATTCATAAGAATACTTTGGTTACTGGTCAACTGGTTGCGGGTAGTAAACGTTTTGCTGATCCCAGCCTTAGAGACATCTACCGCCGCAGTCATCTGCCCAGGAGTGGACTCCAGAATCCGACTTCCGGTACAACCCGGCAAAAACTGAGGATAAGACTGAACGTCATTCACTAACTGATACATTTGCTCCGCGCTGTAGGGTACCAGTGCGGTCCGGCTAATCTGAGGCATAACAATTTCCATCAACAAAAATCCAACAAATAATATCATTTATCCTGCTGTAAAAAAAACGCTATCCCGGCGCTGGGTAACATCGGGTTCATGCTAAGATAGAGCCTTGTCCCCCGCAGGATTGATATGGGGTGTTTTCGATTTCAGATTACCGATGATTCACGACGCTTATGACGAAGAAAAAAGCACATAAACCTGGTTCAGCGACCATCGCGCTTAACAAGCGCGCCCGTCACGAATACTTTATCGAAGAAGAGTTCGAAGCGGGACTTGCCCTGCAAGGCTGGGAAGTTAAATCCCTGCGCGCAGGAAAAGCCAATATCAGCGACAGCTATGTCCTTCTGCGTGACGGAGAAGCGTTCCTGTTTGGCGCAAACATCACGCCAATGGCAGTGGCCTCCACGCATGTGGTGTGCGATCCTACCCGTACCCGCAAGTTACTTCTCAACCAGCGCGAACTGGACTCATTGTACGGTCGCGTCAATCGAGAAGGCTATACCGTAGTGGCGCTCTCCCTGTACTGGAAAAATGCCTGGTGCAAAGTGAAAATCGGCGTCGCCAAAGGTAAGAAACAGCACGATAAACGTTCAGATATCAAAGAGCGCGAATGGCAGGTGGATAAAGCGCGTATCATGAAAAACGCCCACCGTTAAACCTGCACTCCAATTATTGACCAGTTCCTCACCGCGCCTCCCTCTCCGGCGGCGCGAATGAACATCTTATTGGCTATCACATCCGACACAAATGTTGCCATCCCATTGCTTAATCGAATAAAAATCAGGCTACATGGGTGCTAAATCTTTAACGATAACGCCATTGAGGCTGGTCATGGCGCTCATAAATCTGGTATACTTACCTTTACACATTGGGGCTGATTCTGGATTCGACGGGATTTGCGAAACCCAAGGTGCATGCCGAGGGGCGGTTGGCCTCGTAAAAAGCCGCAAAAAATAGTCGCAAACGACGAAAACTACGCTTTAGCAGCTTAATAACCTGCTTAGAGCCCTCTCTCCCTAGCCTCCGCTCTTAGGACGGGGATCAAGAGAGGTCAAACCCAAAAGAGATCGCGTGGAAGCCCTGCCTGGGGTTGAAGCGTTAAAACTTAATCAGGCTAGTTTGTTAGTGGCGTGTCCGTCCGCAGCTGGCAAGCGAATGTAAAGACTGACTAAGCATGTAGTACCGAGGATGTAGGAATTTCGGACGCGGGTTCAACTCCCGCCAGCTCCACCAAATAATGATGTACTGAAGTTCAGTAAAGTCTACTAAGCCCGCATGGAACCAGCCTTGCGGGCTTTTTTACGTCTATTGTAGTCTAGTGAGAATTGCTGAGAACTATCACTTATGGCACCCTGAATGGGACCCACAACGAAGGGTCCTAAAATCGAGGGTCCCAAAATGGCAAAAATCGCTAAGAAGCTCACTGACACTGAAATCAAAAGCACCAAGCCAGCCGCCAAAGAAATCAACTTGTTCGACGGGGATGGTTTGATCCTACGAATCGCCCCCCTCTCGAAAGGAGGGAAGAAGAATTGGTATTTCAGGTATGCAGTGCCGGTGACCAAAAAGCGAACTAAGGTGAGCTTAGGAACATATCCTCACCTTACACTGGCAAGAGCCAGAGCCTTACGAGATGAATACCTTTCCTTGCTTGCCAATGGCATTGATCCTCAAATCCATAACAACGATAAAGCTAATGCCTTAAAGAATGCTACTGAACACACTCTCCAAGCCGTGGCAAGGAAATGGTTAGATGAGAAGGTAAAGACATCAGGTATCTCACAAGACCATGCAGAAGATATCTGGCGAAGCCTGGAGAGAAATATCTTTCCCGGCTTGGGTAATGTTCCTATCAATGAGATCCGACCTAAACTCTTAAAGCAACATCTTGACCCTATTGAGCAACGAGGAGTCCTCGAAACTTTACGGCGAATCATTTCCCGATTAAATGAAATTTTCCGTTATGCAGCAACTGAGGAACTTATCGAATTCAATCCGGCTGACAACCTTGGGCAACGGTTCAGTAAGCCTAAAAAGCAGAATATGCCTGCATTACCCCCTTCCGAGTTACCCCGCTTCCTATTGGTGTTAAACAATGCCTCTGTTCGTTTGGAGACACGATTGCTGATTGAATGGCAGTTACTGACCTGGGTACGTCCTGGTGAAGCTGTTCGCACAAGATGGGCTGATATAGATATCGATAACTCAATGTGGAACATCCCGGCTGAGTTTATGAAAATGAAGAAGCCTCACAAAGTTCCACTAAGCAAAGAAGCTTTGAGAGTCCTGGAGTCAATGAAAGCGATAAGTGGGCATCGTGAATGGGTGTTTCCAAGCATAAAGGCTCCTCTTAACCATATGCATGAACAAACAGCTAATGCGGCCATAATCCGTATGGGCTTCGGAGGTGAGCTTGTAGCCCACGGTATGCGATCCATCGCTAGAACGGCTGCTGAGGAGTCTGGACAGTTTAGGACTGATGTCTTAGAAGCCGCCCTTGCCCACTCGAAGAAAGATGAAATAATTGCAGCATATAATCGTGCCGAGTATCTCGCAGAACGAATGGTTCTCATGCAATGGTGGAGTGATTATGTCATTGCTCAAAAGTTTAAAGCTATTGCGGCATAACAACTCTATAAGGGGTTAAATCTTCCAGCCCCTTATTCCCTCCTAAGACATAACTTTCTGTTTTTATATCACTTTTTTCTGAACCAAGATACATAGGCAGTAACGAACAAAAGCGATTTTCTGTATGAACTGGCAAACAATACAAGAAATGCGAGATCAAAGCTGTGGAGTTGTCTGATATGGATATCCCCTTTTTGTCTTGTAACCTCTCTCTGATATCATATATAAATGTTTCTTTGCACGCGAAGAAACAACATATAAAAGTCTACGGGCAACATAATTTTGATGCTCTGAGCTACAATTTATAATATCATTCCAATTAGGTATTTTCCCATTTAGTAATCCAGTGCAAATGACCACTTCATACTCATCACCTTTTGTCGAATGACAAGTTGTGATTTTAACACCGCTTCTAAAATTGAAAAACAAATGTAATTCATTTGCTTTATAAGCCATATTATACTTTAACATTCTTTTCAATGTGGCATTAATCAAAAGTTCCATTTCTTGATAATAGTAGCTATCATTACTTATGCCCAAATTAATAGAATGGCAAAATCTCGTTATAACCTGTCTCAACCAAACATCAATTTCACAATTATAATCCACAGATAATGATATTTTATTAATAATCTTTAATATTTTTTTAGGAGACAACGATTCAGTATAGGGTGCAACAACATTTAATTCTTGAAGGAAATCCCGCAATAGCTTCTGTCTAGTATTAAAATTAGAGGGAACTCTCCTAATTAAAAATAGTTTAACTAAAGCAAGCCAAAGATTCTCATTGTTTTTAGGTATAGGAGAGATCATGACTCCATCAATTTCTATATCCGGATTAAGAGTAACAATATCATTTGAAAGTTTTATCACATCAAACCAACCAGGACACAGAATAGCAATTTCATTTGGAAGTACTCCCTGAGCCAAATGAGTTCTAATAATACCTGATACATAAATCGGCAGTTGAGAAACATCTACCTCGCTTTCTTTAAAAATTACTGAGTTGAAATCCTTATTATCTGAAAGTGAATTAATCTCATAATCTTCGTCTTTGTATTTACTATAAAAATCAACAATAGATTGGCTACTACGGAAACACCCCGTTAATTTCATCTCGGTTAGATTATCAAGTTGGAAACAATTAATTAATTCATCTCTATTCTTTACGACAGCCCCCAAACCAGTGTATATAGCTTGCTCTTTATCCCCAATAAAAGTAATCATTGTATTTTTCTTTAATACAATTTGTCTGAGTATCTCATATTGTATAAGAGATGTATCTTGATATTCATCGACTAAAATACACCTTAAAAGTAAAGACAATCTTTCACAAAGTGCATTGTATTTTGTCAACACTCGACAAGTCAGATTTAATATCAAATCAAAATCGATTAATTTTTTCTCATACAAATGATTATGATATTCTTTTACAATCAAATGTTCTTTGGTCCCACGGGAATAAAACTGACCAAGGTTAAAATCTAAATTAGTAAAAACTTTATCATTTGCAGATAGGCCATGTTTTTCTTTTAATTCATTTATGAGAAATTCCTTTTCATGTTCATCAATTACACTAAATCCTCGGCAAAGTCTTGGTATCTTATCTACATTAGGTTTTATAATCCAATTCAAACAAAAACTGTGTATTGTTCCAATCCATAAAGATTCACTACTTATGCCGAATGACATAATCCGTTCAAGAATCGTATCGGCTGCTATATTTGTATATGTAAGAGCAATTATCTTCTTTTTACCAATACAAAATAGTTCTTTATTTTCTAAAATGAAACAAAGTTTAGAAACCAATGTTTTTGTTTTACCCGACCCTGGACATGCCGTTAATAATAAATTCCCGTTGAATTTAACGGCATCCATTTGCTCAGAAGTTAAATTTCTATATGGCATAAACTATAACTCCAACAATCTTACAAAACTGTCATTGAAGTGTTTCTTATATTCTATCATTTTACTAGAAAAATCTTTTTCGGCATTTATACAGTCAAATGCTTTAACCCCCATTAAAGACATATTGTAGTCAAGCATTTTTTGATATATAGGCTCAACATTTCTATCCCGAAGAACAAATTGAATGGCCTGTAAAATATAATCAGGAACACGATTATCAACACTAAGATGTTCTACCATTTCAGTAGCTAACCATCCCTTCCCTATTTTCTTTGCAAACTTTAATACTCTTTTATACCGAACTCTGAGATCAGATGAATTTACGTCTGATTCAGCCTTTTTAAAATACGCTTCTTTTTTATACTCGGTTTTCATAACTTCTATAAACAAGTTATTGTTTTCATCGTAGCGAACAAGCTCAGTTTCGAAAGTATTTTCTGCGTAATGAACAGTTATAAACTCATTACCTTCAATATATTTATCTAACTCTTCTTTTCTTCGTAATCCATCATCTTCGGCATCTACCAGAGATTCGACAAAATCCGCATCAAAAATATTATCAGCTACTTTTACATAGGCCGAATCAAGATCCGTGAGAATTGCACATTTTCTTTTCAACCGTTTTTCATGGAAAAGATTAGAAATATGTTTAAAAACAGTGCCATCTACTTTGATAAGACTTATACCCAACTCATCTAAACTAATTCCTAACGTTTCTTTTACCATTGCTGGTATTAAAATAAGTTCTGCATCGCCTTCTACCAGAATGACACTTTTAGCAAACAAAAGGTCACTACGAATTGCATCAAGATATCGCTCTACGGAAGAAATTTCTTTCGGCGTCAAACCAAACGATGGATGATATACATCAGTGAATCCATTTTGGCGTGATAATATATTCATTGATGATATTTTTGATACAGAGCTAATTTGTGTTGAATGTGTAGAAACAAACACTTGCGTATTTTTAAAATTGAAGTTATCGAAAAGGGTTTTTTGGATATGATTATGAATATGTGCTTCGGGCTCTTCAATTAACAAGAAGTGAGTAATATGCTCTTCACTATCCCTTATTTCTTCGTATTCATATAACTTTAAAGCAAGATAAATTAAGTTTGCTCCACCAAGACTCAGATCATCAATCTTTCCTGAGCCATTGTAATCCAGAGAATCTTCAACCACTAAGCCAAGTGATTGAATTAATTCTGTGAAATCTTCTGGAAGTTGTGAGGATACTAATATTTTAGGGGAATAAGTCGAGCCTACTGTATTAAGTAATGAAGCAGATATCTTATTACTCAATCTCTCAATTTCAGGTATAGCTGAAATTTTACCATTGATCTCTTTAACATTTTCTACAATATCTCTTCTATCATCAATTTGTTTACTTTTTAAAGTAAGTAATTTATACAATGGATTCGTTTTATAATATTTAAGATCTGCAACTACATTCCTAAGTGCTTTGACATAAGTGCAAGCGACTTCGCTGCCTAAGGCAAAGTAAGGTGGCTTCTTAACCCCTAATACAGTAGCATCATCATCATTAGGATTTGAAAAGGAGTAACTATCAAAATCACCAACTACTTGTTTATAAATTTCGTCATTATTCAAATCAACCTTTGTTCTAACAAAAGCTACTGCTTCATATGTTTCTTTAGAAATAATATGGTTAGATGCAAATTCAGTAAAAGAAGCGGATCTTGCTTCCACATTGTCATCTTCTAATGTTAACTCATACAGCTTTTGTCGAATATGAAATTTAGGTCGATATATAAAAGTATAATTACCTTCCTTTATAGACTTATCATTACCATCATTTACTGTATAGTTGGCAAGGACCTGTTCCTCCTCCGACTCACTTAAATCATCAAAATATAGCGTAATTATGATCCAATGACCAAAGGGTTCGGATAATCCACGGTAGAAGTCCTCATTAGATAGAATCCTAGAATTCATTGGGAGAGAATCATCTAGAATTAATCTCATCGCATTAAATAAATTTGTTTTTCCCGAAGCATTTTCACCGATAATTGTATTCACTGAGCCTTTAACAAAGTAGAAATTTGAGCTTCGAAAGTTTTTATAGTTTCTAATAGCTAATTTATTGATATACATAGTAATCGATTGGGCCCTTAGCATAGTTTTACTACACATTAGATTACTCCATAGCCACCAGAAGCACAAAGCCATCGAGTACAAAAGTCTAGTTAAGTCAAGTAAAAGCAACATAGTTTACAAAAAGAACTAAAAGAAAAGATATAATACCCAATTGAAATTAGATTATGAAAACCAATATAGCGGTTAAAACTCTTTTAAATCAATAAATTACACTAGATAAAAATTAATATTGACGATGCAACATAACTATCGGATATTAAATGAACAAAAAATTTCAGACACATCCTAACAATGATCTTGATACTTACTGACAGTAACGATGTTCATGCAGATGTAGTTTCGATGAAACTCGGTGATAACTATTTCCGTTTGAATTTAGATATAGAAGCCCTTAAAGATACCAAAATTAGCTTTGATGGCTCTGAATGGACTATCTCCCAGAACGGAAAAACGATCAAAAATTCATCCGTAAAATGTGTTTGGCCAAGGCGGGTATCTGTTCAAGTCAATTCTGAACAACAGCAAGATCAAAGTAACGGTTTCAGATTATGGCGATCTGAATGGAATAAAAGCCTTTTTGGTCTATATAATGCATTATCTGAAAGTTGCTGGTTTAATCATGTAAGAGATGCAACTCTCGCTGATAACAAGTATTTTCAACATAAAATAGCTAATGAAGTTGGGCTAAATAATCCAGCATTTATAACTTCAAACTCCAAAGAAGACCTCAAAAATTTCTTAACTACTTATCCTGATTCGGTTGTTAAATTCATGTCGCAAGATATGTATGTCTCTGAATCAGGTGAGATATTAGGTCTATATGTAAACAAAATCACTTTGGAACAATTAGAAAGTTTCTCAAACGATTCAGAAAACCCAATTACTCTTCAAAAATATGTTAATAAAAAATTCGAAGTTAGATACACAGTAATTGGAAATGAACATTTTGCTTGTGCTATAGACTCTCAGCATTCAGACAAGGCAAAAGTAGACTGGCGTAGATACGATATACCTAATACACCGCATTGGAAAATTGATGCACCCACTTCGGTGAAGGGAAAAATAAATTCTTTACTGTCTAAGTTAAACCTTCGATATGGGGCTTTAGATTTCATCGTTGATGAAAATAATGACTGGTGGTTTTTAGAGGTGAATTCTGCTGGTCAATGGTTGTGGATCGAAGATTTATCCGGCATGGATATTTCTGGGTCCATTGCAAATTGGTTAACTTCAAATAGCAGGTGAACTATGAATGTATTTGGTTTAAATTTTCTTGAAAAAATGGAATCGGAACAAAAAGTTGATGTTTCAAACTGGGCATGGAAACCTGAGAATAGTGAAGCTCAACGAATCTATGGTTCAGGTATGTCAACGAAATCTCGTGAATCTACTTATGCTGCTGAAAAAGATAGCAGAGAGGATTCAGATCGTCCTAACGAAGGGTTAGCAGCTTAAGTAATCCAGTGAACACTTAGTGTGTTCACTGGATTTAAAAATAGATAGCATACATCGGTAATTATAAAAAAATAGGATATATTACATGTTTGGATTCATCGACAACATATTGAAGTTCTCCACTGAAGTTTTTAAAAACCAATACACTAATAACTCTTTTTGGCTTGGTTTACTTCTAATCAATATAATTATTACTATAGCATTAACATTGCAATATTTCATGAAACCAAGTAAAGATAAGAATGGAAATCCAAATACATCGAAGGCTGATTCATTAAAGCATCTATATTACTCAATTTTCGGCATTGCTTGTTTAATTATTATAAATTATATCGCTTATACACCTCCCATGAAACAAGATAACCAAAATACTATTTATCAAAGAATAGAGTGACTTTTATTTCTTGACATCTAAACAATCAATGTGATTATTTTTATTAGTAATAAGAATATATAGATTCGCAGAAGAAACAATAATCTATCCTCAGTGTATTTAAATTTTATATATTTATACATATTCATCTCCTTTTTATTTTAACTTTATCCTTTTTTTAACTTTAGTCAATATGGATTGGTTTTTTAATTAAGCAAGAGCTAACTCAGAGAAGCTCCGCTTCTCCCGTTGCCTTGCTTTTTCTGCTCTATGATTGAAAAAGAATAGCTCTACACATTATACTTATGTATAAACACTAATAGTCTTGAACAATCAACAAGAGTAGGAAAAATCATGAAGTTTGAAGATGGTAAAATCATAATTGATGATAAAGACTTCTTAAGAAGTATGAAGCACTCCATTGCTGATCCTAAAAAGACTATATCTACGCGAGGGAAATGTCCATACTGCTCAAATACTCTAGAATATTATGAGGTGTTTACTTCTGATTTCCCGATGCCAGAGAGACAAACCATTATACCTGCCTTTGATGAAAAAGGTGTAATGATCGGAAAATGTGAAAATTGCAATAATACATTTAAAGTGGAAATAACCAATCCGGAACTATCAAATTTCAATCCAGAAAGAATCAAGGAAGATTTTTATTTTTTAAGTGATACCAATCAACAAAAACCCCAAAAATACTCAAACATTAAAACTATTCAAAGTTTTGTTGAAACAAACACTATTTTGACTGACAGGCACCGGGGTTATGATTTTAATGATAATCCTTTATTCATATGTGAAGACTGTCACAGTAATTTAGAAAACATATCATACACATTTTTAAAAGATCAAAAATGGAATGCAATATCCAATAACTATAGTAATTATATTAACTGGGATCTTGCAAGTCGTGGTGGTTCTCCAAAATACATTGTAATCCGTTTTCCATTTTACTGCTCATGTGGAAAGGAACATGATGCGATATTTTATAGTGATTATCACGAAACATCAGACTTTCAACACCATCAGTTTGGCTTATTAAATATTTTCGGTGCTCAACCTTTATCGGAAACATTATTTGGGGTTCATACAAAAACAACTATTATGACTTGGCTATACAAATTACTGACAAGGTGGGATTTTCTTTATGATGAGGTATATATTATATCCCCTTTCGTCGGCCACCAATTTTTAAATAAGAAAGATTTGGTAAATACATGGCTAAATGTTCTTTCCAGAGTTAACCCGCAAAAGACAAAGATATTTGTAAGAAACGGTCAATCTAAATCCTTTAAGCGAGCTTTTTCAGAAACCAATATGATTAGTTATGATGACATGGAAAAATTCGACTTAGGATCAGTACTTATTGATGAACTTAAAAGTAAGAATAATTTCCACGCAAAAGTCTATTGTGCGGTGAGTCAAAACAGATGTGAAATATTGAATGGTTCAATGAATCTCGTCGAAGGAAAATCATTTGAAGTGGCTAATTTTGACATATTAGATAGTTATTCGAAAGCATTTGATAAATTTCTTAATCCACTTGGTATTAACAGAACAGATAAAATACCTCCTGAAAATAACAAGAAAGAATTCTCACTATTATTTGATGAAAAAAGTGACTTCAATCCATACACGGGCACATTATATCCTGAGAGTTATATCTCTGTCGCAATAAACAATCAAGACCCAACTCCTCGCCACCCTTAAGCAGATACTTCTAAACCATAAAAAACCCATTGTTTCTCTAAACCAAATACAGTTGTCGGAATATAGAACCAATGGGTTGACTTTATTATTAAATCATATAAATATTAAATGACATTATGGACAGCATGTAAAAGGATATACATATGACCACATCAAACAACTCTCCTCAATTTTCCATAGTAGATACCGTAAAACTAAAAAATCATTTACGGACTCATTGTATCAGTGTCAGATTAAATAACACTGAACTGCAACTTCTCAACACAAAACGAGGCTCTATGAGAAAAGGAGAGTGGCTTCGTATGGCTTCCCTTCAAAAATTGCCTCCAGTTATACCAGCTATTAATACCAAAGCCTGGATAGCTTTAACTGACATATCGCAAAAGCTAAATCGAATTGCGATCCATATCGATGGTAAGAGCAAAGACAGCAAGCTTACTCATACAGAGCTTTTCGCAGTGAAACGACAACTGGAAGAGCTTCGCCAGCACCTGCTAAATGCTGACATATGGAGCAAACCCTATGAAGGGTATGCAGAAGATCAAAAGGGGTAAAAGCTTCGCTGGTGTGGTCCAATACGCATTGAAACCGGGAGCACATCATAAATGCGATCCAGTCGTAATCGGGGGCAATATGCTGGGTGACACCGCCCATGAAATGATTGCAGAGTTCGATAGCACCAAGCATCTTCGCCAGGATGTCGCAAAACCAGTTTGGCACAACTCGCTTCGCTTACCTGATGGTGAATCATTATCGAATGACCAATGGGCAAGGATAGCTGACGACTACATGAAGAGGATGGGATTCAGTGATACTCATGTTCGTTGCTATGTGCTTCATGACGATCCGGCTGGTCAGCACATACACATTATCGCAAGTCGCATAGACCTCAATGGAGGTAAGCTCTACTTGGGTAGGAATGAAAACCTTATCAGCACACGGATCATTAGTGAACTCGAAATCGCTCACGGTCTGACAGTGACCAAGCCAGCCCCTTCCATTACACCAAAGCAACAGAAGCGAAGAAAAGTGTCCCGTAATGAGAAAATGCTATCGGAACGAACCGGGGTGCTTTCACCAAGAGAAGCTCTGCAGCAGATACTTGATAAAAGTTTATCTGATAAGCCGGACCTTCTAACTTTCACAAAACGACTGGAAGAAGCAGAAGTAACTTGGACAGCGAATGTCGCAAGCACAGGCAAAATGAACGGCTTCTCATTCTCCTACCGCGATATAGCTTTCAAAGCTTCGCAATTGGGTAAAAGTTACAGTTGGGCAAATCTTATTAACAGGCTCAACTACAACCCAGATCATCTAGAAGCTCTTCGAATCGACATACCTTCAAAGGAAGTTTCTCAAGCTCCCATGCCAATACCTGTTCCTGTTCCTGTTCCTGTTCCTGCTCCTGCTCCTGCTCCTGCTCCTGCTCCTGCTCCTGCTCCTGCTCCTGCTCCTGCAATAGTTTTGAAAACCGCTGAGAGAAAGGAAAGTATCGGTAAAAAAATTGCAGAACTGGAACTACGGCTCAGAGAAGACAAACGGAACGAAATCGTAGAAAAGATCCTTCAAAAGAATGCAGCCAAACAGCAAAAGCATCTCAGGCTCACCGGCTGGATTCCCTTTTTACAACGGCTCATAGAGCTTCTCAGAAAATATGGAAAGAGCATCCTCCACAAGGTTCCTACAAACTTCTCAGAAGTCTATTCAACACATCATCTGAAACCTACAAGAAAAATTCGTTTATAGACAGCTAGTTGTAAACACCTTTCGTAACCTAACTCAATTGCTTAGTAATAAATTTGTGTTTAGTCAAGAAAATATTGATCGTTATTACAGATCGATAATCTAGTTATGATAGACAATAACTATCAAGTAACAATCATCGATCGGTACAAGCAATTTTACTAAAGCGAGTCGGTCATCGAGAATCTCTGTAAACGCACCATTTAATCTTCCAGATTGGGATAGCTATGGAAAACGAAACAATAAAGTGCCCGTTCTGCTTTACACAAAGTCCTCATGGTGTGCGGATTTGCAAAGGCTGTCATGCAAAGGTCGCTTACGGTGAAAGCCCGCTCAGTGTGGCATTCCTGTTTCAATTCGTGGCATTTGGTCTCGCGTGGTTAGCATTTTCGTGGACCGGCAGCACTCTTGTATCAGTCATTACGTTTTTCGTAAGCATCATTATTCTTATCTATAAAATCAAAAGAATGTATGCAGACAGAGTTGTTTTTATACGGTGAAATTAATTTCACACAACCGCAAACATAAAATGAGAAAGTAAATGAACCGATTTATAACGTCCTCTTTTTTTATTATTGTCTTCCTGCTTTCTGGCTGTTCAACATCAGGGAACCAGAACCTTAAAAACGAAACACCACAAAGCCTCCAGTCAAAGATCATTAAAAACAAAACAACTAAGACGGAATTACTCACTAAGTTAGGTGAGCCTGATACAAGAACCACACTCGATGACGGAAATGAGCAATGGAAATATTTCATGTCTAACAATCAGTTCAATGCAACGACTTTCATTCCTGTTGTGGGGCTGTTTACTGGCGGTTCCCAAACTCAGTCTAAAACTCTTGAAATCGACTTCAAGGGAGAGACTGTAAGTAAATGGACTTTTTCCTCTGACAATAACAACACCAAAACTGGCATTCTTAATTAATTGTTTTTTGGATAAGAAAATGAAAATATACTCAATTATCACAGTTATCATTACCACCTTCCTTCTAACCGCATGTAACAATGAACCATCGCAAGACGATATATACAATGTTTTCAAAAGTGTTGTAGATAGAACAAATACAAGTATGAAAGCTCTTGATTCAAGAGTTACAGAAAAAGATCTTTTAAGAATCGATTACGTGAAGAAAGTTAGTTGCACAGAAGAAGCAAACAATGTTTATAACTGCATTGTCGATGCCTCTATTAGTAATATGAAACAAACAAAACCAGTAAAACTAATCAAATCTGATGGTGTCTGGAAAGAAGTTCAGTAGTAGCCTATATCAAGAAGTCTTTTAGCCCCTGCTTAGGGGCTTTTTATTGCCTATAACCTGACGGTTCTTACGCGAACTTCATGGGTTAACTCTTTCTCAATTACTTTCATTTCATATTGTGCTCTGACAGTAGCATAGATTTCCTCTGCTTTTTCTTGATTGTTATCTATGTAATTAACAAGCGAGTTTAGTTCCCTAATAACTCCTTCTTTGTTATTTAATCGTTGTAGAAGATTGCTTGTCAGACTTTTGTATACCGAGCTAAACATAGTCATTATGTTATCAATATTACGATTGGATTTGGAATAAATCCTTTTAGGGTAAAAATATTTTAAATGGTATCCCACAAAAATTAAGTAAAGTTGATATGAGAAAATTTTATCTCCGGGCTGGTACCGTTTTGAGATATATTTATCAATTATAATGATAAGTTGCTCTTCCAGAGTAAACTCTGAATTGATGATGTTTTTGTCCATAAAATGCATCCTTGCATAATTGAAATAGTCATCCTGACCATATATTTATATTTATCGTATTTATTTAACTTGTCAATAGGTGTAACCTATCAACTATTATTTTTTATTAAATGGTCTATTCAATTGTTCCATAGTGAGACCATGTCTATAAGCATTATACTGCCAATAGCTAAACTGCTCTTTGTATCTATTGTTCTGTTTTTTTAACATTTCATTTTCGGCTTTAAGATTTATTATTTGTTGTGCCGCAATCGTTAAGTTAGCTGGCTTTTTAAGGCCAGATTTTTTCAAATTAGACAAATTTTTCTTTGTTCTATATGCTTCAACAACTTCATCATGAGCACTTAGAGATTGCCTTGTGATAGTTCTGTTTAGATTCTTATAAACTGATTCACATAAATCGCTCCATGTGATTTTACCGTCCCAAGTCAGTATAATGTGTTTAATTGCCTTTATTTCACTCCTGTTTAAATGTTTTGCCATATGCATCTCCTGTTTCAATTATTCAATAGTTTATTAATTCTTTCCAAATTTTTTTTGTGGTGTTGCAACCATTTGTCTGCACCATAATCACCATTTTCATAAGCGATCTGAGTTATTCTCTTTAATTGCATTACTTTCTCTCGGACAGATTGCAGTCTAATTCTATCTACTGAGTTAATGTCCGGTGTTTCATTATCACATTCAATAAGATGATTAATTTTTGCACAAGGCTTGATTAAATAGTTATGTACACAGTAACCAAATTCAGTTAAGTGTATTGCACCTTGATTAAGGTTATCAAAATCAATTGTCAATTCATTTGTGGGTATTGACTCCCTTTGACAGTAATTACTCCTATTCAATTTAATAGCTTTGATTTTATCTAACATATCTTCTTCCGACACATGGTTATAAACTCTGTTCTGATTCGCATTGATACGACCAGACCATTTAGCTATATCCAGTTCAGACATTTCACCATAATGGGCTATTGTGTTTAAAAGGTGCCGTGGCTGGTGTGAGCGAATAAGTAGTGGTTTACCTTCATCATCATAATATCCATATCGGGAAAATATATTTTTATAATTCATCTCATAGCTTTTTTTTCTTTGTATGTCACTGAAAAAGAAACTTTTAGTAGGTTTGTAAAATGTGAAAATTGAAGTCATTCTTGATAAAGAAAATTGATCAGTATTGAGCAAGCATAAAGCATTACTAAATTTTATGGATTTTTCTTTATCATACCATGGAAAATCTCTGCTAAAATTAGAACTAATAATTTCCCACAAATTACTCAATGAATAGTTGTAATCATTGTGGTTTAAGAAACTTTTCCCACCATCCAAACTCGTTCTTTTAATTTTTAAAACACATGATTTATGATCAAATAAATTATACCCCAGTGCATGGCAAACTTGTACAACGGTCAATTTTGCTTTTTCATCAACTGTTGGGCAAAGCTCATGTCGGTAAAATTTATCCGGGTACTTTTCGCACCAGTGAGCAAGTGCTCTTGCATTTTGTGATAAGGAAAGTAATCTTCTAATCGCTTTCTTTGCAACTGGTATCATAACCCGTGGAATCCATTTGATATTAGGGCCATACCCTTTTACCGAATAAAATCTCAAACCATATCTTTCGATACCCTTGCCATCTATTTGTGTAATCTCACAATCAGCAGGTAAGGCTAAAATTTCAGAAATTCTGCTCGGACAACAAAGTAGAAGTGCAAATACTGAACTGGTGAACTTATCCCTTGGACTCAGTAACTCATCATTTTGAGAAAAAATATCAGCAATAGCGAGCAATGCTTCTTCATCTGGTAACTTATCGCTTCGGTGATAATCCTCAATCTCAGGAAGATAATTGTTTTTGACTTTCTGTTTTACATGGTTTTTCCATGAGATATATCCTGACTTCACAAGATTATGTTCACACAGAAACTTTGATATTTTTTCAAGCTGTATTCCACATTTAGCCAAAACGTTACCTTCAAAATATTTACTCCCGATCTGCATTGCCTCATCGAAAACAACGGCTGTAACATTATAAATGAGACCAGTGTTCTGAACCTGCAAAAGGGCCTGTTCGAGACATCGCAAGGCCATCATAATAACCCCATAATTTTTTAATGGTTTCAATGTGTGTTGATATCTGATATATGCTTTCGCAAAATTGATATAATCTTCGTGCATTGCATCAATGGAATCAAAGATTTTATTTCCAATCCCTATTTTTCTAAATGTGACATATCCTTTCCAGGCATACTGCTCCCAATCCTGAGTTTGGGTTAGTCCGGACAGTTGATAGCGACAAAATTTTATGAACTCATTATAATTTTCTTCTACAAGAATATGTTTTTTTGATTTGAACAAAATAATATTATTCATAGTTGATTCACCTCACTGCGATCAATCGGAATAAAAAACATACATTGATTGCAAGGAAATCGGTAATGACTCCAACTTATTGATAGTGTTTTATGTTCAGATAATGCCCGATGAC
>OGNG01000338.1_pt1 | contig 32699 bp, 20 predicted proteins | sample 1573431 | NCBI WGS metagenome assembly OGNG01 (sample SAMEA2581927, study PRJEB24529) | metagenome | biome: Human gut stool | place: China | collected 2011
TATGAAAAACACATTGCAAAGATACGGACATTTGCTAAATCTGCAAATTATCCAAAGGAAAAGATATGTTTTATAACACCTTTTAAGAAGAAGGACGTTTTTTTTACTTCCTTTTTCAGATACACGCTTTAAATGTAAAGAGAAATTATATCCTCATAGAATAAAATGAACCGGTTCTTTTTATCTACCCGCAAATTGCATTATCTTTGTAAACGAATTACAAATACTTAGTATATGCCTGACTATGATTTAATCGCCATATTAGGCCCTACAGCATCCGGCAAAACTCCATTTGCCGCCGCGTTGGCAGCAGAACTCAATACGGAAATCATCAGTGCCGACTCCCGGCAAATATACCGGAGCATGGATCTCGGTACAGGAAAAGACCTGGCCGACTACATTGTAAACGGAAGACAAGTACCTTACCACCTTATTGATATAGCCGACCCGGGATATAAATACAATGTATTTGAATACCAACGCGATTTCCTAACCGCCTATGAAAGCATTAAACAAAAAGGCTGCCTGCCCATTGTATGCGGCGGAACGGGAATGTATTTGGAATCCGTACTCAAGGGATACAAACTACTGCCTGTACCCGAGAATCCGGAATTGCGCAACCGCCTGGCCAATAAATCACTGGAAGAGCTTACCGAAATATTGCAAACCTATAAGAGCCTGCACAATACAACGGATGTAGATACGGTGAAACGAGCCATCCGAGCCATTGAAATCGAAGAATATTATGCTCATACTCCGATAGACGCACGCTCATTTCCACAGCTGAACAGCCTCATCATCGGCGTAGACATAGACCGGGAACTTCGGCGTGAGAAAATTACCCGTCGCCTGCGCCAACGACTGGACGAAGGAATGGTAGATGAAGTACGCCGGTTGATAGATTCAGGCATTTGTCCCGACGACCTCATTTACTACGGACTGGAATACAAGTATCTGACACTTTACGTCATTGGCAAGCTGACCTATGATGAAATGTTCAGCCAACTGGAAATAGCCATCCACCAATTTGCCAAACGCCAGATGACCTGGTTCCGGGGGATGGAAAGACGAGGCTTTACTATCCATTGGATGGACGCCCGGTGGCCCATGGAAGAAAAGATAGCTTTTGTAAAGTCAAAACTCAAAGAGATTTAGTATCTTTGACGGCAACACCGCTTAAGCGGCAGATTTATGAAAATGTTGGACCGATTGAAAGAAACGGATATATGAGTGTAGAACCCGATAAATGGGGCGTAATCTATAACCCCAAAGCCGGAACGCGCAAAGTGCAGAAACGGTGGAAAGAGATTAAAGCATATATGGACAGCAAAGGCGTGTCTTACGACTATGTGCAGTCCGAAGGGTTCGGCTCCGTAGAACGTCTGGCAGGCATACTTGCCAACAATGGTTACCGCACCATTGTCGTTGTAGGAGGTGACGGTGCACTGAACGATGCAATCAACGGCATAATGCTTTCCAACGCAGAAGATAAAGAAAACATTGCTATCGGCATTATCCCCAATGGCATCGGCAATGACTTTGCCAAATATTGGGAAATGAGTTCGGAATACAAGGAAGCCGTAGATTGTATCATAAATAACCGACGCCGTAAAATAGATGTCGGCACATGTTATTACTATGACGGCCAAAAACACATGACCCGCTATTTCCTGAATGCCATCAATATCGGTCTTGGAGCCCGCATTGTAAAAATCACCGACCAATGCAAGCGCTTCTGGGGGGTAAAGTTCCTTTCTTATTTTATGGCATTCATCTCCTTGATTTTTGAGCGGAAATTATATCGTATGCACCTTAAAATAAACGGCGAGCATATACGCGGGCGCATTATGACGGTGTGCATAGGCAGTGCATGGGGATACGGACAGGCACCCAGTGCAGTACCTTACAATGGCTGGCTGGATGTATCGGTTATCTACCGCCCCGAACTGTTGCAACTCTTTTCGGGAATATGGATGTTGATGGAAGGACGGATTCTAAACCATAAAGTGGTAAAACCCTACCGTACCCAAAAGATAAAGGTATTACGTGCACAAAATGCTTCCGTCGATTTGGACGGACGTATCCTCGACCGGCATTTTCCATTGGACATCGGTGTGCTGCACGAAGCGATAACATTGATTATACCCAACTGAGATATGAACTTTTCATAGCTCGTAATCCATAACTCATAATTCAAAAAAACGTATGATTGAACTGAAAAATAATCCTGCCGGAAACTTCTTTCTGCTGGCAGGTCCTTGTGTTATTGAAGGAGAAGATATGGCAATGCGCATTGCCGAACGCGTAGTAGCTATTACCGACAAACTGCAGATTCCTTACGTATTCAAAGGCTCGTACCGTAAAGCCAACCGCTCGCGTCTGGACTCTTTCATGGGTATAGGTGACGAAAAAGCCCTGAAAATCCTAAAAAAAGTGCACGACACATTCGGAGTACCCACCGTAACAGACATCCATGCCGCCGAAGAAGCTGCCATGGCAGCCGAATATGTAGATATTCTGCAAATCCCTGCTTTCCTTTGCAGACAAACCGACCTGCTGGTAGCCGCAGCCAAGACCGGCAAGACCGTCAATATAAAGAAAGGACAGTTCCTCTCTCCGCTTGCCATGCAATTCGCAGCAGACAAGGTGGTGGAAGCCGGCAATAAGAACGTGATGATTACCGAACGCGGGACAACCTTCGGCTATCAAGACCTCGTAGTAGACTATCGCGGAATACCGGAAATGCAAACCTTCGGCTTCCCCGTCATACTGGACGTCACCCACTCCCTGCAACAACCCAACCAAGCCAGCGGCGTTACAGGCGGCATGCCGCAACTGATTGAAACCATAGCAAAGGCAGGCATCGCAGTAGGCGCAGACGGTTTGTTCATCGAAACACACGAAAATCCTGCCGTAGCCAAAAGTGACGGTGCCAATATGCTGAAACTGGATTTACTGGAAGGACTTTTAACCAGATTAGTACGTATCCGGGAAGCAATCAAATAAAAAAACAAGACTCTTTTGTGATTTATTATTTATCACTTCGACAGATAAGGCAAAAACATTTTAAAATCAAATAATGATGAAACATTTATTACGTAACTTATGGATTGCCGCATTAATCGTATGCTGCAACTTCCAACAGGTATCTGCGCAACAACTGCCGCCTATTCCTATCGATCAGGATGTACGTATCGGTAAGCTGGACAACGGGTTAACCTATTACATCCGTAAAAACAGTCTTCCGGCTAACCGCGCCGACTTCTACATTGCCCAAAAAGTAGGCTCCATACAAGAAGAGGACAACCAGCGCGGTCTTGCCCACTTCCTGGAACACATGTGTTTCAACGGAACGACTCACTTCCCCGGAAAGTCCCTGATACAATACCTGGAACGCATCGGCGTGAAGTTCGGTGAAAACCTGAATGCCTACACGTCCATAGACGAAACGGTTTATAACATTTCCAATGTACCGGTCAATACTCCGGGTGCTATCGACTCTTGTCTGCTGATTCTTCACGACTGGAGCAACGACCTTACTCTGGATCCCAAAGAAATAGACAAGGAACGCGGCGTTATCAATGAAGAATGGCGTACCCGCATGAGTGCCATGCAACGTTTTCAGGAGAAAATGCTTCCCGCCATGTTTGCCGGAACAAAATACGCCAACTGCTTCCCTATCGGAACCATGGACGTTGTAATGAACTTCAAGCCTCAGACTTTACGAGACTACTATGAAAAATGGTACCGTCCCGACTTACAAGGTATCATGGTGGTAGGTGACGTTGACGTAGATGCCACTGAAGCCCTGATTAAGAAGATGTTTGCAGATATTCCCGCCCAGCCCAATGGTGCCAAACGCGAATACTACCCGGTAAACGATAATAAAGAACCTATCATATTGGTTGCACGTGACAAGGAACAGCCTTATGTGCAAACCTTTATCTTCAATAAGCACGAAACAACTCCCAAAGAGGAGAAAAGCAACGTGGGTTATCTGATGCAAGACTATGCAGCAACACTGATTACCAACATGTTGAATGCACGTCTGAACGAATTGCTCCAGGCAGCTAACCCGCCTTATATCTATGCCGCAACCTATGACGATGACTTCTTCGTAGCCAAGACCAAGGATGCTTTTACCGGAATTGTAGTCTGCAAGGAAGATGCCATTGAAAACGGTATCTCAACCGTTCTCCGCGAAATCGAGCGCGCACGCCAATTCGGCTTTACCGAAACCGAGTACAGCCGTGCCCGTGCAGAATATCTGCGCCATCTGGAATCGGCTTTCCAGGAACGCGACAAGCGTAAGAATGAAAGCTATGTAAAGGAATATGTCCGTCACTTCCTCGACAACGAACCTATTCCGGGCATTGCCAACGAATATACCATCATCAACCAGATAGCACCGGCTATTCCCGTAACCGCCCTGAACCAGATGATGCAGCAAATGGTGACAGACAGCAACCAGGTGGTAGCCCTGTTCGGTCCTGAGAAAGAAGGCTTAAAGCTCCCCACAGAGGACGCTATCAAGAACCTTCTGAAAGCGGTAAAATCAGAGAAACTTACTCCGTATGTAGATAAAGTTTCCAACGAGCCCTTGATGAAAGAAGCCCCGAAAGGCGGTAAAATCGTATCTGAAAAGAAAGACGATATTTTCGGAACTACTATGCTGACACTGTCCAACGGAGTTAAGGTTATCATCAAAAAGACAGATTTCAAAGCCGATGAAATTCGTATGAAAGGTGTAAGTATGGGTGGTAGCTCACTCTTCCCCGACTCGGAAATCATCAATATCAACGGATTGGATGCAGTAGCATTAGGCGGTCTTGGCAATTTCAGCGCTATTGAACTGGAAAAAGTGCTGGCCGGTAAAAAAGCTTCCGTAAACTACGGAATCGGTGATAAGACAGAAGCCGTAACGGGCAGTTGCTCTCCCAAAGACTTTGAGACAATGATGCAGCTCACCTATCTGACTTTCACAGCTCCAAGACGTGACGACAATGCTTTTGCATCTTATAAAAACCGCAGCAAGGCCGAATTGCAGAACATGGACCTGAACCCGAATTCTTCGTTCAGCGACTCCATCACGTCCACTCTTTATATGAAGCACCCCAGAACTCTGAGAATGAAAGCCGATATGGTAGACAAGATGGATTATGACAAGATTCTTTCCATGTATCAGGACCGTTTCAAGGACGCCAGCGACTTTACCTTTATTTTAGTAGGAAACGTCGATGTGGAAGCCGTGAAACCTCTGATTGAATCTTATCTGGGTGCATTACCCTCTATCAACCGCAAAGAAACATTCAAGGACAACCACATCGAAATGCGCAAAGGAATCTATAAGAACGAGTTTATCCGTCAGCAAGAGACTCCGAAGGTTAATAACTTCATCTCTTACAGCGGTACTTGCGCATACACGCTCCGCAACGATATCCTCATGAGTATGACCGACCAGCTCCTGAACTTAATCTATACGGAGAAAGTACGTGAAGATGAAGGTGGTACTTATGGTGTATATCCTATGGGACAGCTTGTTAAATATCCTACGGAAAGAGCCGTTCTGCAAATCTTCTTCAATACAGCTCCCGACAAGCAGGACAAACTGATGAAGATTATCTATGCCGAAGCGGAAGCTTTCGCCAAAAACGGTCCCGATGAGGCCAGCCTGAACAAAGTGAAAGAGTACATGCTGAAGAAGCATAACGAAAATCTGAAAGAAAACGGTTACTGGCTGAACAGCATAGACGAATATCTCTATACCGGTATCAATCCGATAAAGGATTACGAGCAGATTGTCAATGGAATCACAGCAAAAGATATCCAGAAATTTGCCAACGAACTCCTGAAGCAGAAGAACCAAATCACTGTTTCAATGATCAGCCCCGAAAAGAAATAGGGGTCTGCATCAGGAGTCGTAAAGTAGACCTTTAGCGTTGCAGAGTTGACCTTTAGAGGCGTAAAGTAGCTCTTTACAAACCGTACTATCAGCAGTCTGATTTTTCAACTCACAACCAAAGTCACAGTTTTCAAAAGGCTGCGTTGTTCGTGAAGCAGCGCAGCCTTTTTCATATACATTAACCATCTATCCATTATGAACCTCTTTATAGAATTACGCAAGCACGGAAAGTTGGCAGCCAAGCGAAACCCGATGTACGAGAAGAATAAATTCGGAAAATTCTGGATGTACTTCATGGCTGTATTCTGGGCCGGTTATCTGGTATTCTTCGGAACGAGTTTCGCCTTTGCTTTCAACGACGGGGCAACCGAAGCATATCATGTCCTGAATAGCGGGCTCATATTTATCCTCTGCCTGGATTTCCTGATGCGTTTTCCATTTCAGAAAACGCCTGCCCAAGAGGTAAAGCCCTATCTGCTGTTACCGGTAAAACGCAACCGTCTTATCGACTCCCTGCTGATACGTTCCGGATTGAACGGCTTCAACCTGATATGGCTGTTCTTCTTCGTTCCGTTCGCCATCATCAGCATCACCAGATTTTACGGCATAACGGGTGTACTGACCTATAGTATCGGAATATGGTTATTGATGGTGCTCAACAATTACTGGTTCCTGCTATGCCGGACATTGATGAACGAACGCGTCTGGTGGATAATCCTGCCTATACTGGCATACGGGAGTATCGCTGCCGGAATGTTCATACCGGACAACAGTCCGCTATTCGACTGGTCCGTCGACTTAGGAGAAGGCTTTATCCTCGGACATCTTCTCACCTTCACCGGAGTATTTGCAGCTATCGTAGTGCTATGGTTCATCAATCGCGGACTGATGATAAAATTGATTTATAACGAAATCAATAAAGTAGAAGACACCAAGGTAAAGCATGTATCCGAATACAAATTCCTGGACCGCTACGGAGAGATTGGCGAATACATGCGGCTGGAACTGAAAATGTTATTGCGCAATAAAGTCTGCAAAACGGCCCTGCGCACAGTATTTCTGGTAGTGATTTCATTTACCTGCATTCTGAGCTTTACCGAAGCATACGACGGGCAAGGTATGAAAAGCTTTATCCTGGTTTACAACTTTGTGATTTTCGGCATTCTGTTTTTATCAAGCCTGATGAGTTACGAAGGCAACTACATCGACGGGCTGATGAGCCGCAAGGAGTCCATCTACACACTGCTGCATGCCAAATATATTCTGTACAGCATCGCCATACTCATCCCCCTGTTCCTGATGATACCGGCTATGGCAACCGGCAAACTGGCTGTACTGAGCTGCATCGGTTGGGCTGTATTTGTTGCAGGCTGTGTATATTTCTGCCTGTTCCAATTGGCCGTATACAATAACAGGACAGTGGATTTGAACGCCAAAATGACCAACCGCCAGAACATGGGAACCGGATTGCAGAATCTGATTTCCGGAGCAGCATTCGGCGTACCCCTGCTTATGAATTTTATGCTGACAACCTTTTTCGGCCCCACAGTTACAGCCTGGATATTGATTGCCATCGGTGCGGGTTTTATATTAACGTCCCGCTTCTGGTTGAAGAATGTATACCACCGCTTTATGAAGCGGCGCTATAAGAACATGGAAGGATTTAGAGACAGCAGACAGTAAGATTTACAATTTAAGATTTATGGCTATGATTCAGATAAGTAATTTGCAAAAGAAGTTCGGCGAAAAGACCGCCGTAAATATCGACAACTACCTCATCAATCAAGGTGATATGCTGGGCTTGGTAGGAAACAACGGAGCCGGAAAGACCACCCTTTTCCGGCTGATATTGGATTTGCTGCAAGCCGACCGCGGAAAGGTCACCATCAATGATATAGACGTATGCAAAAGCGAAGACTGGAAAAACTTTACCGGCGCTTTCATAGACGACGGTTTCCTGATAGACTACCTCACGCCGGAGGAATACTTCTACTTCATCGGCAAGATGTACGGACTTAAAAAAGAAGAAGTAGACGGACGCATCGCTCCTTTCGAGCGTTTCATGAACGGTGAAGTCATGGGACAAAAGAAATTCATACGCAACTTCTCCGCCGGAAACAAGCAAAAGATAGGCATCATCTCCGCCATGCTGCACCATCCGCAACTACTGATACTTGACGAACCTTTCAACTTCCTCGACCCCAGTTCGCAGTCCATCATTAAACAACTGCTGAAAAAATATAACGAGGAACACAAAGCAACCGTCATCATTTCCAGCCACAACCTCAATCATACGGTAGATGTATGTCCGCGCATCGCCCTGTTGGAACACGGAGTCATTATCCGTGATATACAGAACGAAAACAATTCGGCCGAAAAGGAATTGGAAGCTTATTTCAATGTCAGTGTCGAAGAAAACATCGAAACTGAAACTAATACTGAAGAAGAAACACCTACAGAGGAATAAATATGAAACACTCCTTTTCCTGTATAATTGCCTTGACCGGGTTAATACTCTGTTTAAGCTCCTGCCATACCGCTGCTCCCCGTCTCGACTATAAAGCATTGGCACAAGCCTCTGTACGCCTGGGTATGGATATCGGACTGACAGACAACCACAAGCTGTACGTTAATGCCGCCGAGTGGATAGGCACTCCCTACCGTGCCGGCGGCGACAGTAAACATGGAACGGACTGTTCCGGCCTGGTATCCCAACTTTATAAGAAAACCTACCGCATACGCCTGTCGCGCAGCACGGACGGCCAGTTGAAAGAAAGCAACAGGATAGCCCGCCGCAACCTGCGCGAAGGTGACTTGGTATTCTTTACCAGCCGGGCGTCACGCAAGAAAGTGGCACATGTAGGCATCTACCTGAAAGACGGCAAATTCGTTCATGCCAGTACCGGACAAGGAGTCATCGTGAGCAGCCTCAAGGAAGATTATTATACAAAGCATTGGCTCTGCGGCGGAAGAGTGAAATAAGGCGCCCATCCAACATTAAAAAAAGGGTATGCCATATTGAAAGTTCACTTATTATTTGTTTCCTTTAGGCACGGATTACACGGATTTCACAGAAGAAGAATAAAGTAAATCTGTGAAATCCGATTACGTATCATCCGATTCGTCAACGTAACACAAACCGTAACTTTCCGCCCTCTACCAGCTCCTGGTGGCTGATTCGGAAACGTGACAGTCTCTTTCCTCCTAACTCCATTTCACGGATATAAAGCGAATCGTCCGAAGGACGCTCCGTTTCTATCACCAACTGCTCACGTCCCCACACTTCGGCATCAAGACGGATGGTCACTTTGTCGAACACCGGTGTGGAAAGCGTGTAAGACGGTTCGCCCGGACAATCCGGATAGAAGCCCATCATATTGAAGATGGCCCATGCAGACATCGTTCCGGTATCATCATTGCCGGGAATGCCATCGGGGGCATTCTTGAAATACTTCTGCAAAAGACGGTGTAACTCCTTCTGGGTACGCCACTCCTCTCCCTTGAAATAAGAGAACAGATGCGCATAAGCGATGTCCGGCTCATTGGCAGGGTCGTAAAGCCCCTTATCGAAAACACGTTGCAACTTGTCTACGAAAGCCTTCTTCCCGCCCATAAGTTGCGCCAGCCCCTTTACATCGTGGGGAACATAGAAAGTATAGTTCCATGCACACCCCTCATGAAAGCCCGGATTAGGTTCAAAGTTTTCGCCCTTCCTCGGGTCAAACGGAGCATAAAACTCACCGTTCGGCAAGATAGGACGGAATGTGCCGTACTCCTTGCTGTAATAATGCTTATATCCCAAAGAACGGTTATAGAAAAGACGGGCATCCTCCTTGTAGCGGCGTGCTTTTTCCTTCTGTCCTTTCACCTCGGCATCCTTGGCAAGCGCCTCTGCCATGCGCGAAAGGGCGTTATCGGCTATGTAGTACTCCAAAGCATGCGATACGGAGTTGTCGTACTGCTCGCGCAAAGGTACATACCCCAATGAAAGATAATCGTCATTATCCGGCCGCAGGAGATTTTCCGCTCCCGGCAATACAGCCCCTTTACGCATCGCCTCATAAGCCAGCTCCACATCGAAGCCGCGCAAACCTTTCAGCCAGGTATCCACAATGACCGGTATAGAAGGGTCGCCCTCCATCGTCAATGTCTCGCGTCCATAGAGTTCCCACTTGGGCAACCAGCCATGCTCACGGTACATGTCAAGCATGGAACGCACCATTTGCAGTTGCCGTTCGGGATACACCAGCGTAAGAAGCTGATGCACATTACGGTAAGTATCCCAAAGGGAGAATACGGTATACCGGTCGCCCTTTGCCGTAAGAATCCGGTCGCTTTCCATTGCCGGATATTGCCCGTTGACGTCCTGCAAAAGGTTGGGATGTATCAGCGCATGATAAAGCGCCGTATAGAAAACAATCTTCTGCTCGTCCGTCCCGCCTTCCACTATGATACGCGACAAATCGTCGTGCCAGCGTTTACGGCTTTCCGCCAATACCTTGTCGAAGTCCTTGCCGGACTGCTCTTTGTCCAGATTGAGACGGGCATTCTCGATACTGACGAAAGAAACACCCATCTGCACCTCTATCTGCTCGCTCTCCCCGGTATCGAATGTCAGAAAAGCGCCGATATCATCACCCGCCAGTTCCTTGCGATAACCGGTATACAATTTATACTTGCCGTTGTCCGGATCCCATTCGGCCTCCACGCCTGTCATGGGGCGCTGTTTTTTCCAATAACCGGTTTTGAGGGGAGTTTTGTTAACACGCATCACGAAGTAAATAGGAAATACCGCCTGCGGATTGTAGCAGAAAGTACCGAGCAACTTCATCCCCTCAAATTCACACTCTCCGGTTTGCCGCAGGAAAGCTCCGGTTTCATTGGTCAGTCCCTCTCCCAAGTTCAGCAGAATATGACTCCGGCCTTTTGGAAAAGTGAAGCGCGCCACACTGGTGCGCGGCGTGGCAGTCACTTCGGTCTTTACATTATAACGGGTAAGGAAATTAGTGTAATACCCCGGAGAGGCCTGTTCGTCTTCATAACGGCTGCCATACTCCTTGTAGTCTACGGAAAGCTCGCCCGTAGTGGGCATCAGCAGCAACGAACCAAGTTCGGGACATCCCACTCCACTGAGATTGACATGCGAATACCCGGTAAAGAAGCAGTTGTGATACTCATAGGGAGTGGACCACCAACGGGCATCCTTATCGTATTTGTTGTCCGCCGACCCCATCACGTTGAAAGGAACAACAGACATCATCCCGTTGGGGCAGACAGCTCCCGGATTGGTTGTGCCGAAGTTAGTCGTACCGATAAAGGGATTCACATAGTCTACAGGAGAAAAACTTTTCTCCGCAGCCGGAGACACAGCCAGCAGAACAAAGGCAAATACGCCGGAAAGGAATGCTCGTTTCATGGTTCTCAAAAGTTTATGTACATCAGATGATGCTTGTACGTTTGGTAAATTCTATAATTTCGGGAATATAGCCGAATGCCAGTCCGGTTACGGTATCGGCACAGCCATAGTATATGGCAATCCTGCCCGTTTCATTGTCGTGCAAAGCGGCGCACGGGAAACATACATTAGGAACATCGCCCATACATTCGTACGGTTCGCGCGGGGCAAGCAGATAAGGCCCTGAGCGGAACTTTACCTTCCACGGTTCGTCCAAATCGAGCAGAGCAGAACCGAAACTGTAAACATAACCGTTGCAGGAATGCAGCACGCCGTGATAAATCAGCAGCCAGCCCTCGGGAGTCTCGACAGGGATAGGACCTGCACCGATTTTGGTGCATTGCCATGCACTTACCTCAAAAGCGGCAGGTGACATCACATGGCGGTGGCGTCCCCAAAACTCCATATCGGGCGACTCACTGTAGAAAATATCTCCAAAGGGAGTATGCCCATTGTCGCTCGGACGGCTCAACATGGCAAAACGACCGTTTATCTTGCGCGGGAAAAGTACTCCGTTACGGTTGAAGGGAATAAAAGCGTTTTCCAACTGGTGGAACGTCTCGAAATCGAACGTATAAGCCACACCGATAGTAGGACCGTGATAGCCGTTGCACCAGGTAACATAATAGCGGTCTTCGATAAAGCACACGCGCGGGTCGTAGCCATACACCCATGTACCGATTTCCTCATCATCGCATTGGAACTTCAACGGTTCTTCCTTGATGTTCCAGTTTATGGCATCTTTACTGAACCCTACGTGCAGCCGCATGCGACGGTTAGTATCGTCGCAACGGAATACTCCTGCAAACCCGTCGCCGAAAGGTACTACCGCACTGTTGAAAATACTGTTGGAAGTGGGAAGCAAATCACGCGGAATAATGGGGTTTGCCACACTGCGCCATAATACGTCCTTGCATCCTGCCGGACGTTCTTCCCAAGGAATAATAACTTTGCTACTCATACTCATTTCATTTTCTATGTAATAACACGAAATTAAATCTATCTATAATTACTTATATAATCTGTCATAGAAACCGGGAATGTACGGGAAGCCGGCATCAATCGAAACCACTATCCGGAACATGTCCCGCCAATGTTTTTCCACCGACTATGCGGCCGCTCCGCCTTTTACCTCATCGGCATACGTAAACGGTACGAACCAGGTAATGAGGAATGCCGGAATAGTGGCGAACAGGGTGAAGATGAAGAAATTCTCATACCCCAGAAAATCGCTCACGTATCCGCTGATTGTTCCCGGAAGCATCACACCCAGATTCATGATACCGGAAGCGAAGGCATAGTGCGCCATCTGGTGCTTGCCCGGAGCTACCTGTTGCATCATAAACAGCGAAAGCCCCACAAAGCCGAAGCCGTAACCGAAATACTCCAGCACGATGGCACTGCCAATCAGCATGCCGCTCTCCGGCTGATATATCGCTAACAGGGTATATGCCACAAAAGGCAGGTTAAAGATGCAGCACAGGGAGAACAGCGTTTTCCGCAGTCCGCGGTGCGATATGTAATAACCGGCCAGCAAAGAGCCCAGCACAAAGGCGGCAGCTCCGTAAGTGCCGTAATACAACCCTATCTCCTGCTCATTCAGTCCCAAGCCGCCTGCCGAACGTTCCGCCTTCAAGAAAAGGGGAACAATCTTCATGACGAAACCCTCGGCAAGGCGATAGAGAATGATAAAGGCAATATAATACCCTATATGACGTTTCTGAAAGAAATCCCTGATTACGCTCCGCAACTTCTCCAGCGTTTCGGCAGCCGACTTGGTTTCGGCAGCCGCAGCACCGCCCGAAGGCAGCATACGCCAATGGTATATTGCCAGCAATATCATCACGGCAGCCATTACCAGCATTACACACATCCAAGCCTGGACAGTTGCCTCATGACGCACTGCATCCGTGGCACCGGGCACTCCGCCGAAGTATTTCAGCAGCCACCCAGCCAGCCATACCAAACCGCCGGACGCCACAATCTTGGCGATGTTATAGAAAGCTCCCTGCCAGCCGATGTACTTTGCCTGTTCCTGCTTATTCAGCTCGGACATGTACACGCCGTCCGTAGCCACATCGTGCGTAGCGCCGCTGAAAGCGATAACCGCCAGCAAAAAAATGGAAAGAGCAAAAAAGAACGGAAGATTCAGTGCAAAGGCGACCAGTGCGAACCCCGCTCCCGTAACCAACTGCGTCAGTACCACGAAGAATTTCTTCGTCTTGAACATCTCGAGAAAAGGACTCCAAAGAAACTTCAACGTCCAGGGAAGCATTATCAGTGAAGTCCACAAAGCTATTTGGGCATCACCCACTCCCAGCCCCTTGAACATAAGTACGGAAACCATGTTCAGCACCACAAAGGGAAGCCCCATGGCGAAATAAACGGTTGGAATCCAAGATATCGGATTATGATAATTCCGGCTCATATATGTTTCGTTGCTATCGGTACTTTCTATTTCCGTAACTCATTATCCGGCATCAGCGGCTCCGCTCCCATAGTCAGCTCCAGCGTACCGCCGTTTACGATATCTTGATGGTTGAAGAAAGGAGCGGCAAGTTCTTCCCCGTTCAGGATAATTTTCCGGACATACTTATTATCACGACTGTTATTATGGGCTATAATGGTAAAGGTGTTGCCATTCTGCAAACGGATGGCGGCCTCATCAAACAGCGGACGCCCGATGGAATACACCGGTTTTCCGGGGCAAACCTGGTAGAATCCCATAGCATTAAGCACGTACCATGCCGACATCTGTCCGCAGTCTTCATTGCCGGAAAGGCCATTGGGCTCGTTGAAGTAAAGCGTATGCAGCACACTGTCCACCAACGCCTGTGTCTTGTACGGCTGTCCCACATAGTTATAAAGGTGAGCAATATGGTGGCTCGGCTCGTTACCGTGCGCATACTGTCCTATCAGTCCGGAAATATCTACCGATACCGACTCGCCCTCCAAGGAAGAATCTGCCACGAACAGAGAATCGAGCTTACCGATGAATGCGTCACGGCCACCCATGAGTTCCACCAGACCATCTACATCGTGCGGTACGAACCAAGTCCATTGCCAGGCAGTGCCTTCACAATAATCATCGTTGCGGTGAGTGGAAGCACGAGGATTGAAAGGCGTACGCCAATTGCCCTCGCTATCAAGCCCGCGCATAAAACGGGTAGACGGATCGAAATATACCTTATAGCCCTCTGCAAAAGCCGCGTACTTAGTCCGGTTCGGTTCATCGCCCATTGCTTCAGCCAACTGTGAGATGCACCAGTCGTCATAAGCATATTCCAACGCCTTGGCTACCGATTCATTGTCTTTGTCACAGGGAACATAGCCTATTTTATTCTTCCAGTATTTGGCCTGCGGCATCAAATGCGGCAATACACGGGGGTGAGTAATAATGCCCGTCGTATCGTATTCCGCCGTGCGGAGACAGGCACGGTAGGCTTCCTTCACATCAAAATTACGATATCCTTTGGCGTAAGAGTCGGCAATCAGAGAAGCTGCATGGTAACCAATCATCGTTCCCGTATAGTTGCCGGCAAGTTCCCACATCGGGAATACACCGCCTTCTTTCTCTTTCTGGATCAAAGAGCGGATAAAGGCTTCATTCAGTTCAGGATCTATAATTGTCATCAAAGGATGATAAGCACGGAAAGTATCCCACAAGGAGAATATCGTGTACACAGGTTCGTCCACACTGCCCTGATGCGGTTTCAAATCCATACCGAAATAACGTCCGTCTGCATCCGTAAAGAGATTGGGCTGCAAACCGGTGTGATAAAGGGCTGTATAAAACATCGTGCGCTGGTCGGCATTCTGCGTACGGATATCTATTTTGGACAGATAGTCATTCCATGCCTGACGTGCTGCACTCCGCACTCCGTCAAAATCCCATCCGGGTATTTCGGCCTCCACATTCTTACGTGCTCCGTCCATATCGACAGCCGAAACACCTACTTTCACCAATACCTCTTCATTCTGTGCCGTAGGGAACTGCAACAGAACTTTAGCGGTGGGCAAAAGCGGACCGCCTTCTTCCAATGCCACAGAATCCGTCACCAATGTATAGGTAAACGGCTTGGAAAACTTGGCATAGAAGTTGATATACTGGTCGAATGCCCAATATACCGTTTTTTTATGTCCGCGGATTTCGGTATCACTGATTACTTCTATTTTCATTTCCTCATTTGTCTGACGCTCGATACTGTAATCAAAGTCCAGAATGAAACCGGCATCTTCGGCTTCCGGAAAGGTATAACGGTGAATGGCGGCACGCTTTGTCGCAGTGAGTTCCGCCTTTACGTTATAGCGTTCCAGCAAGACGGAATAATATCCGGGTTGCGCCACTTCATTATCGTGCGAGAAAGCCGAACAGTACGCCATTTGCTGACTCTTCGCCCCCATCGGATGATACTCCTGTTTCCCTACAGTGGGCATCAGCAGTACATCACCGTAGTCCGCACATCCTGTTCCGCTAACATGGGTATGCGAGAAACCGTTGATGGTAGTATCCTCGTAATAGTATCCGGAACAAGCGTCCCATTCGTAGATGCGTGTATCGGGACTGGGTTGAATCATCCCGTTCGGAACAACCGCACCCGGATATGTATGTCCATGTCCGCCTGTCCCGATAAAGGGATTTACATAAGAGGCATAGTCCTGCTCTGCCTGCGTACAGCTAAAGACAGTACCCAGCAACAGGAGTCCGCCCAGCAATATGGAATTAGATTTCAAGTTTGTTTTCATATTCTTTGGTATTATATTAGGATTATCAAATCGGCATAAAGCTGACAGCCTGTCCCCCACCTTTTGCCATGACAATGGTCAGGGTATCATCGGACGTCACCTGTTTCTCTATGATTTCGTAAGATTCCGGATTGGTCTCCCAATCGGCATCTTTTCCGTCGGCATAGATAACGGCTGCATAAGTTTTTCCTTTTTCCAGAAAATCCAGTTTCACATCTATGCTGCGCGCCTCTTCATCGGTTGCCGCTCCCAGAAAATATTTATCTTTTGCCTTACGTACTATTGCCACGTATTCACCCGGTTCGCCGGCAAGCGCCTCCGACCAGTCACAGTCTGCATCAAAATCACGGAAGAAACGGAAAGCGGGATGGCCTTCATAGTTTTCAATCATGTCGGCAGCCATCTGCAAAGGAGAGTAAAGTATCACCCAATTGGCTATCTGCTTGGCAAGCGTGGTATTGATACGGCAATCCTTACTGTCTTTCATATTCCACTTTTTCCGGTCGGGATTGTTTTTGGCACGCTTGTACAGCACATCAAAGATACCCGGCGTATAGTCCATCGGACCACCCAGCAAACGGGTAAACGGCAACATCACATGATGTTCCGGCGGATTACCTTCGCTCCAGGCATTCCACTCCATGCCGCGGGCGCCTTCGCGGGTCATCATGTTGGGATAGGTACGACGTATACCGGTATCCTTTATCGGCTCATGCACATCGAGGGTAGTACGATACTTGGCAGCCGTTTTCACGACATTGCGATAATGCCGCACATTGAACTGTCCGTGGTGGTTGTGACCGTTGGGAAGACCACCGGCATACCCGGTCTTTACGCTATGGATACCCAAATCGGCATACCATTCATAAGCCTTATCCAACTGATTTTCGTAATTACAGATATTTCCTCCCGTTTCATGATGACCGATAATCTCAACACCCTTCTTCCGGGCATAGGCTGCTATCTCCTTTATATCGAAATCGGCATACGGTTTGGTATAATCGAAGTTCTGCGTTCCGCCCCAGTTCTCCCAACCTTCATTCCAGCCTTCGAACATAACGGCTTCGATGTTGTTGGCTGCGGCAAAATCAATATAACGTTTTGCATTTTCGGTAGTGGCGCCGTGGCGGTCGTTTATCACCCAGCTCTCCACCCCCAGATGCATGCCCCACCATATACCTACATACTTCATCGGGCGAATCCAGTCGGTAGACTCCAAAACGCAGGGTTCGTTTAAGTTCAGGATAAGTGCTGAATTTATCAATCCCACAGCTTTCGAAGCTATCTGTACAGTGCGCCAGGGCGTATTGAAACTGCCGCCTTCTATCTTAGCCTTAATGCCGTCGGGCCATGGAGCCAACTCGGATTTGAATCCGCAGCCTCCGGTATTTTGCAAAGTCATTTCAGGAAAGTCCGTCAATGCGGCTTCGTGAATACTGGCGTAAGTCTTACCTACCTTAAAGGTCATCGGAGTGTTTGCGTTATCAGTCTTGCTCAGCGGCTGTGTACGATATAACAGCTCATATGTTTCGTAGTTGGCAGGAATAGACCAGGAAATTCCATCCTGCGCCATATTGAAAGAGGTAAGTTCGTCCGTAACAAAGATGCTGTCTACTCCGGCAACTTCATACTCGTACCGGAAACCGACTCCGTCGTCAAATACCCGAAAACGAAGGGTCAGTTTCGTATCCGCCTCATCAGACAGACAAACCGCCATTTCATTATAATGGTTACGGATACTCTTATTCTCTCCCCAAGGTTGTGTCCATGTCTCGTCCGCAGCGGAAAACTCCGTACCGACAACTTTCATACCTTCCGAAAGATTCACACCCTTTCCGGCAAGGAATCCCAAAGCAGAAGGGGTTACAAAAGCCGTATCATCCACATCTATCCGATAGGTCATGCGGTTGTGGTCATCCAATGCAAACTGAAGGCGGATATGACCATCAGGCGAAACGACTTCTGTCGGTTTGGGAGTACATCCGCATATTACAAGCAGCAGACTGACAGTCCATAATATTGTTTTCATGTTTTTCCGGTAATCTTTTATTGTGTAATGGTACAAAAAACATGCAGCTACCTACGCTTTTCCTTAGAAAACGAATACGGATAATCTTCCGCACGGACACCTCGCTGCAGGTTGGGCTTATCGCCCATTTCGAATTTCAGCGTACCGCCTTTCAGCAAGTCTCCGTGACGCAGGTAGTTTTTGGTATATTCATTTCCGTCGACCTGAAGAGACTGTATATAGACATTCTGCGCACTGTTGTTTCCGGCATCGATCGTCAGCGAGTTTCCGTTTTCAAAATGCAGAACGGCTTTCTTGAACAAGGGAGCGCCCAATACATATTCGTCCGTACCCGGACAAACCGGATAGAAGCCTAATGCGGAGAATACATACCATGCCGAAGTCTGCCCGTTGTCTTCATCCCCGCAATAACCGTCCGGACCGGGTGTGTACATGCGGTTCATCACCTGACGCAGCCAATATTGCGCTTTCCAGGGTTGTCCGATGTAGTTATAGAGATAAATCATGTGCTGTATAGGCTGGTTGCCATGTGCGTAATTGCCCATATTCATTACAGTCATTTCGCGTATTTCATGGATGACTTGTCCGTAGTAGCTATCATCGAATACAGGCGGAACAATGAATACAGAATCGAGCATATTGGCAAATACCTTTTCGCCCCCCATCAGATCGACCAATCCTTGCGGGTCGTGGAATACCGACCAGGAGTAGTGCCAACTGTTTCCTTCGGTAAAGGCATCCCCCCACTTCAACGGTGAGAACGGTGTCTGGAACTTACCGTCTTTATTACGCCCGCGCATCAACAGACTTTCCTTATCAAAAATATTACGATAGTTCATGGCACGCTTTGCAAACAACTCCTGCTCCTTTTTCGGACGGTTCAAAGCTTTGGCAAGCTTATAGATGCACCAGTCGTCATAAGCATATTCCAGCGTACGGGCAGCATTCTCGTTAATCTTCACATCATAAGGAACATATCCCAACTTGTTGTAATATTCATAGCCCAAACGTCCGGTAGATGATATTTCCGGATGTACATGCTCCGTCCCGTAAAGCAGCCCTTCATACATAGTCTTTACATCTTCTACCTTAACACCCTTCAAATAGGCATCGACCAAAACGGAAGCCGAATTATTGCCGATCATGCAGCCACGGTGTCCCGGACTCGCCCATTCGGGAAAGAAACCACTTTCCTTGTAAGCATTGACAAGTCCCTCCTGAATTTCCCTGTTTACCGACGGATACATCAGATTAAGGAAAGGAAACAGACAACGGAATGTATCCCAGAAACCCGTATCGGTGTACATATAGCCGGGAAGCACTTCCCCATTATAGGGGCTGTAGTGAATGGGAGCACCCTGCTTGTCCAACTCGTAAAAAGCACGGGGGAAAAGCAGCGAGCGGTACAGGCAGGAATAGAAAGTGCGGTATTGGTCGAGGTTTCCGCCCTCCACTTCAATCTTGCCCAACACATTGTTCCAAGCATCACGTCCTTTCTGCACCAGCGTGTCAAAACTGTCCGCACCCAATTCGAGCAAGTTCCGCTCAGCCTGTTCGTAGCTGACAAAAGAAGAAGCAACACGTGCATGCACAATCTCGCCTTTCTTCGTCTTAAATCCGATAATCGCACCTGCATGGGCAGCTTGCTGCTCTTTCTGCGATTCCTGAATTACACTGTCTTTAACAGAAGCGGTATATGTAAAAGGTTTGTCGAACTCTACAATAAAGTAGTTTCTGAAATTCTGCGGTACACCGCCGCTGTTACGGGTGGAATATCCGATGATCCGGTTCTTTTCCGGTACAATCCTGATATAGGAACCGCGGTCGAAAGCATCTACCACCACATAGGAATGTTCATTTTCCGGAAATGTGAAACGGAACAGCACGGCACGTTCGGTAGGAGTAAACTCCGTCACCACATCGTGCTCCGCCAGATATACCTTATAATAATGCGGCAACGCAATCTCACCTTTATGCGAGAACCAGCTTGCACGTTTGTCCTCATCGAAAACAGGTTGCCCGGTAACAGGCATAATGGAGAATTGCCCGTAATCGTTTATCCATGGACTGGGCTGGTGCGTCTGCTTGAAGCCTCGGATTTTATTGGCCGTATAGACATATTGCCAGCCATCCCCCATTTTTCCGGTTTGCGGTGTCCAAAAATTCATTCCCCACGGACGCGCAATGGCGGGATAGGTGTTTCCGGTAGAAAGCTCGAATGTGGACTGAGTGCCCACCAAAGGATTTACATACTGTACCCAATCCTTAGCCTTTATGCTCGTAAAACAGCATAAAAAGGCAAATGCCAATAAAAGTTTTTTCATAATATTTGAATTTCAGATTATCAATAAACAAAACAAGCCTGTTCTATTTGGATTTGGAAGAAGATATAAAAACGTTTTCGCCTATTACCTTGTATTTGATACCGATGGAATTCTTTATCAAATCCAATGTGGCAGCTACGTTTTCTTTCTTCTTCAACGGTCCGGAATATGTTCTTTCAATGTCCACATCCGGTGCTATAATGATTTTCACGTTATAGGCTCTCTCCAAAATCTTGCAAAGCGTGCGTATGTCCGTCTGATTTAAATCGAATGCCGTATCATGCCAGCCCTCTATACCCGGTTCTGCAGGTTTCACCGTCAGTCGTCGGGTCATTCCGTCCAATTCGGCCTGTTGCCCCGGCGAAAGCACTATCATGCCTTCACCATGATTGCCCTTTACTTCTACCTCACCTTTCAATAAGGTGGCTACTGCCCTTTGTCCGTTTTCCCCGGACTTCAAATTAAAGGTTGTTCCCAATACCCTCACTTGCATGGCATGGCTTTGTACGATAAAAGGCTTGGCTGTATTTCTCTTCACATCAAAGAAACCTTCTCCGTTCAGATACACATGTCTCTCGCCACCTTCAAAATTACGGGGATATTGCAAAATCGTGTTTTTATTCAACCATACTTTGGTTCCATCCGGAAGCATCAGCTCCTTTATGGTTTCATTGGCCGTAACAGTGACCAAAGATTCGGAACTACGGCTACCCGCCTGATAGAACCAGTAGCCCATACCTCCTATAAAAAAAGCACCGACTGCAATAGCTGCATATTGCATCCACCGGTGAAACAGTGTACGCTTCAACTTACGCTTCCGCTCCTCTCCGAGCCTTTGCGACAATTGTTTTTCAGCCTTCGCAAGGAGTGCTTCCTCAGAAACCACATCGGATTTTCCCAAATGGTACAGTTCCTCTAATGTAAATAATTCATGAGCATTCTCTTCCGACTCCTCCAACCAGACATTCAACGAGCGAAGTTCCTCTTCCGAACATTCACCCGCTAAAAACTTTACTATTATTTTTTCATCCAATTTGCCCATTTTCCTGTTCATGTTACAATATTAGAACAATCCTATCTTTAAAAACACTTACTAATCCGACCGATAATTAAAGAGAAAATGCCTATTTGCACATCGGAGTGGCAACCTTTCGGTTACCACCCGGTACGTTCATACTGCTTTCCGCTCCACTCTACTTCATCGTCGTACAACAATCGGGATATACGGCTGAATTCTTTTTCATACGAACGTTCGTTGTTCAAATCGTAAACAGCAAAATAGCCCCAACCGTTCTGACGGATGTTTTTCAAGCAGTCATCATCTATCTTTACATCTCCTCTGGCTGTGGTGACTTCAATAGCATACGGGCATTGTTTGGCTATGCTTACCGTATCGGCAGGAATGGCCTTCCACTTACCGTAATATCCGTAAATGGAATAGTCGATCAATTCATCCACTGTTTTTCCTTCTACCGTACCGACCGGATAGTCGTATCCTGCATACCAATAAATTCCTATTGTCTTGTCCGGCATTAACTTACGGCTTTCATATACCAAATCGGCATAACGCTGCGAAGTACATTCTTCAATACTTGGCGCTACTGCATCCGAAGGAATATAGGGCTCCACAGCCTGGTCGGTGGCATAGGTGGAATACTCATCATCAAAGTCTATGCCGTCAAATCCATAAATATCAATATACGCTTTCAAATCCTTTGCAAAGGCGCGGGCGGCATCTTTCGAAAGACTACGCATACCGGCAGCAGTGTGGTCTCCCAAGATGGAGAGATGAACTCTTATGCCTTTTGCCTGTAACGGGCGTACAGTCTGCTCGATATTATCAAGTACAAATCTGGTTTGCTCGTTACACGAAACATAAGGAACATCATCCGCGCTCAAACGAATATTGGCTGCAAATACACTGGCTATGTCAAAGAAAGGAGACTTATCGCTCTTCATCGTGTACTCACCCGCATTCAACATACTTTCACGATTGACTTCCACATAACATAAATTCTTTACCTTGCGTCCCGCATTGACTTCCGGCATGGCTGCAAGCGGTTTTACCAAATAAATAAAAGCCTTGTTGTCCGTATGTTTTTCCGTTCCCGCAGTAGCTACCGCCGATACAGCCACAGCATAGGTAGCCCTTTCCGTTCCACCCGGCAGTATATCCAGTGCAAATGTGGCAGACTTACTTTTACCGGCTTCAACAACCACGTTGCCATTGTTTTCCAGCAACAGTTTGTCTGCCGGATACATCGTATACCCCGTACCATTCAACTGGTTATAAGCATCCAATATCCTGGAATCCAGTTTGAAAGTAACGGCAACCTCCTGTTCTGCCGGTTCACTCAATTCAAAAAACAAATGTCCCGTAGCTTTTTTATCTCCTCTGAGCGCAATGGGAGTCAACATTTTTGCACCGGCGGCAGACTTCACTTCCCCGAAAATCGCTCCGGGATTTTCCGTAGTCTGTTTTCTGCCATTACCCGCTTCGGAGCAACCGGAATTCAATATCATTGATGACAGCATTAAAACCCCTGCCGATATAAGCGTTCCTATTTTCATATATCTCATATATTATTATTCATTTAGATTAAAAACAAAAACTAACCTAAGAGAGATATCCGCAATCATACTTAGGTTAGTTTTCCATATAGGAAAACGGCAATGCACCGTTTTCCTATCATAACTTAAAACGGATTATCTGAAGTTATCCGGTGTTTTCCATTTACCGGTTTCATCCATCGTATCTGCCACATCCCACCATACTTTAGTACCTTGCGTATAAGCAGGCTTATTCGGATTTCTGGATTCACTGTTCGGATAGCTTACACGCTTAATCAGTTTGGTATTCTCCACCTCACCGCTTGAGTTGTTGCCATAACGCGGCAGCAACAAATAACGGGGATAATCTGTGCGGCGAACCTCAGCCCAACCTTCGTTACCGTTAGGATAGACAGCCAGCCATTTTTGTGTAATGATTTGTTCCAGTTGTTCTTCTCTTGAACCACCTGCTCCGAAAGCCTCTTTACCTTTCAAATGGCTGATATATTCGTCTGCTTTATCTGAAGCAATACTATAATAGTCCATAGAAGCACGTACACCATCTTCATACAATCTTCCGGCAACTGTAGCTCCTGTTTCATTGCCCCAACCACGCAATGCAGCCTCAGCTTTCAGGAAAAGAGATTCAGAGTAACCGAGCCAAACAATTTCACGAGCCTGATTCCACCAACAATCGGGAAGCATTTCATCGCTCTTCAGATTAGTCTTCATAGGTGAATACTTCACTGTGTACTTAGAACCGACTTCTTTTGCCCCATTTCTGTATCCGCCGTATTCAGCATTGGGGTCCTCTGCTTTATAATCATCCTTGATTCCCGGATCATAGGGTGAAGGACGGAAGAACAGTATCTTGCAACGGGGATCCAAATAGCAATTCGCTTCTTTTTCATTATACTTGGTAGCGTCCAATCCAAAGATAGTACCTTCCTCATCTGCATTTCGGGCAACCTTTTCAACAAAGCCACTGGCATCGGGATTATCCTTAAGAGCCTGATTTTTATAAGCCCACTCCATCTCTTTCGGTAAAACGCAACTTGCACCCCAACTGAACATCAATGCAAAGATATTCTCATTGCCACCGGTTATCCACTGACGTTTAGGAATCAGTTTCATATTATCTTCCTGGCCTTTCATCAAGCCCGAAGGATCTGACAAAGCTTTTTCTCCTTGCTCCCGAGCAACTTCCGGAGCAACATTGCTTACACGTAAAGCCAGGCGTAGACGCAAGGTATTGGCGAAACGAATCCACGGCTCTACCTTACCTCCATAGATGCGGTCGTCCTCAGCACTGAAAGAGTATTGATCTACAGCAGGCGGATTATGCAATCCCGTAATGGCTTGGTCGAGCAATTTAAAGATAATGTCATACACTTCTTTCTGCGGAGTATAAGTAACATTTTCCGTAGGCGGCATCGCACCTTTCACATAATACTGGATAGGAATATCACCATACGTATCGGTTTGTGCCGAAAGCAGGAAAGCGTAATAGATACGGGTTATATAGAACGCATTGTGATAATACTCCTTGTTGCAGAACCAGAAAGTCTTGATAAGCTGGCTGTACTCGGCAATCGTACGGTCGTCATAAAAATGCTTCCAACGGGCAGCAGACCAACCGTCATTATAAGCATACGCCGGTGAATTGTTCAAGAAACCGTTCGAGCCATTATATGCCGCATAGACATCATGCGTCAGATTGGTAGCAGTCTGGTAATCGTTATACAGACCTTCATAAGTAAAGTTGAAGAAAATAGAGCCTAACGCACTTTCTGTTGCCTTCAAACTTTCCAAAGCGCTCTCCGAAATGGTATAATCGATATCAATACCCTCCGGACCGCAATCCATAACCGACGGGTCATAGACAGGTGCGTTCGGATTGGTATTCATTTCTTCAAAATCATGGCATCCGGCCAATGCCAGCAATGAGCAGAGAGCAACGGATTTATATAAATTAAGTTTCATATAATTTTAATATTTGAGTTTTTAAGTTTCCTACTGCATTATCAAGTTTAAAAACCTAAGCTGACAGACAGACCGAATGTACGGGTATAAGGCAGTGCCGCATAGTCGATGGCCTGTGAGAACATGGTTGTATCATAACCACCCTCCGGACTTGTACCCGGTGTATGTTTCAGCAGGTAACAAAGGTTACGTGCCACGAATGATACGCTGAGTGACTGAATCGGAGTCTTTTTCAACAGTTTAGTCGGGAAATTGTAACCGATTGACAACTCTTTCAATTTGATGAATGAAGCATCGTACAAGAAATCTTCCGCCAGCAATGCACCATAATACTGGCTTGCCGTAATCTTGGTAGTATTGGGTTGTCCGCTTTCGGTTACACCGGGGAACACCATCATATAATTATCCTTCTCACCGCGATTCTCGGTACGCTTTGCCAAACCGTTACCGGCTGCCACCATCTCGGAATAAGAAAGGATGTCGCCACCGAATTTCATATCGAACATTGCCGACAAGGTAATTCCCTTATAAGTAAAGGTAGGCGATACGGACATAGTCAAATCAGGCTGAATATTGCCGATAGGATTGTTTACGCGTTCCTTCTCATCGTTGATTGTCTGGGGCAAACCGTTCTCACCGATAATGATATTACCGCTGTCATCGCGTTTGTACAGTTTCTGAGCATAGATTTCACCCAGTTTTTCTCCGGCACGTGCACCTACGTTAACGGGGAAGTTACTGTCACCGTTAAAGAACAGGTAGTTCACATTAGCATCCGGTGCCAATTCTTTCACCTTAGATACGTTATGAGCAATGTTCACATTCAAATCGAACGTAAAGTCTTTGGTATCCACAATTGTAGAATAAAGCATCAACTCCACACCCTGATTGGTAATCAAACCGGCATTTACCCATTGTCCGCCACTCCAGGGAGCCGCTGCGGGCACTTTCATAATCTGGTTCTTAGTCTTGCTATAATAGTAAGTGAAGTCAAAACCCAAACGGTTATTAAAGAATTTCATATCAAGACCAGCCTCGTAAGAGGTAGCGATTTCCGGTTTCAGATTGTCATTCATCTTCACATTGCTCTTATCCGGAACCAGAATACCGTTGTCGAACTTATAACCATAGGTATTTATCAACTGATAGGGTTCCGTATCCTTACCCACCTGAGCAGCAGAAAGACGCAACTTGGCAAAAGTAACCCACGACGGCAACGGTTTGTCGATGCTCTTCATAAAGTCGGAGATAACAAAACTCAAGTTGGCGCTGGGATAGAAGAACGAGTTGTGTGCCTTTGGCAAAGTAGACGACCAGTCGTTACGGGCCGTAATATCGAGTGACAGATATTCCTTCCATGACATCTGTACCGAACCGAACACGGAATTCATGGCACGTTCACGTTCCACATTAGCAGCGGTACGAAGCAGATTGGAAGCATTGAACATCCACAATCCTTTAGTGTGCATATTACCCACACCGGCAGTAAGGTTCTCGAATTTCTGATACATGAAGTTGGCGCCGGCAGTAAAGCCCAGACGGAAGTTATCAGTCAACTGGCGATCGCCCATCAATACAAATTCGGCATTGCTTTCAAAGAAGTTCTCTTCACCACGATCCATCTTGTCATCCTTAATCTGGCTGGGGAAAGATTCTCCGCTGATACCGTCACCGCCATTGGTATTCTCCACACGGGTACGATAGTAGTCGAACGCATATTTGGCTGAAAGATGCAACCAATCGGTAAAGTTGATTTTAGCTCCATAATAACCGAAGGCACGCCAGCGCTCGTCGCTGTTGTGACGTTGGTTCAGTACATAATAAGGATTACGGATGCCGGCTGTAGGACCATACCAGTTGCTGTGTACACGGTTCTCCGTAGAATATTGTTTCAAATCGTCCAGACGGACATTATGAGGAATACCCATCAACTGATTGATTGCACCGTAGTTACCATACTCCGGACGGTCTGTTGCCTTCGTGCGGCTCAAAGAGATTTTACCGTCCATAGACATCCACTTATTCAGTTCCGTACCGGCATTAAGGTCGATATTCACACGATTCAGTTTTTCATTGGGGAATACGCCCTTGCTGTCCGAAATACCGACAGAAGCACGATAATGAGAAGTTTCCGTACCGTTGCTCACAGATACGTTATGATTTTGAGAGAAACCGGTATCGAAATAATCCTCCAGTTTATTGCCATACTTGGAGTAAGCGTATGTCTCACCGTTCCAAGCCTTTTGCTGGCTGCCGTCAAGAACAGGTCCCCAGCTGCCCGATGCCGATGTAGTATATTCAGCACCGCCATTCGCACCGATTTGTCCTTGTCCGTAACGGGTTTGCTGTTCCAGCGTTTCCGCTACACTGCTCCAGGTGAAATTACCGTTATAACGCACACCGAAACCGGTTTTCTTGGAACCTTTCTTGGTTGTAACAAGGATAACACCGTTACCGGCACGCGATCCGTAAAGAGCTGCCGCATTAGGTCCTTTCAACACGGAAATACTTTCAATGTCATCCGGATTAATGTCGAGTGCTGCGCCACCACGGTCTACACCACCATAGAAGGAAGCATCGCTGTTATTGTTATCGCTGAACGGCACACCGTCTACAATCCACAACGGCTGGTTGTTGTCGCTCAAGGAAGAGTTACCGCGGATGGTGATTTTGGTAGAGCCGCCCAAGCCGGTAGCCGAGGTGTTCATTTGAAGACCTGCCACCTTACCTTGCAGTGCGCTGGTTACCGACGGGTCGCCGGTTTTATTCAGTTCATCGCTCTTCAGTTCCTGAACCGCATAACCCAGCATCTTCTTCTCGCGCTTGATACCGAGGGCAGTAACCACAACCTCCTGCAATAACTGCGAGTCGTCTTTCATCGCTACATTAATGGCGGCTTGTCCGTTTACATCAATGTCTACCGCTTCATAGCCAATGTAAGAGAAACGTAATTTGGCCGACGGAGTCGAAACATTCAGCGTATAATTACCGTCAATATCTGTAATCGCACCGTTGGAAGTCCCCACTTCCTGAATACTTACGCCAATCAACGGTTCGCCCGTAGTATCCGTAACGGTTCCCGTTACCTTGTGAGTTGCCTGCTAGGCTACCTGGGCAACTGCCGTCCGCGTTTCTTTTTTAGAAAGATACACCACGCCGTCTTCAATGCGATAGCTGACACCCTTTCCCTCGAGCGCCTTGTCCAAAACGGTTTCCAACGAAGCATTCTTCAAATTCACTGCATGTACAGGAATGGAAGCCAGATTGTCATCATAAAAAAATTGGTACTTGGACTGCGCCTTGATCTGCTTTATCATAGTCCCTAAACGGGCATTTGACAAAGCAACATTCAGTTGAGCTGCCGCAATCTGAGAAGAGGTTGCAAACATGGCAAAAATAAGAAATGCACGAAGCAGTTTCTGAAAATTGCACAAATACTTGTTTTTCATACTTGTCTCTTTTAAGATTAAACTAATTACTTTATATTAGATTTTTTCACTACGATAATATAACAACCACACCTATGGAAAACACTTACGCGAGCAAACACTTTTTTTTTCAACAAAAAATATTTATCTTACAATCAAAACCTTACAGCTATTTGTTCCGGATATAACCTTCCAGCCGGCTACGCAAAAATTTCAATGCCTTATACATATGAGCCTCTACCGTACGGAGCGATACATCCATGGCTTCGGCAATATCCTTATTCTTCATATTGTGCAAGTAGCTGAGCTTAAATACCAGCTTGCATTTTTCCGGCAATTTGTCGATGGCGCTGATGATATGCTTCCTTAATTCCCGGTCTTCTATCCGTTTCAGCACATCGTTATCATCCGGCTGGTAAAACAGGGCGCGTTTATTGTACACTTCCTGCATGGCTGCTTCATAGCTGTTCTTGATGTCGCGATGTTTCAACACATTCAGTGCACGGGTATAAACCGCCCGGTACAGAAAAGCTTGTATCTGCTCGCCCACTGTCACACTGTCTTTTCTGTGCCAGAGCTCCACAAACACTTCCTGCACCACATCCTCGGCATCTTCCTCCCCTACCATGCGCGCTGCATAAAACAGCAGATTCGCATAGTATTTCCGGAAAAGTTGCCTGTACACTATGTCAAACTCATCTTCCATATATTATTTCAAGGTAAGCTCAATACCATGCTTTTCCGGGTTCACTTCCCATTTCGAACTCCAGAATACTGCCGTTCATTATCTGCTCATGCGTAATATAACTTTTGTCATAAGACTTTCCGTCAAGCTTCACCGACCGGACATACCTATTCTTCGCGCTCACCCCATGAGCAAGAACCGTAAAGGTTTTGCCATTGGACAACCGCATCCTTACCTCCGGATACAGCGGCGTACCTATTTCATACTCACCGCCAACCGGATTTACAGGATAGAATCCCATGGCGCTGAATACATACCAGGCAGACATCTGCCCGCAATCCTCATTACCGCACAAGCCGGCGGGCGTATTCTTATACAGCTCACGCATCACCTCCGACGCATACTTCTGGGTTTTCCAGGGTTGCCCCACTTTGTTGAACAGATAAATAACATGATGGCTCGGTTCATTGCCATGCGCATACTGCCCTATCATACCGGTACTGAAAATAGGAAGCTCCTCATCATCGGCAGGGCGGTACGTGAACATACTGTCAAGCTTCTGCGCAAAGCGCTCCTTCCCGCCGGTCAGGGCTATCAGCCCGTCAATATCCTGCTGCACCGACCAGAAATACTGCCAACCGTTGCTTTCGCAAATATGCGGCGTATAATCATCCGGCGAGAAACCGTCTATAAAAGCTCCCCTGTCATCACGCGGCTGCATGAAAGATGTCTGCGGATTATATACATTCTTATAATTCTGCGAACGTTTGTAGAATTCATCCGCTACCTGCCGCTCACCCAGCTTCTCGGCCAAGCGGGCTATACAGTAATCATCGTAAGCATACTCCAGGGTTTTGGAGAGCGACCAGTTCTCTGCATTATAGCTATCCGTCACGTTGTAAGGCACATATCCATGCTTCTTATAAAGGCCGATACCCCGATAATCATCCATATTGGCTGTAGCCACGCAAGCCTCCAAAGCCTTCTTAGCATCAAAATCCCCTATACCTTTCAGACAGGCATCCACAATGACCGGTACGGAGTGATAGCCTATCATCATATCCGTTTCACTGCCATAAAAATTCCATACCGGCAGGCGACCGTTCTGCTCATAAAAGGCAAGGAAGGATTTCACCATGTCGTTCACACGCGCCGGCTCTATATAAGTATAAAGCGGATGAGAGGCACGGTACGTATCCCATAAAGAGAAAGTGCTGTAATTCGTCCATCCGTCGGCTTTATGTACCTGCCTGTCGGGCCCGTAATAAGAACCGTCCACATCGGCATAGATGGTAGGAGCCAGCATCGAGTGGTAAAGGGCCGTGTAAAACTTCACCTTTTCATCACGATTGCCGCACTCGATTTCTATCCGTGACAAATGCCCGTTCCAGTTTTTGCGTGCGGCAGCAAGGTATTTATCGAAATCATCATCAGGTACTTCCGCCGCCAGATTACGTGCTGCCCCTTCCATGCTTACCCCCGAAATGGCCGTGCTCACAAGGAGCTGTTCTCCCTTTGTTGTCTTAAAGTCAAAACGTGCCATGACCGAAGTCCCGATTCTTTTTCCATCTTTCAGGACTGCTGCCGAATCCAACCGCATCGTCTCAAAGGGGCGGGAAAAGCGTGTACGGAAAAAGATGCGCTGACCGCGCGCCCATCCGTCAGAAAAACGATAGCCCTGAATAGTAACGGAATCCACTTTCTCTACATAGGAATCTTCCGTAAAGTCCCAGTTCATGGCTTTCCTCAAATTCAGGATAACGGCTGCATCAGCCTGGGGAAAGGTATAGCGCTGAATGCCGCAACGCTCGGTTGCGGTAAGCTCTACATTGATATTGTAATCTTTCAGGAGCACGCGATAGTAACCTGCGCTTGCGGCCTCATCGGCATGCGAGAACCGGGAATGGATGCCCAACGGTTCTTCAGCCTCCTTATAAGGAAGAGTTACCGGCATGAAGGAAATGTCATACAAATCGCCCGCCCCTGTACCCGAAAGATGGGTGTGACTGAAACCGGCAATCGTACTGTCGGGATAAAAATATCCCGAAATGCGGTCCCAACCGGGAAGCCCGTTGTCGGGACTGAGTTGCACCATGCCGAAGGGAACCTGTGCACCGGGATATGTATTCCCGGTAAAATCTGTACCGATAAACGGATTTACATAGTCTGCATAACATTCGTCTGCGACTTTCAAAGCGTCCCGCTGCATACAAGAGGATAGCAACAGGACAGGCAAGACTGTACAAATGGATCTCAATATTTTCATAATATGATACGGTTAACATATTCAAACTGCCTATTAAAACAACTCAACATGAAATAACACTTATTTCCATAAGTATGTCCGAATACAAATATAAGAAAAAACATGTATGTTTTCACACTTTTTGCATATTTTTTCGTCCGTACCCCAAAAACGGATAAAGAAAGTTTTCTACAAGATAAAGCATTCGGAACTCATGTTTTTTATTTATGTTTGCGTAAAAAAACAAATGAACTATACAACTTACCTCTTTGACTTCGATTACACGCTTGCCGATTCTTCACGCGGCATCGTCACCTGTTTCCGCAACGTGCTGAACCGCCACGGCTATACCCGCCCGACCGACAACGACATTAAACGCACCATCGGCAAAACGCTGGAAGAATCTTTTTCCATTCTTTCCGGCGTAACCGATACCCGCCAGTTGGCTGAGTTCAAAAAAGAATATATAAAAGAGGCAGATACGCACATGACCGTCAATACCGTGCTTTTCCTTGAAACCAAGTCGGTACTGGCAGCCTTGAAAGATTCAGGCGCCCGCATCGGAATTATATCCACCAAATTCCGTTACCGCATCAAGGAGCTGCTGGACCAGCATTTTCCCGAAGACTTTTTTGACATCATCGTCGGCGGAGAAGATGTGCAAACGCCCAAACCGTCGCCGGAAGGTCTGTTGCTTGCCATCAGGCAACTCCACGCCACCAAGGCCGAAACACTATACATCGGCGACAGTACGGTAGATGCAGAAACCGCACAAAAGGCCGGAGTGGATTTTGCAGGTATCACGCACGGCATGACCACCGCCGAAGAACTGAAGAAATACCCGCACAAGAAAATAATGAGCAGCCTGGAAGAATTGTTAGAACGGGAACCATTGCCCGCCGCTGCATCCCCAAAGAACATCAATGTACGTCGCATTGCGCTTCTGCTGCTCCTCTTTGCTGCATTCGCCGCTCTCTTTTGCTTTCTCATCCTTATATAATGCTTAAGGAAATACCTTGCCACAATTAAATCGTTCCGCTATGGAGAAAGTTTTGTTCTGCCATGGTGGAACAAAATTTCCTCCACGGTGGAACAGAATGTTCTCCACGATGGAACAAATAAGCCTTCGCATCTCCACCGCTTAACGGCACTCCCGGAACATCCCGACTTATGGAGAAGCATTTGCTTAAGCACGAAATATTAATTGTCTAAAAAAAGAGAAAGAAAGATTTGTCCGTTCCAAATAAAAGAGGTAATTTTGTGCCCGATTATTCCGCACCGGGTTTAATTAAGTGTATTCTAAGTGATTAGAGACCACCCGACGGAGCTAACTTATACATTATATATAAGAA
>OGNG01000400.1_pt1 | contig 29460 bp, 43 predicted proteins | sample 1573431 | NCBI WGS metagenome assembly OGNG01 (sample SAMEA2581927, study PRJEB24529) | metagenome | biome: Human gut stool | place: China | collected 2011
TCATTTTTCGCGGGTATAAAAAAACGATGGGGCGGGCAGTCCGGAAGACGTCAGGCCACAGGGATTTGACCCGCCCCTCCCCTCAGACAGTTGAGAATTATTATCACTTTAGCCGTTCACGGGCCGTCTTCGTCTTATGACACGGCCAACACAGGCTCTGCAGATTACTGTCTGCATCGGTGCCGCCATGCGCTTTAGGGATGATGTGGTCAACGGTTTTCGCCTCACGCACCACACCAGCACGCAGACATAACTGACACAGTCCTTTATCACGCTTCAGCACGCGCGCGCGGATAACATCCCACTTCGAACCGTAGCCGCGCTGGTGACGGGATTGTCCAGGTTTGTATTGCTTCCAGCCTTCGCTTTTGTGGCTTTCGCAATAACCTGACGGGTCTGTGGTTGTAGAGCGGCAGCCGCGAACACGGCAGGCCTTTGGGATTCGTGGTGGCATGGGTGTTCCAAAATAAATAAACACTAGCGAATTCTAGTAGCTTGAATTGAGTGTGATGGCCAGTACTGAACTTGAATCCGATTCGGTGTCAGCTTGGTTTTAGGCGATTACGCACAATTTGTTTTCCCTCATCAGACCAGGTTTTTAACCCATCATTATATATACCCATCACCAAACTACGGCTTCCAGTAGGTTACTGTGTTTAGCATGAGTATTTTGTGATATAAGAAAATACTCAATTCTTGGGAGAAGAAAACATGCCAAAAATTCAATATGATGCAAAAAGTGGTGAAATGAAGGTTGAGGAAGAAATTTCCAAGATCACCATTGATGATAAAGGCTTAGTTAAAGCTGAAGAGTCTGTAGTTAATGGAAATACCGTTAAGTACTTTGAGTATGAAAATGGTAGCCATATCACTATTACCCAAAAAAACGGATCCTCTGAGATTTCATCTCATAATATCCAGACAACAATAAGCGCTGACCCTGAAAAGCCTGGTTTTGTGACTATGACTTACAAAATGGGGTCAGGTAGCTAACTTTCATTTCAACAAGAGCGGAAAATCAAAGCGGCTCATATTGAGCTGCTTTTCATTATTTTCTGCATCCACACTTTCGCAATGGCCGCGCTCATGCCCTTGAGACCATGTGTCAGGGGTATCTCGTGAATCCCTCATAACTAACCGGAAGCTGACTGGCTATCAGCCTAGAGCACCGGTGCGCTTCTTCCCGTTAACCCTCACCAGTGCGCTCTCAGCTTTTTACCTGAAACTGGCTACCAGCAACTTTGGGTATTCGGGGCTGCGTCATTACTGCTGCATTGACACTACTTGCTGCGGTCTTTCCGCTTTACAGCTTAATGGCCAGCTCCTCTCTGCCTCAATTTTACGAATATCAGCTTTATCACTATTACAGGCAGCCAGAGCCGACAACAGACTCACATTCAAATCCAAGCTTCCACCGTAGGTCAATGGATCAGGAATAACCGGTTGCGGGGTTTCAGCGGTCAGGTTCGCCGGTAGTGGTATCACCGGAACTGGCACGTAAACTGTCCGCGTACCGGCGCAACCGGTCAGCAGCGGCAGCAGGCACAGGGCGTAGAGCACAATCATCATCCGCAACAGCCACTTTGATATCTTCCTGGGTTCTCTGTGACTCCAGTGCGATCTGCTGTTTTGCATGTTGATTCGCCTCCTGAATGATGTTCGTTATTGCCATAGTACGCAGAACATTCGCGGTGATAGCCTCAGTAGAATCAGCTCGCTGTTCCGCAGCGTCAGCACGCTTCTGCTCCTCCAGAAACTTTCCATGATAGTGATTCGCTGACCAGACAAGACCACCAGCAACACAAGCAATAAACGTTAAAATGAGCGCCCAATAACTCTTCTTCATACCAGCAGCGCCGCCCGCGCCTTGTTGTATCGGACCTTACGATCCTCAATACCGTTCAGACCGCCGTTAATGATGCGCGTAACACGATTAATATCGGCACCGTAGACCATGCAGCCTTTAGATGTGTAGAACCATGCAGCTGAGCGCGCGGCCTGTAGATCCTGCTCCAGTTGTTCAGGTGAGGTCACCAGATCTAACTTCAGCGCCGCGCCACAGATGCGATAATTATGGAGGCCAGTGATTTGAATTAATCCTCTACCGCGATATTTCCAGCCATCACCGGGTGCTTTGTTACCCAGCCGGTTGCTATACACCAGATTGGCAATAGCATCCTGACGAGCTGCATGTCCGGATGTTCTGCCAAGGGCATCAGCCTGCTGCTGTGTGATCCTCTTTCCGAACGTCGCCACCAGCGCAGATGGCGTGTAATTAAAATTTTCAACTACGGCGCTAAACCCCATCGACTCATGGCCTACCTGAGCGATAAACATTGCCTGATCCGCTGGTGCTGTAATGCCGAATTCCTTCATCGCCGCATCAATGTGCGGAAACCAGCGCGCAGCCAGCCCGGCGCTAATACCAGCCGCCTTTTGAAATAATTGTTGGTTCATTAGTGCCTCAGATGATCAACCAGACGTGCAACGTTGCCTCTGACGGCCACCAGCACGGAAAGAAAAATAGTGTTCGCCACGATAATGGGCCATGAGGAATGGGGATAAATCCCACAGAGATAGGCCAACGGAACAGCACTGTATGTAACAGTAATCAGCCAGGCTAAACGTGAAACCCAAGGACGATGCCGCGAATCACCACGACGATAAAACATCAGAGTAATAACAACACAAGCACATAACAGCGCATTTATAGTTGCTGTCGGGTCATTTAGCTCCACCTGAACCTCCCCGGCGCGTTATGAGCGCCACCAGCGAGCCGATATCCTGATTATTCAGGAACGTCAGGATTTTAACGGCTAAAGCAGAGACGATTACGGCACCAATAGCATCCAGAGGTTTATCACTGTATCCGGTCAAGTTCGCCAGCTTGGAGCCAACCAACCCAGAGCAAAGAATCCCGGCAATATATGACACGATAAAATATGCCAGTCGGCGCGATGCACTCAGATCTGCTGCTGTTGCTATGTAGAATACAGCCCCTGCAAATGCGCCAAATACAACGCCGTAATCAGTTCCGGTCAGCAGTCCATAAACACTGGCACCCGTCAGGGCACCACCAGCCAGCCCAGTACCGGAAATCGGATCGGACATTTAGCCCCCTCTTAATTGCTGTTGGTCCTCTCAGATATGAGGGGAAGGGATCTTAATGACAGTCTGTTTATTATTTCAGTCAAATACTACCCTGTTGATGATTTCTCAGAAGCGAACTTGACTCCCAAGGGAAACTCAACTTTCCGTTAAAACCACCAGCAGACATTCGTTCAATTTCCACAGAAATATCACTGAGCCGTTCTTCAAGCTCTGCTTTTTCTTTTACCAGACGGTTATAGCGGCTTAGATGAAGCTTTTGCTGCTCCAGCCAGTCTTCAAGCTGTTCAACAGTCATACCAGGGTTAAAAAAATATGGCTGCTGCTTTTCGCCCTGCATTATTGACCTCCAGAAAAGCAAAAACCCCGCCGAAGCGAGGTTTGTTATGATTTCGTTAACGGCAGACATACAAAGCCCATCGTTAGGAGAATCCTAACCATATTTTTTGAAAAATGCAAGCATCATGTCGCCATCTTCGGCGAAAATCATTTATCTTGTCACTTTTCTCAATTGTGTCTCTGCATATGCTTCTTCCTGCCAGCACTTTGTAACCAGTTTATCAATGACATCTGCATATCCTTTGTACCACTGATAATCCGTCAGATCCGGTACCAGCTTCTGGACATGATGCCGCGCCAGTGTGGTTGGTAAACGGCTAAACCGGTTTCCATTGCAACGCCCACAAATCTTATAAACAGGCGCACCATGAAGCCGGGTTCTTTTTTCATCCAGTACAATACCTTTCCCCTTACACCCTCTGCACGCTGTGCTGACCTCTCCCTTACCATGACAATGCTGACATAGTTCATTCACCCACTCTTCCTTGATAACAGATTCCCCGCTTCTGGAGTGTTTCACCACTTCGCGCAATACATTATGAAATCCAGTACCAGCACAATGCTCACAGCGAGCCTTACTTGCCGCAGACCTGGAATAATCAGCAAAGGCAAAATTCACAAGGTAAGGGATGATCTGTAACCGGGTTTCTTCACTCAATTTGTTCAATGTCGGGTTATCCAGTGCCATCGCGTAATTGAGCAGACCTTCAATCGCAAACTGAGGATCCTGAACACCAACTTTTGCCAGAAATAAGGCAAACCCAAGCGGTGCTTTCGACTGCACCATCCCCTGCGCAGCCATCACATCCGTAATCGTTAAACCACCCGAGCCTGTCGCCGGTGCCTCATCGCTCAATTTGGGAGATTTTGGGGAGTAATATTTTGGTAAGGCTTCAAGGTTCATGCTCGTTCTCCACTTACGCCAGTACGCCTATTGCCAGCGCACGATCGATAAAACGAAATATCAGCTCCAGCTGGGAGCCATACTTCTCTTCAAATGCCACGGTATCCGCATGCAGCTCGTCGTGATGCTTTCTGCACAAAGGCAACACAAAGAGGTCATGCGCTTTTGTACCCATTCCCCCCTGACCGTGGCCTATCAGGTGGTGGGGATCATCAGCAGGCTTTCCACAACATGCGCACGGCTGTGTCTTAACCCAGCGCGTGTACTTTTCATTAACCCAGCGGCGACGTTTTGGGCGTAACATAAAAGACTCCGGCGACTCCGGATCCACTTTCAGCGCCAGCACCTTTTTCGCCTTATCCTGGATGATGCTGGTGGCAGGAACCGAAGGCACAAGGTCACTTTCCCGGGTGACAGACGGCACAACAGGATTCGGTAATCTCAGTGCCTTACGGGCTGCGCTTTCCGGTAAGGCATCCGCCAGATCATTACGAACCAGCCACCAGCACAGTTCCGGCATTGTCACAACGTGACTGTCATCAAAACCGAGATCCCGACGCACAACAGACAACACCCAGCGGGCACAGTTATCCGTTGCCATTGATTCCAGCCGTTCCGTGAACTGATCGCGCAGCTGGTTATCGCAGTGCCAGCACATACGGATTGCGCCCGGAGCGTGTCGCATTGTTGTCATGTTCTCGCTGTGCCAGTCGGAATGAGGCCACTGGCAGCCTTTTTCACGAAGTAACCAGCTTTCAAGACATTCCACGCCACCAGCACGACGGATCACTGCCTCATTGCGGAACACGGCCCGAACAGCAGGATCATCCGCCAGCGGTTGTGATGCCGCCGGAACGGCACCACTGGCAAAAGATGAATAACGTTCTGGCTCAGGCTCCAGCAGGACACGCCCCTGCATAAACAGGGGCATCAGCTCTGAACCGGGTCTGAACAATACGATCCCCATACGCGGGGCAATTTCAGGGGTCAGTAATGCTCTCACGGTCACCTCAATGAACGGTATCGAGCAGCTTTAACAGCTCAGGGAATCGGGATTCGAAGAAATGCGGCTGCGTCTCGCGCGGATTTGCGGGACTGGTGATGTTCTTGCCGAACATGCAGCCTTTCGCTGTCAGCGACCAGAATTTTTTGATGTTATTAATCGCGGTACGGCTGTATCGTTCGCGCTGCTCGACGATCCCCAGCTTCACCATCTGGTGATATGCCTGATTAGCCGTCAGGCGGATACCATACTGCTTCAGCAGTGCACTCAGTGACAGCGTAGGGCGACTTGAGCCATCGGGTGCATCGGCAGGAGCATCAATTGCATAGCGCGGAGCCAGATTCGGTAAGCCAACAGCCTCCTGGAGTTTCTGACAGGCACCAAGCACAGATGAGTTAGACAGGTTTAATTCCCGACGCATAAAGTCCAGCAGAATCACACCAGCCTGCATCTTGTCAGCAGCCTGCCCGGATAATTTTTCCGGTGCGCTGGTTACCATATCGAAAGTACGGATCACCTTCAGATGGAATGACGGGCTGATCCACATTGCATAGGCATACACCAGTTCTTTGCAGACATACGTCCCCTGGTTATTTCCGCCATTAATGACGCTAACTGGTTGATTTTGTTCCAGAGGCGGAATTCCACCCTCGGTGAAAAGTTGTTCAATCAATTCACAGGTTTGCTTATTGGAGAGCCAGTATTTCGGGCGGTTTTTTTGTTCTCCCCCGGCTGCCCTGTGCAGATCGTTCAGGCTGTAACGCCCATAAGCATCACGACGAACTTCAATACCATCAATGACCATCAGATTATTCATACTTCGTTTCTCCTCTTAATCAGGCGGCTGCACCCGCCGTTTTCTCGTACTTACTGATAGTGATCTCGACCTTCCCTCCCGGGATAACCGGTCCCCACTCAACCAGCATTCTTTTCACCTGACTGTCGTCTTCCCACACACCCGCGTGGGTCAGGGCGTCAAACAGCGCCTTGTTATAGTTGTCCAGATCGCGGATCCGGTTATCCGGAGGAAACAACACGATCTCCACTGAAGCAGGTGCCGACGTTGGTTTTGGCAGACGACGTAACTGCTCAACTATTGCTGCGCACGCCGCGCTCTGAAATTTTCTCCCCGCCGCGCTTATCAGGCTCTTACCTGCAAACGCCCCTTTGTTGGGGTGTCGCCAGTACGTGTTCACGCTGGGCGGGAAAGGCAGGATCAGCTTCATACTTTCAGGCCTCTCTCATGTAACCAGTGAGTTGCACGCAGCCTTGCGTTTTCCTCACCGGCAAGCAGTGAGCGGATAATCCCGACCGCCTCGCTGTCGTCGTCCTTCACCGCGGTATGAAGCGTGATCCCCCGGGCCACACCACGCTTTATCGTGATGACGCCTTTTTTCTCCAGTGCGCGAAGATGCTCCACCGCTGCATTCACCGAACGGTATCCCAGCATGGTTGCCACCTCCTGATTGGTTGGCGGGAAGCCACGTTCTTTCTGATAAGAAATCAGCATATCCAGCACCTGCTGCTGGCATTGAGTTAACGTCGTCATGCCGCCATCTCCCTGACCAGTTTTTCCGCCTGCTGGCGAACCTGCGCCAGAAACGCCTCACCACATGCCTCAAGTTCATCGCGCCCGATGTAGCTGATTGCCGGTCCCTTCCAGGTCTTGTCAAAAACAGCAATAGCACCAGCGAAAAAAGCTCCTGTCGGCACCTGCTTCTCGTCCTTCGGGATAAACCAGGCAGGCAGTTCAAAACCAATACGCCCGCGAATAAAAGCAATATGGTCCGCATCTTCCGGCCACCACACTTCGCTGGTGGCAGCTTTGATCAGGAAAACATAGCGCCCGCCCTTATCACGCATGGCACTGGCATGTTTCATGATGTAACGCATGCCGGTGATGTATTGCCCCTCATGCTGACTGGCGCGGCTGTATGGAGGATTACCAAAGGCAGCACCTTTAAGCTCCGCAAGGCGTTCTGACCAGTCATGCGCCAGCGCGTTGTCTTCCGCCGTGTAATACGCGGCACATTTGGCGTTATCACCGTCAGTGAACAGATCCAGAACAAACGGGCCAAACAGGGTGTTAATTCCCCAGAAAATGTTGTCCGGCGTGCGCCACTGATCACCCACTTCCTTCAGTTCATGGGCTGGTTTGTTCCGCAGTTCCACCAGCTCCAAGCAATATTTATTACTCATTAAGCCCCCACGTAATTCCCTGACAGATACCACTCATCACCCGATACAGCTCGCTTGCTGCTTTTCCGTAAGCACTGCTCACGACGCGCCAGAAAATTGTTTCGTTCTGGCTGGGAGTGGCTTTCTCGGAATGCCGCCATCCACACCGTTGCAGCACGACGGTATAAACCCCTGGACTCCAGCTCTTCAGCCTGGCGGGTCAGGCACAAAATCACCCGAGGATCGTTAGTGCCGACATAGAAATTGCGCACAGGTCTGGTTTCACGAACTGGTTGTGGTTCCGGCTCCTGCGCTCTCTCAGTCAGGCGCGGGAAATGTCTGTGTGTATCTCCTTCACAACGGTGAGCCACACGCCCACTCTGACGTAACTTGCTTGCTGACTGCAGAACGCGCTGTCGTGAGTAACCTGCAAAAGCATCCGCAATGTCTCCGGAAGTACACCCCGGATGGGCTTCAATGAATTTCTGAACTTCATTCAAAAGACTCATGATCACCCCCTGAATCCTGCCGGGATCTGGCTGTAGTCCACGTTGTCGTAACTGGCTTTGAAGTACGGGTCCTCGCGTCTGGCTGCAGATACCGCAGGAACTTCCCAGGATTCTTCGAAATGACGATCCGGACCAAAGAACGTGACAGTCTGTTTCACAAATTGTGTGCCGCTGTTACCCATCGCAGATACCCAGCCCGCGTAGCGTTTCACACCTTCCAGCATGGTTTCGGGGTTTACCCCCTCATTCAAACGGGCTTTCCAGGCTTTGAAGGCTGCAGATTTTGAATTGCCACCAGCACGTTTGGGATATGCCAGCCATGCCTGCTCAAACTCCGGAGAGTATTCCGGTCGGTTTGAACGAACTCGCACGGACTCATCAACTGATGCACCAACAGCTATTGGTTCATTGACTGGTTCTTTGACTGGTTCAAAAGAGTGACTGGTTCTGGGTGAATCTCCTGCACTACCCCCTGGTGCAACTCCTGCACTACCTGGTGAATTTGCTGCACCAGATAGTGAATTATTTGCACTACCCCCTAGTGAATCTCCTGCACCATCCAGATGAAGGAGATAGATATTACTTGAGTTACCTTTTTCACCTTTCCGGGTGACTTTTTTTACCAGCCCGGACTCACAAAGGGCCGCAATATGATTCATCACAGAACGTTTGCTAATCTCGCACTGGTCAGCAATATGCTGGTAGCTGGGCCAGCACTCACCCTGATCGCTGGCATTATCAGCCAGCTTGATCAGAACCAGTTTTCGCAATGGATTACCCACTCGAATTTTCATCGCTTTAACCATCAGCTCCATACTCATGCTGCACCTCCGAGATGCTTCATGTTTTTTCCGGAGCGAAAGGCTATAAGCGGCATACTGACGCGGTAATTACGGCCCAGCGGTTCACAAATCACCTTCTGACATTCACGGTCAACCAGGCTAACACGTAGAACATGCCCTGCAGGCGTGGTGTACCACTGCCCAACTGTAGGAATTGATGTTTTTTTACGCTGAAGCAAACGGCAAATATTGAGGATCAACGGATTAAGCATGACGATGCCCTCCGCTGATATTCAGGAGACGGTGAATATGAAAATTAGCCTTATCCGCCAGACGAATACGTTCAGCTTGCAAGTTAAGAAGGGTTTCTACCAAAACCTGATGCGCCTGCGGATCCGAAAGAGTTACCTTGCGCAGAGCACGTAGTGCAGTTGTTACATAACTGAGTTTATGTAAGTCTTCATCATTCAGACGAGTGAGGGCTGGGACAGTAGCCATGATGGCAGCCTCCGATAACAGTGAATTACCTTCACCACCGGAAACGCCAATTTCGCTGGTGGTGAACTGAACGGGGTTGGCGTAACCGGCGTTATCGGAAACCGGCGCACCTTTCGGTGCCCCCGTCCAGCCCACCATAATTTGGGTGTGCACAGACGCAGACGATAAAAAAGACGCTGGCGCGTCATATATCGCCGATAACATTTCCAGGACGCCAATCCCGGCACCCGCTTTATAAGGTGCCTGAACAGTGTAACGTCCCGGAATGGCAGAATCAATGTGCTGGTGGTCCTTCACACTCAACAAAATCACGCCTGAATTTCCACAAAGGACTAAAGCACTCATGCTGGTAGTCTTTGCGAAGATAGATAACGCGCTGTGTTTCTGGCTCCCAACGAATAACATGGACATAAAGCCCTCTTCCGTCACGAAACCAGCGGTTAAGTTCCTGCACAACTCGCCCCCCACAGTCAGGTAAAGTTCTCTGTGGTTACTTACAGCCAGGTGATTTGGTAATCTGCATTCATGCCGTAACAACAAGTGTTCAGCGACGCTGACCACCAGCTGTTGCGACAAACGGTTATTTGCCGTTAAACTGTTCATGCGTTAGTTTCTCCACAGACACAAAACGCCACGACGCCCGGAGCTGCACACTCGCGGGCGTCACTCTTTTCTGGAGCGCAAAAGATTTTGTAGACCAGTGCTGCATGCTCCTGGAGCTTCGAAATTGACAGATACAACTCATCATTAATTGCTGTCTGCTCGTGTGGCTCCACTACCCCATCTTCGATTGCCGAACGAATCTGCTTTGAGTAACTCCCGATCTGTTCGATGACTTCCAGCAGGCGCTGGTTTATATCGGCGTTCTCTACTTCCTCAAGTTCAGGAAGCGATACAAACACCCCACCAGCAGACTGTGCGACAGCATCCGCAATGTAGTGAGTGCCAGCCGCGCGCTGTAAAATCATTGCCCATCCCAGCGGGAAAATCTGATCGCCATCTGCACGAAGGCGGTTGAATAAAGCGTTCTCTGTTACATCCAGCCACTCAGCAGCTTCAGCGTAACCCCCCGGCAACGCCGCGATAGTTTTTCTGACAGCTTTCACGTACCACTCAGGCTGTTTTTCTACTTTCCAGTGATGCTTACCCACGGTTAGCCTCATCGTTCTGTGGTTAAAAATTGAAGGTGTTCTGTTAATCTTTCGGATAGATATCCGGTCTTAAGTCAGATTTCGTAATTGCACCTGACGTGCATTGCTCAAGTTTTTTAGCCAGCACAAAACTGGCTTTTTTATAACCATTGAAAACCAGCCGTAAGTAGCCTGGTGTTGAGCCAACTTTTCCGGCCAACTCGCCCTGCTGTTCTTTGGTTAAAGAGTCCCAATACGCTTTCATACAATATGTACCTCCGATATACATATTACATGATTGAGATGAACCTTCAAGATACTTGTACCCTATCGGTACAAAGGTTTTAATTTCGTTATGAAAACAGTCCATGACATCCGGCGGTCTAACGCCAGAAAACTGAGAGATGGTGTTGGCGGGAATTCTTCCTTTGCCACCATGATTGATCGCGAGCCAACCCAGACCAGCAGGTTTATGGGAGATGGTGCTACTAAAAATATCGGTGACAGCATGGCACGGCACATCGAAAAATGTTTCGACCTGCCTGTCGGATGGCTTGATCAAGAACACCAGACAACAAACATCACAAAAAAACCTGATGTTTCAATTACTAACAAACAAATAACGTTAGTCCCTGTCATATCATGGGTACAGGCCGGAGCATGGAAAGAAGTTGGCTATTCTGAGGTTGATTTGAGCACAGCAGAAACTTATCCCTGCCCTGTACCCTGTGGCGAAATGACTTATATCTTGCGGGTGATTGGTGATTCAATGATTGATGAGTACCGCCCGGGAGACATGATTTTTGTCGATCCTGAAGTCCCTGCCTGCCACGGTGACGACGTTATTGCATTGATGCACGATACAGGCGAAACCACCTTTAAGCGGTTGATAGAAGATGGAACACAGCGTTACCTCAAAGCATTAAACCCAAACTGGCCTGAACCTTACATTAAGATCAACGGTAATTGCTCTATAATTGGTACAGTAATTTTCTCAGGAAAACCAAGAAGATACAAAATAAAGGCCTAATCAATATTTTTAACCTGCTTCGGCAGGTTTTTTTATACTTGACAATGTACCCTTGAGATACATAATGTATCTAAAAGAAACATGTCACAGGCAAGATTAAACAAAATTTGGTTGTAACACGGCGTATGGCACATGCGTCGTTAGCGGTCTGGGGACGTTAAAGGGGACAATCCACTCCTTGCTCGGGCAAACAAACCAGGTAGCCGGAATGTGCAAGTCAATGATGATGCTGATAAGACGCCTAACCAGCGTGGCGGTTCGGTTTGACACCTGGGAAGAGACCAGGGTGCAACGATGAGGGCATTTATGGAACCGCGACAAAGTGTGGTGCCGTAACTGGCTAAGTGCTCTCAGCGTTGTGGTGAATGCGCAGGCTGATGCGCGAAAGACATTGCAGCTAATGCGGAAAAGAGCTGTTCGGCGGGGCAATTAAACGCCCGTGAGAGTCTGAAATAACCGCAAGCCGGAGATCAGCACCGGTCACCACAACAGCCACTGCTTTGGCGGTACCAGTTTGTACACTTGCTTCCGGCTGGTACCGCTCTTTTTACAAAACAGAGAAGAGCATCACCGGACGACGGGCTCATAACCCAATCCATCCGGGCGGCTGCCACCGCAGGTGTTCTTCTCTGTTTTGTGGAGAAACCAACCGACCTTGCAGGGTCGATATGATTAGGAGCAGCAAAATGGCTAGCGAACGCAGTACTGATGTGCAGACATTTATTGGGGAGCTGGACGGCGGCGTATTTGAAACCAAAATCGGCGCTGTTCTCAGTGAAGTCGCTTCCGGTGTGATGAACACGAAAACCAAAGGTAAGGTCTCGCTCAACCTGGAAATCGAACCGTTTGATGAGAACCGTGTGAAAATCAAACACAAACTCTCATATGTTCGCCCGACTAACCGCGGGAAAATTTCTGAAGAAGACACCACCGAAACGCCGATGTATGTCAATCGCGGTGGTCGCCTGACTATTCTGCAGGAAGACCAGGGACAATTACTGACTCTTGCCGGTGAACCTGACGGAAAACTCCGCGCAGCAGGTCATTAATATCGTTCTTAATTAACTGATTATTTATCTCATCACTGAATATCTTTATATAGTGAGGACTTATTATGTCTCAGAACTTAGACGCAACCGCAATTAATCAAATCCATGCTCTTATTTCTGCTCAGGGTGTTAATGAAATTATCAGTAAGATTGGTGCCGATGCTGTGGCATTGCCTGAGAATTTCCGCATTCATGATCTGGAAAAATTTAATTTAAATCGCTTCCGTTTCCGTGGCGTGCTTTCCACTGCCAGCATCGATGATTTTACCCGTTATTCTAAAGATCTTGCAGATGAAGGCACCCGCTGCTTTATCGATGCTGATAATATGCGTGCCGTTAGTGTGCTTAACCTGGGTACTATTGATGAACCAGGTCACGCAGATAACACCGCCACTCTCAAACTGAAAAAGACAGCACCGTTCTCTGCTCTGTTGTCTGTTAACGGCGAGCGTAACTCCCAGAAGTCACTGGCAGAATGGATTGAAGACTGGGCCGACTACCTTGTGGGCTTTGATGCGAATGGTGACGCCATTCAGGCAACAAAAGCGGCTGCGGCAGTCCGTAAAATCACGATTGAAGCAAACCAGACCGCTGATTTTGAAGATAATGACTTCAGCGGCAAACGCTCCCTGATGGAGTCTGTCGAAGCGAAGACCAAAGACATTATGCCAGTGGCATTTGAATTTAAATGCGTTCCGTTTGAAGGCCTTAAAGAACGTCCGTTTAAATTACGCCTCAGCATTATCACTGGCGATCGTCCTGTACTGGTTCTGCGCATTATTCAGCTGGAAGCGGTGCAGGAAGAAATGGCTAACGAATTTCGTGATCTGCTTGTTGAGAAATTTAAAGACAGCAAAGTAGAAACCTTTATTGGTACTTTCACCGCCTGATTTCATTACTGCAAATGCCCCTGCGGGGGCATTTATGGAAACATAATTTACTCAATAATCACCGGATGGTGAGGGCTTCCTTTTACCAGAATTCAGCGCGGTGCAGCGCATATACGTGGAGAACAAAATGTCATTTATTAAAACTTTTTCCGGGAAGCATTTTTATTATGACAGGATAAATAAAGACGACATCGTTATTAACGATATCGCGGTTTCCCTTTCAAATATCTGTCGTTTTGCAGGACATCTTTCACACTTCTACAGCGTCGCCCAACATGCGGTGCTTTGCAGCCAGCTGGTACCGCAGGAATTTGCTTTTGAAGCGTTAATGCATGATGCAACAGAAGCATATTGCCAGGACATCCCCGCACCACTGAAACGCCTTCTTCCTGACTATAAACGGATGGAAGAAAAAATAGACGCCGTAATCCGTGAGAAATACGGGTTACCTCCTGTTATGAGCACGCCAGTGAAATATGCCGATCTCATTATGCTGGCAACCGAACGCCGCGATCTCGGGCTTGATGATGGCTCTTTCTGGCCTGTACTGGAAGGTATCCCGGCGACAGAGATGTTCAAAGTTATTCCACTGTCACCAGGCCATGCCTACGGGATGTTTATGGAACGTTTTAACGAGTTATCGGAGTTACGCAAATGCGCATGAATGTTTTCGAAATGGAAGGGTTTCTTCGCGGGAAATGTGTACCGCGAGATCTGAAAGTGAACGAAACAAATGCTGAGTACCTGGTACGTAAATTCGATGCGCTTGAAGCTAAATGTACGGCACTGGAAAACAAAATAATACCAGTGTCAGCTGAACTGCCACCAGCAAATGAAAGTGTTCTGTTATTTGATGCTAACGGAGAAGGCTGGCTAATTGGCTGGCGTTCTCTCTGGTACACCTGGGGACAAAAAGAAACCGGAGAATGGCAGTGGACATTTCAGGTCGGGGACCTTGAAAACGTCAATATCACTCACTGGGCAGTAATGCCGAAAGCACCGGAGAATAAGAAATGAGCGTGATAAAAACTCATACAGGAATTGTTATCACCCGAGACGGTCTGCAGGTAAAAAAACTGCACCAGACAAAGCGGATGTGGGTCGTCGGAAAAAACGAGTTTTACCACAAAGAAACCGGACGCCGCCACTTTGCAGAAAATACGCGCCGCCGACTGCTGATCGACAGCATCAAGCCTATCGAGGTGAAGCATGTTTAAACAGAACGAAAAATCTATCGCTCAAATTGCTGAGTATATCCCGCGTGCGTGCCGGGGTATGCAGTTGCAGGAAGCCAAAGCGCGCCTGGAGAAAAAAATTGCGCTCTATATCGATGACGGCTGTGATGCTGCCGTTCTTAACGCAGCGTTCGCGCCAGCTCTTAACAGTCATACGCGGGAGTCTTTTTTTTCGCGCATCGCAGCGCAGATCCGTAAAGGAGGCAACCAGTGAGCGAGATTAACTATCAGGCTCTGCGACTGGCGGCAGAAAATGCAACACCAGGCGAATGGTGTGCTGATGACTACCATGGAGTAATTGCCGATGCCGGACTGAACGCCAATTACTACATAGCATCATGCTCAGGACCAGATAATCGCGCCAATAAACGATTCATAGCCGCCGCCAATCCTGCCACCGTCTTGGCGCTGCTGGATGAGCTGGAAGCAGCAGAGAAGCGAAACGCTGAATTACAAAGCGAGAATGCATACATCCGCAACCGGTACAAAGAACTGGACCTATTAATCGGGAAAAACATTCTGGTCATGCAGGCTGCCATTATCGAATGGCAGGCAACTGGCGACGCTAAGAGCGGACTGGCATGGATTTATAACACACTGTTTGGCCCTGGCGAATTACCGGACGAATCTGAGAAAGATGCTCAGGCCTACTTTAATCGCAAATATGCACCGATTGACGAAAAGCTTATGGCGCTTCACAAGTGGTTTTGGGAACAAAGTGAAGCCGAGCGCGCCGCCGCCAACATTAGTGTGAAGGGGAAGTGAGATGAACGGACAAATCTCAATTGTTCGACCGGGAGCATGTGACGATTGCGAGATACGAATGATTATTCGTCTGGCGAGGGGGAAAACAATAACTGCTCTCATTACTCCTGAAAATCTCGCATTAGCATTAACAGGAAAGTCAGACCTGCCAGTAGAGCTAAAGCTGCGAAATATTGAGATTAAAGTGAAATAGTTATGAATACTCTTACCAAAGAATGGTTACAGAACACGATTACCAGCATTGAGTCAGCACGGGATGAAATACCGTTCGGACTCGATGAAGATCAAAACAACATGCTTACCGCATTAAAAATTGCACTGGCATCACTGGCAGCAGTATCGGATGAACGAGCAGCCTATGAATTATTTATGGAGAAGCGTTTCGGGGAATCTGTAGATCGCCGTAGGGCAAAAAATGGCGATAGAGAATACATGGCATGGGATATGGCGCTTGGCTGGATTATCTGGTGTCACCGCGCCGCCATGCTTCAGGGTAGCCAACCTGTAAGCCAAACTTACAACTTGCCAGAATTAATCGAAGGCATGGAAGTTTCCATTGATGTAAGCACTTGTGATGCTGATTTAGGTAATCGCTATTTCGGCACCGTCACCGAGGCGTTAGAACTTGATACAGCCAAGAATGGTTACATCCTCCTGGTTCAGGACGCAGAGCCAAACTTCGATGTAAATGGCAACTCTCCGGGAACTCCGGATAGTTGGATAAGCTGTAGTGATCAAATGCCTGAAAAGGGCCAGAACGTGCTTATTTCGGTGAATTTCGATAGCTCTCTGGTTGAACCGCTAATATGCTCCGCACGCTATACCGGAAGCACCTTTCGGCGCGGAGATGCAACGATTAAGCCGGGTAATGGTATTGAGCAAGCAACTCACTGGATGCCGCTACCGGAACCGCCGCAGGAGGTGAAGTGATGAACAACTTAATGATCGACCTTGAGACGATGGGGAAAAATAAGGATGCACCGATCGTTTCCATTGGCGCGGTGTTCTTCACTCCAGAAACCGGAGACATCGGACAAGAATTCTATGCGGTTGTCAGCCTGGACAGTGCTATGAAGCAAGGAGCTACACCTGACGGTGATACCATCCTGTGGTGGTTGAAACAAAGCCCTGAAGCGCGAGCTGCAATCTGTATTGATGATACTTTGTCGATCAGCGATGCTCTCTCAGAACTAAACCATTTCATTAACCGGCACGCAGACAATACGAAATATTTAAAAGTCTGGGGTAACGGGGCCACCTTCGACAACGTAATTTTACGTGGAGCTTATGAGCGAGCAGGACAAATCTGCCCGTGGGCGTACTGGAATGACCACGATGTACGCACGATCGTTACGCTTGGGCGTTCCATCGGATTCGACCCCAAAATGGACATGCCTTTCGATGGCGAACGGCACAACGCCCTGGCTGATGCCCGTCATCAGGCAAAATATGTTTCCGCTATCTGGCAGAAATTAATTCCTGCCACCAGCACAGAATTATGATTTTCCCGGGTGCAGCCGGTTTTGATGGAGAAAATTATGAACACCTTGTTTTTACTGATGGCTGAATTCAATACCCCTAACATTGAACTCTCAGCAGTTAGCCAAAAGTACTTTGGCATGAGTCCAGCCACGGCAGAAGCAAAAGCAAACGCTTGTAAGTTGCCCGTTCCAACATATCGCATCGGCACATCACAAAAAGCAAAACGTTGCATCAATATTCAGGATCTTGCGGAATACATAGACAAAAGGCGAGAAGAAGGGCGTATCGAGTGGGAACAGGTCAGAACAGTCAAACAGAAGGGCAAAGAACATCACTAAAGAAAAAACCCGCCTGAAGGCGGGTTTTCAAAAAGCACCAGCTATGATCATGCTGCTTTGCGACGACGAAGCTTACCCTGCTGCTCTTTACCAGAGACAGTAGCGTGAGTGAACGCATTAGGAGCAGCCTTCATCAGAACTTCAACAGCAGCACCCATACCTGCGAATGCTTTCATTGTGTCGAACTTAACCTGTGGCTTGGTTGCTTTTTGATCTTTCATAGAAAACTCCCGAGACAGTAAAGGCGTCTCTAACCCTTTCTTTAAAGCTAGCTTGTTTCGCTAACTTATGCCAATCGATCATGTCGATTGGTGACATCGTTTCTTAGTAGTTTAAGCACAAAACGACTGCCATAGATGTACCTTTAAGGTAATCTGGACGGGTATCCTACAATTTGTAGACCCTTCTCGTCTATACCTACTGAGCAAATTTAAGAAAGATATCCTGCAGCTCATCAATGACTGCCGACATCACATAACCGCACTGTTCCATGCGGAAACCAAAAGACTCGTAATACTGCACCAGTTCTGGTACTGGCTCTACAATGTGGACAACTTTACATTCAACAGCTTTACAAAATATAAAAGCACTCATAAGAGTGAGTAAAACCATGCGCCCTTTCAATGGGTGAGATTCATCTTCTCTAGAAAACCTTTCGATCATATGGATACGAAAGATGTTTTCTTCAACCCCATAAACACAAATTGCTGCTCCTGATGGTATTCCCTGAACCCGACCTTGCTGAACAAGTTTTATGCAGAACTCATACTTTTCTCTGGAGTTGCCATAGGTGCTTAACGCATAGTCCCATTCAAGCTCACCATAGCCACCACACAGAATCTTGTAATCATCATCACTGAGCGGACCAACAGCAAGAGGTAAGCCGACATGATCAATAATCAACTGGATATTGTTACGTACAGATTGACCTATCTCGTCTAGGGTAAGCATCATAGACTCTCAAGCGGAACACTAAAAATCTCATTATATCTCATTCTGATGCCCGGCATGGATTACACCTTGAAATGAAAACACCGGGTTCCCAATAGGCTCCCACAAAGTGTATAACTACTTGTTTTTCAAAAACGGTACATCCTATCGAGCATTGGTGCAACGCTAAACCGACCACTCCAGTGAACGTCAGTTTTTTCAGGCATTGCGCTGGTTTGGTTGATTTTTTGCATTTCAGAATTACCGTGCATTTTCAAATGTAGAGATTATTTTATCGATATATCATGGGGTTATGTTATTCAGCATCACTGTTCAGGAGGCTCAATAACGGGGTACTATACCATAACAACAGGAAGCGCCTGTCTCATTGCAAAAGAAAATTGAGATCCTCTCAAGGCATGAAGCTCTCACGAAGTGATGGAAATAATCTTATTAGCCGTTAGCTTTGTTAAGGCCAATGATAAACAATCCAGGTTCGACGATAAATAAAAATCACACATTAAACTCCGGTGATATCTCTCCCTGCTAATAGCACTGATAGAGAAAAAAAGAACCCAATAAGCATTGGGTTCTTTTATGTAATGCCTTCCATACCATCGAAGAACTTCACATATTATTTCTCCGATTTAACCCCGAATAAATCATAAATTAATTTAGAAGTGTCTGTATATATTTTAATCTTTTCCTTTGAGTTTGGGTCAAACGACTTAGCAAAGTCAATTAATTTCGGTGCAGCATCTCGCATTTTGCTTAAAATATCAGGGGCGAGCTTTCCTTCATTCACCAGATGTGACATCTTATCCAGATAGCCATCAAAATTCATTTCTCCCCCATCTGCCAGACGCTTCATCTCTCCCAGGTACTTCTTCATATCACGTTGAGATAACTCTTCAAACTGAGCTGTCAGATAGTTCTCATTATCATCATTAATATTCACTTTTTCTGCTCCTGCTAAATCTGTGTAGGCACTAGAGTATGAAAGTGAAATCAACAGCGAAGCGAATAATTTTAAGCTGTTGTCATCATATTCCTGACATGCATTAACAAACGTTAAAAAACCAGAACCTATTGCTTGCAAATGTATATTCGCTAAAGGTTCATTATCTTTAGATTCCTCATAAAAAAGCTGAACCGTGGAGGGAAGGCCATTCTTGGTTTCTACATCAAAAGTATATCGTTCTATGGGCGTTGCATCTTTATTATCCTCAGGATTACATATACTATTAATCGCAAAATGAAAAATAGCCCGATCAACAACTGATGCAATAAATTCACGATCGTTTAATTCCTCATCAGTGCAATCTCCAATATACTTATTAACCCACTCTTTGAGATTAGTTATTTGCTCAATTAAAAACACATTTTTTTACGTGCATGCCATAAATTATGAGTGATTCTTTGAATAAACAAATCTATTTTTGCAATAATTATATCCCGATGACGCAGCGCTGAATAATCAATAGACTTACCATATATATTATTTAATTTATCTTTGATTGTACCTCTATTATCTAATTTATCGTTGGTTGCATCTATATTATCTAATTTATCTTTGGTTGCATCTTTATTATCGAATTGATTTGAATTGAGTGTTTTATTAAAGTATCCAGTTGCACCGGGTATTATCTTCAACATGATTCATCTACCTTTTTTGTCGTACCGTGTCCTCCTTATAAGTGTTTTGCCATCTGGTAACTATCAAAAATCGCTCATAATTTTCTGAACTACAGGTATGCGAACAACCCCAGTTAAATAAATAGCGAGTTAACTTGAAGCAATTTATTTAAAAATGAATTATTAATTATTATCGTGTTGATAATGGTACGACCAGGCAACACAACACCTTACGTACAAAACAGAAAAGCAACATTACGGCAACAATAAGGGTTCTCGGTGTTTTTCCTGGAACATGGTAAAGTAAGGACATTCTTAACCCCCACTTTGAGGTGCCCGATGGAAAAGACCACAACGCAGGAGTTATTAGCGCAGGCTGAAAAAATCTGCGCGCAGCGTAATGTGCGCCTGACCCCACAGCGCCTGGAAGTGTTGCGCCTGATGAGTCTGCAGGATGGCGCTATCAGCGCTTATGATCTGCTTGATTTGCTGCGCGAAGCTGAACCGCAAGCCAAGCCGCCAACGGTTTATCGCGCGCTGGATTTTCTGCTTGAGCAAGGTTTTGTGCATAAGGTGGAATCCACCAACAGTTATGTGCTCTGCCATCTGTTCGACCAGCCCACCCATACGTCAGCTATGTTTATTTGCGATCGCTGCGGCGCGGTGAAAGAAGAATGTGCAGAAGGCGTGGAAGACATCATGCATACGCTGGCGGCAAAAATGGGGTTTGCCCTGCGGCATAATGTGATTGAAGCACATGGGCTCTGTGCGGCATGCGTGGAAGTGGAAGCGTGTCGTCATCCTGAACAGTGCCAGCATGATCACTCTGTGCAGGTGAAAAAGAAACCGCGTTAAGAGGGCGTACATCCTTGTACACGTCGGGCAGGAGGGATTAATTACCAGCGATATTCATTGCGGGTTTCCCAATCCACGACCTCTTTTTCTGCCTGATCTTTCTGATAACCATAACGTTCCTGGATTTTACCGACCAGTTGATCACGTTTACCTTCAATGATCGTCATATCATCATCGGTCAGTTTGCCCCATTGCTCTTTCACTTTACCTTTAAACTGTTTCCAGTTACCGCCGGCTTCATCTTTATTCATAATCAAGACCTCATCGTTAGGTTGTGAATGAGAGTACGTTCACTTTTCTTCTGAACGTGAGATTAAGTGTAGTCAGCAATTTGGCTTAGGATAATTTATTCAGAATTTTTAACCGTCACGTTGCGGCAAACCAGGTACCGTTACGCCAGTGACGCCGCCAGATAGCCGCCAGAGAAAGCCCGCGCAACGCCAGAAAGACGGTTAATGCCAGCCACAAACCATGATTACCCAGCCACGGCAGCGTAAGGAGCGTCAGCGCAAAACCTGCGGCGGCCACCGCCATACTGTTACGCATTTCGGCGGCACGCGTTGCGCCTATAAACATGCCGTCCAGCAGATAACACCAGACGCCAACCAACGGCAAAATCACCTGCCAGATAAGATAGCGGTCAGCCAGCTGCTGAATCTGGGTTAACGACGTCAGCAACGCAATGATGTGTTCCCCTGCCAGCAAATAAACCACCGAAAACAGTAACGCTACAATCCCCGACTGGCGGCACGCTGCCCGCCATACATCCAGCAACTGGCTACCGTCGCGCGCACCGTATGCCTGACCGGAGTGCGCTTCAACCGCGTAGGCAAAACCATCAAGCGCATAGGCGGTAAAGGTGAGTAGCGTCATCAGAACCGCGTTAACAGCGATAATGTCACTCCCCAGTCGCGCACCAAGTACGGTGATCGCGCCGAAACAGAGTTGCAACAACAGCGAACGCAGCATGATATCGCGGTTAAGCGCCAGCAAGCGACGGAAGTTTCCTCGCCAGGCAGTTTTCAGCATTTCGCCGGAAATTCCGCGTAGTTTGAGGATTTTACGCACCATTAGCAGACCAATCAGCAATGTTGCATATTCCGCAATAACCGTCGCCAGCGCCGCGCCCTGCACGTTCATATGCAGCCCCATCACTAGCCAGACATCCAGCACAATGTTGAGGATATTGCCGACCACTAACAAAATTACTGGCGCACGGGCATATTGCACGCCGAGTAACCAACCGAGTAATACCAGATTCGCCAGCGACGCCGGTGCGCTTAACCAGCGGATTTCAAGAAAGCGCCGCGCCTGTTCCAGGACTGCTTCACTACCGCCAACAATATGCAGAGCCAGATCGATAATCGGTGTACGCAGCAGCGCAATTAACGCCCCAGCCCCCAACGCCAACAGCAACGGTTGCACCAGCGCACGGGCTAATGCCTGAGGATTTTTGGCACCATAAGCCTGCGCAGTCAGCCCGGTGGTGCTCATGCGTAAAAACAGCAACAGCATAAAGAGAAAGCTGGTCGCCGTTGCACCAACCGCCACGCCGCCCAAATAAACCGGGCTATCAAGATGACCAATTACCGCCGTATCGACCAGTCCCAGCAACGGAACGGTGATATTGGAGAAAATCATGGGTAAGGCGAGATGCCAGAGTGCTTTATCAGATGAAGTGAGGAATGCCATGCAGACAAGCCTGATGAAGAGAGATGAAAAACAAACCGCGACGCCTGGCGGCATCGCGGTCTCAGAGATATGTTACAGCCAGTCGCCGTTGCGAATAACCCCAACCGCCAGCCCTTCAATGGTGAAGCTCTGCTGACGAAGGTCAACGACAATTGGTTTAAACTCGCTATTTTCTGGCAACAGTTCGACTTTATTGCCCTGTTTTTTCAGGCGCTTAACGGTAACTTCGTCATCAATACGTGCGACAACGACCTGACCGTTACGTACATCCTGAGTTTTATGCACTGCCAGCAAGTCACCATCCATAATGCCGATATCTTTCATCGACATCCCGCTGACGCGCAGCAGGAAATCAGCATTCGGCTTGAACAAGGAAGGATCGACCTGATAATGACCTTCAATATGCTGTTGCGCCAGAAGCGGTTCACCGGCAGCCACACGACCTACCAGCGGCAACCCTTCTTCCTCTTCCTGCAACAGACGAATCCCGCGTGATGCGCCGGAAACAATTTCAATAACGCCTTTGCGTGCCAGCGCCTTCAGATGTTCTTCAGCCGCGTTTGGGGAACGGAACCCCAAACGCTGCGCGATTTCCGCACGCGTCGGCGGCATACCTGTCTGGCTGATGTGATCACGGATGAGATCAAACACCTCTTGTTGCCTGGCCGTTAACGCTTTCATTCCGCCCCCTGGGTGTATATACAGTTATGCTGTGAGTATATACAGCAAAAGGCGATTTTGGAACCATAAACTGCACAATAAACCAGAGATTTATCGAAATCTGGAAGGGTTATCCAAAATGCGACCATAACAGGATGCACCAGGTTATCACGGCGACGATAATCGCAATCAGCACCGCGGCGGATCCCATATCTTTAGCGCGTCCGGAAAGCTCATGGTATTCAGAGCCAATTCGGTCAACCACTGCTTCGATGGCGCTATTGAGGATTTCCACAATCATCACCAGCATCACGGAGCTGATAAGCAGCACGCGGGTAATTGCGTCCACATCCAGCCAGCAGGCGATGACCACCGCCAACAATACCGCTACGCCTTCCTGACGGAATGCCGCTTCGTTGATCCATGCAGCGCGTAAACCTTTCCAGGAATAGCCAGCAGCTTTGATAATTCGGGTGAATCCAGTGGTATTATTGGCCATTGAAAGAACCTTTTTACATTATGAGCGTCAATATCAGTGTACCGTTAAATCCGATGATTCGGGTTTGCGTAACGCTGCGCGAAACATGAGCGGATACCACAGAATTTCCCATGACTTTCTGCTATCCTTGCCGCGCATTTGCATTATTAACCAGAGGCTTTACATCGTTTATGTCCGGCTGGCCACGAATTTACTACAAATTACTGAATTTACCATTAAGCATCCTGGTAAAAAGCAAGTCTATTCCGGCAGATCCTGCCCCGGAACTGGGGCTGGATACCTCTCGTCCAATTATGTACGTTTTACCGTACAACTCGAAAGCAGATTTGCTGACGTTACGCGCCCAGTGTCTGGCTCATGACTTGCCTGACCCGTTAGAGCCGCTGGAAATCGACGGCACGCTACTGCCGCGCTATGTGTTCATTCACGGCGGGCCGCGTGTATTCACCTATTACACGCCGAAAGAAGAGTCTATTAAGCTGTTCCACGACTATCTCGATTTGCACCGTAGCAACCCAAATCTGGATGTGCAGATGGTGCCAGTATCGGTGATGTTTGGTCGCGCGCCGGGGCGTGAAAAAGGCGAAGTAAACCCGCCGCTGCGTATGCTTAACGGCGTACAGAAATTTTTCGCCGTACTGTGGCTCGGTCGCGACAGTTTTGTGCGTTTCTCGCCGTCAGTTTCGCTGCGCCGTATGGCGGATGAACACGGCACGGATAAAACTATCGCACAGAAACTGGCGCGCGTGGCGCGTATGCACTTTGCCCGTCAACGTCTGGCTGCTGTGGGCCCACGTCTGCCTGCTCGTCAGGATCTGTTTAATAAGCTGCTCGCCTCCCGCGCCATTGCCAAAGCGGTAGAAGATGAAGCGCGCAGCAAAAAAATCTCCCATGAAAAAGCGCAGCAGAACGCGATTGCGCTGATGGAAGAGATTGCGGCGAATTTCTCTTACGAGATGATTCGCCTGACTGACCGTATTCTGGGCTTCACCTGGAACCGCCTTTACCAGGGCATCAACGTCCATAACGCCGAGCGCGTTCGCCAGCTGGCCCACGACGGTCATGAGCTGGTATATGTGCCTTGCCACCGCAGCCACATGGACTACCTGCTGCTTTCTTACGTGCTGTATCACCAGGGGCTGGTGCCGCCGCATATCGCCGCTGGGATCAACCTGAACTTCTGGCCGGCCGGGCCGATTTTCCGCCGTCTGGGGGCGTTCTTTATTCGCCGTACTTTTAAAGGCAATAAACTTTATTCCACCGTTTTCCGTGAGTATCTCGGCGAACTGTTCAGCCGTGGTTATTCCGTCGAGTACTTCGTGGAAGGCGGTCGTTCCCGCACGGGGCGTTTGCTGGATCCGAAAACCGGTACGCTGTCGATGACCATTCAGGCGATGCTGCGTGGCGGCACGCGTCCGATTACGCTGATTCCGATCTACATCGGTTATGAGCACGTCATGGAAGTGGGTACTTACGCCAAAGAACTGCGCGGCGCGACGAAAGAGAAAGAGAGCCTGCCGCAGATGCTGCGCGGTTTAAGCAAGCTGCGTAATCTCGGTCAGGGTTACGTCAACTTCGGTGAACCAATGCCGTTGATGACCTACCTTAACCAGCACGTACCAGACTGGCGTGAATCTATCGATCCCATCGAAGCGGTGCGTCCGGCATGGTTAACGCCGACGGTCAATAATATTGCTGCCGATCTGATGGTACGCATTAACAACGCAGGCGCGGCAAACGCCATGAACCTGTGCTGTACTGCGCTTCTGGCGTCACGTCAGCGCTCACTCACCCGCGAGCAGTTAACCGAGCAACTCAACTGCTACCTGGATCTGATGCGCAACGTACCTTACTCCACGGACTCTACCGTTCCTTCAGCCAGCGCCAGCGAGCTTATCGATCACGCGCTGCAAATGAACAAGTTTGAAGTCGAGAAAGACACAATCGGCGACATCATCATTCTGCCGCGCGAGCAAGCGGTGTTGATGACCTACTATCGCAACAACATTGCGCATATGTTGGTGCTGCCTTCGCTGATGGCGGCAATTGTCACCCAGCATCGCCACATCTCCCGCGACGTATTGATGGAGCACGTCAATGTGCTTTACCCAATGCTGAAAGCGGAGCTGTTCCTGCGCTGGGATCGCGACGAGTTGCCGGACGTTATCGATGCGCTGGCAAATGAGATGCAACGTCAGGGGCTGATTACCCTGCAAGATGATGAGTTGCATATCAACCCGGCGCATTCTCGCACACTACAGCTGCTGGCCGCAGGCGCGCGCGAAACGCTGCAACGTTATGCCATTACCTTCTGGCTGTTGAGCGCCAACCCGTCGATTAACCGCGGTACGCTGGAGAAAGAGAGCCGCACTGTCGCGCAACGTCTCTCCGTGCTGCACGGCATCAACGCGCCGGAGTTCTTCGACAAGGCGGTGTTCAGTTCTCTGGTGCTGACGCTGCGTGATGAAGGGTATATCAGCGATAGCGGCGACGCCGAACCGGCAGAAACGATGAAGGTTTATCAGTTACTGGCGGAGTTGATTACATCAGACGTGCGTTTGACGATTGAGAGTGCGACGCAGGGCGAAGGGTAATCAGAGAGAATTGCCGGATGCGGCGAAAACGCCTTATCCGGCTTACCATGATCTGCAAATTCAATAAATTGCGATCTGTTGTGTAGGCCTGAGAAGCGCAGCGCATCAGGCAACCCAGAAGAAAGCCGGATGATCATCCGGCTTTTTTACATCATCAGAAATGCCAGTAACTCATTGCCAGCCCTAAAAACAGTACCAGACCAACATAGTTATTATTCATAAATGCTTTAAAGCAGGCTTCACGCTCGCGGTTGGCAATCAGTTTTTGTTGATAAACAAACAGCGCGCCAGCCACCAGAATTGACCAGTAATATCCCCAGCCTAAGCCATTTAACTCACCGATGATCGCCATCAGCGCCAGTACGCCAATCTGCAAAATACCAATAATCAATTTATCGTATTGGCCGAACAGGATTGCGGTGGATTTAATGCCAATCTTCACATCATCATCGCGGTCAACCATCGCATACTGCGTGTCGTAAGCCACCGCCCAGAGAATATTGGCGAGGAACATTAACCAGCAACTCAATGGCACCGACTCACTCACAGCGGCAAAAGCCATTGGAATCGACCAGCCAAACGCCGCGCCCAGCACCACTTGCGGTAGATGGGTATACCGCTTCATAAACGGGTACACCCACGCCAGCGCTAGCGCGGCAATCGACAACAGAATGGTCATCGTATTCAGCGTCAGCACCAGTAAAAACGAAATCAGTACCAGCACGACAAACAGCGCGCGCGCCTCTTTCTCTGTTACCGCGCCGCTGGGAAGTGGTCGGTTCGCCGTGCGCTTAACATGACCATCAAACTTGCGGTCAGCATAATCATTCACCACACATCCGGCAGCGCGCATCAGCCAGACACCCGCGACAAACACCGCCAGGATCCAGAGCTGGGGAACGCCCGGTGTCGCCACCCACAACGCCCATAATGTTGGCCAGAGCAGCAGTAACGCGCCAATTGGCTTATCCGTACGCATTAAGCGATGAAACGCCAGCAGCTTATTCTGCGTCAGACTCCACTCCATATTTTTTTCCTCTTAGTACAACGGTGACGCCGGTAAAAACAGTTCTGTTAGCAACAGCGGTTTACCGCTTAATCGCAGGCGGGAACGTCGCCCCCACAGCCCGGCATCACGGCCTATCTCAATAAAGTCCCGGGTTAATGTCGATGATGTGAACAGATAGCGTCCTAACGGCGTTTTACCCAATTTTTGTAACGCCAGCTCCGGCCCGCTTAACGTTGACACAGGAACGACGGTACGACCGGCAAGCCACGGTTCACCATCGGCACATAACAAAATTTCACGTAACCAGTAACGAGACTCTTTCGGCAGCAGCGGCAGTTCTTCGGGGATTTCATTCTGCTCGACAAACCCTTCGCGGATCATCGTCACGCTTACCGTTTTTCCCTGCTGTTCAAAACGTTTTGTCATGGAATCCTCCAGCAACAGCCAGTCGAGCAGTTGCGGATCCAGGGCAGGGATCTCTTTAAAATAGCGCAGCGCACGCAGTTGCGTTAACGCGGGGTGTGACATGCCGAACTCTCCGTTACATAACGTAAAGGCATTGTATCGCAGAAAAGTGTTTACGGGAGATGTAAAGCAAATTAAGTGATCTAATACGCAACAAAAACGCAACAATCGCATGAAGTGGTAAAACGATGTTGAACCTTACGCTTTACCGATGCCCGTGCTGGCGAGGGCAACCGTAGGGGCATCACCGTCCAGGATGCCAGGAACGGTGATGTTTTCCTTTACTTAAACACCCTTATTCATTATACGATGAGCTCGCCAACTCGCAGTAAAAATTGGGAAAAGCGCATATTTACCATGAGATTTGGAGCTAAAAAGTGTTTCCTGAGTAAGATTAACAGGCAACATCTCATGTCTGGATTTGTAGATATACGTGGAATTCCAATTGGTATCTTTTGTAGGATTCAACATATCATGTAAGCGCTGGGAGCTTACCACCATAACTGGCCCATCATCGACTGAGGAGAACAGGATAAAGATATTATCGTTTCGTGTTAATTCATTCGTGTTAAAGGTTCTTAAATTATCTTCAGTTTCTATAAATATAGGTGAAACATCATCACTACGAATCCACTCTTTATAAAGATGCCAAACATTTGCTTTGATCATATCATCCGTTGATCGTAAGGCCTGATCGATAAGTTGGATAAAAAAATTGTTATTTTTATCAATTAGCCATTTATTCGTATTAAATCTGTTAATAAAATCGATCATCTGTTGGGTATCGAAATTCACCTCACTGAATCGATGTTGACGCATAAAATCATCGAACTTGTTATCTTCATCAGAATGGATATAACTGCGTATAATGGGATCTTTTATATAAGGACAATGGCTAAATATTTTCTTCATATTCTCAATAAAGTTTTTATTAACAATATTAAGTATTTTTAATTGCATCACCAGTTTTACGGCCAGAACGGATTTCAATATCATTGCATTATCTGGCAATGTATCAATCATTTTTATAATGTTATTGATATAACCATCGAGATCTTCATTCCAAAATATATCTGAATAATCAATAGTTAATTCCAATTGTTCTGTAATGCAATCTTTAAAATTCCCTGTCGACATTCGCACATAATCAAACATAACAGCTGTCAAATTCGATTTAATAAATGATATTTCTTTGGCAGACAGAAACTCTGCTCTGGTGAAGTGCGAAGCGTAAAGATAACAATTATCGAAGTTTGAATTTCTAATCTGACATTCGCGAAAATTACTATGACCAAGTTGACTCTGCGAGAAGTCAACTGTATCAAGAATATTTTTGCTGAAATCGACACATTCACCACTCGCTTTGATAAAAATCACATTGTGTAAACGTCGACATCTAAATATGACATTATCAACTATTGCAGTAGTAAAATTGCAATCCCCAATTTCTTTACATTCGAATGTTACATGTTGTAGATTTGATGATAAAAAAGACACCTTCGATATAACGTCACCTTTAAAATGACAACTTGTTAAATCCAAATCAGACAGGTCGATATACCCCTGCGCATCTTTATCCATCAGAAAATTGCAAGCGCATTCAATTTTTTTCATTTCTGTAGAATTTTACACTTATAGTATCATTACTGATTGAGACTTCACGAAACATATTTATTGCATGATTTTTTCGTTCCGTTGTTTTATATTTTAAAAAATATTGCTGATATAAATAAAGTTATCTATGTTTAAACCTGGCACCCCATTTAAATTACGTAGTAAATCAAGATCTACTATATTATTTCCTTGCACCACATCATGTTTCATCAAAGGAAGGTGCGAATAAGCAGGTCATTTCTTCCCAAGTTGACTCGCTGATTAAAA
>OGNG01000440.1_pt1 | contig 27276 bp, 24 predicted proteins | sample 1573431 | NCBI WGS metagenome assembly OGNG01 (sample SAMEA2581927, study PRJEB24529) | metagenome | biome: Human gut stool | place: China | collected 2011
AGTTCAACCTGCTGCACTGCAAGCAGACGTTCATCTCGCAGCTCAAAAGCGGGGCTATGGGCGCGCGTACCATTGACGAGGGGGCTATGGACGAGAAATCGGGCATGAACTTTTCGGAGTATATGGCATTGCTTTCCGGCAATACCGACCTGCTTGACAAAGCGAAGTTGGACAAGCGTATCGCCTCGCTCGAAGGGGAACGCAAGTCGTTCAACAAGGGTAAGCGCGATTCGGAGTTCAAGTTAGAGTCCAAAACGGGCGAACTGCGCAACAACACGGCGATTGTCGAAGCCATGACGAAGGACTGGGACAGGTTTGCCGCTGCCGCGAAGACGGACAAGGACGGAAACCGTTTGAATATGCTGAAAGTGGACGGGGTAGATTCTGCCGATGAAAAGGTAATAGGTAAGCATTTGCAGGAGATAGCCAAGAATGCCGCCACAGGCGGGCTTTACAAGCCTGTCGGTGAAATCTACGGTTTCCCCGTCAAGGTCATCAGCGAACGGATGATGAGGGACGGACTGGAGTTCACCGACAACCGCTTCGTGGTGGAGGGCAACTACAAGTACACCTACAACAACGGGCATCTGGCGATGGCAGACCCGATTGCTGCCGCACGAAACTTTCTGAACGCATTGGAGAGGATTCCGACCATCATCGACCAGTACAAGTCTAAGAACGAAGTGCTGGAAAAGGAGATTCCGCAGTTGCAGGAGATAGCGGGCAAGGTGTGGAAGAAGGAGGACGAGCTGAAACAGCTGAAGTCCGAACTCGCCGCACTGGACCGCAAGATACAGCTTGAGCTGGCTCCTCCGACTCAGGAAAACACGGAAGAGAACCGGCAAGGCAACGAGAAAAAACAGCCGGAACAACAGCCGGAAAGCCCGCACGTGGACTTTGTACGCAGTCATTTAATTATAGGGAGACCCGATTTATCGGAATCCAAAGGTGTAAAACTTTAATATCGAAGTCTTGACAGAAAAAGCCAGTGGTTGAATTTTTCACCACTGGCTTTAATTCTAATAATTTATTCAATCTAATATGACCGAATCTATAACGTTAAATCATAGATTATGTGTCTATTTGTGAAGAAAAGACGTATCTTTGTATCAAAATCAAATAAGCATAACAATGGAACCATCAATATACAGTTTTTCACTTTGTGCCGCACTGCCGTTGATGTTATTCTTCGGCTTTTATTTTTTGTTTGCAAAGACTCCTGAAAAGAAAATTTTCAAGAATTATCTCCGCTCCCGACAGATTATGGGTATAGCTATGCTGCTGCTTTCGGCAAATTATTCGGTACATTTCTTCTTTGGTATTCGATTCAAAAATGCGGATTCTTCCATATTGATGAACATGTCCACATACTTCCTGTGCTATTCTTTGTTCAGTTCGGCATTGATAATGTTGCTTGATTGTTTTTACATTACCAAACGGCGTGTGTGGACACATATCATTTTATGGATTATATTCTCAACTCTTTCCGGAGTTGTGGTGTTCCTGGTGCCAAGCGGAATCATACAAAAAATCTCTTTATTTGCTTTAGCTGTCTGGTTAGTTGTTTTTGGAGTCGTTTTAGCTCGCAGAGTCATAGTTGCATATCGTAGAGCCATTCGAATTTTCAATGAAACTCAGGCGGATGATATAGGCGCATATATCGAATGGCTTTCCATATTCACTTATTGGGCTGTTATCTTCGGTGTCGGATGCGGATTGCTGACATTTCTGCCAGACAAATATGTTTTTATCTGGATTTTGTCGTCAATACCGTTCTACAGCTATCTTTTCTACAGCTATCAGAACTACCTGCTGTTCTATGAACAGGTGGAAAATGCTTTTGAGCAGGATATACAATCTGAAGAAGAACTTCTGACAAATTCGGGAACTGAACCCGAAATGGTTTCAGAAGAGGAAATACCAGTGTCCTATACAGGAATTATAGAGAAGGTGGACAACTGGATAAAGACGGACGGCTATGTCAAGCAGGGACTTACCATAAAAGAACTGTCCGAAATACTTCATACGAACCGTACCTATCTTTCCGCTTATATCAAGACTACGTATAAAATGACATTCCGCGAATGGATAACCGGTCTCCGGTTGGAGTATGCGAAAAACATACTGAAGGAGCATCCGGAAATCAATATACAGAAGCTGGCTGAGTCTTCCGGTTTTCTTTCCCGCAGTAACTTTATCAAATCATTTACCGAGAAGGAAGGATGTACGCCTGGCAAGTGGAAAAAAGCAAATCTGGAATAATTTGTGTGGTAAAAAGCCGATGAAAAAGGTCTCAGAAACCCATTTCCAAAAAGTGCTCAAACGACAAAAAAAGTGCTAATTCGACAAAAAGGTGCTCTAACGACAATTTGAAAAGTGCTCAAACGACTATTTTTTATAAAACGCTGTATTTCAACAGAAAAAGTTTTTGTAATATTTTGGGCGCTGAATGGCATTTATTACCTTTGGAGAAGACAAAGATAATAAATTCAAGTTTATATGAGCAGAAAAATCACTTTTCTTACCCTGTTTCTGTGGCTGATGACGGTAACTTTTCCTGTCATTGCGCAGCAGAAAGCAGACACGACCTACACCTTCCGGTTCGTTCCGCAGAAGGACATGTTCTACGTGCCTTGGAATGGCAATGACACGGAACTTGCCCGTCTGTTGGAATGTATCGAAAACAACAAAACCACAATTCTTGACGGCAAGCTGCCGCTATTGGTTGACGGCTACTGTAATTCACTGGGCAGTGAAGCCGAGAACCTTGCCACGGCGAAGATCCGTGCCAACCGTGTGAAATCCGAACTGATTATCCGTGCGGAAATAAAAGAGGAGAATTTCATTACCCGCAACCATGCGACTGAGGGTGATTTTGTCACCGTGCGCCTGACGGTACCGGTAAAGGGAACTGCCGTGACGGATGCGGAAGCAGAAGCACGACGCAAGGCGGAAGCCGAACGCTTAGAAACCGAGAAGCGTGCCGAGCAGGAACGGCTTGCCGAAGAGCAGCGCAAGGCGGAAGAAGCCCGACTTGCCGCTGAAAAGGCAGAAGCCGAGAAAACCGCTCAACAAAATACACTTGCCGACACGCTGTCGGAAACCAAAATCACAACTGATTATCATCTCTCCCTGCGTGCCAACCTGCTGCGCTGGGCTACCTTGACACCAGATTTAGGACTTGAATGGCGCATCTGTCCATCGTGGGGCATTGCCGTAAACGGCTCGTGGACTTCTTGGAGCTGGAGTGACAAAGACCGCCGCTATGCACTCTGGGAAGTGGCTCCGGAAGTACGTTACTATATGGGTGAGAAGAAAGCCTGGCATCTGGGCGCGATGTTCAAGGCTGGACAGTTCAACTACAAGCTTTCCGAAACAGGCAAGCAGGGCGACCTGATGGGTGGCGGCATCACCACCGGCTATCAGCTGCGACTAAACAAGGCATTAGATCTTGATTTCAACCTCGGTTTGGGCTACCTGAATGCCGATTTCGAAAAATATGAAGTCATCGATGGTGTGCGCGTGCGCTGTGGCAACGAGACAAAAAATTGGTGTGGCCCCATCAACGCCGGTGTGACATTGGTATGGAAGTTATTCTAATACGGAGGAATAGAGTATGAAAGCAAGACAATATATAAATATGGTAGGAATGGCAGCCGCCGTGCTGCTCTCTTCCTGCGTGAAGGACACGCTTTATGACACGCCGCATCCCGACTATGGGAAGATTGCGGTGACAGCCGACTGGTCGGCACGCGGTGAGGGTATCGACATACCTACCACATGGACGGTTACCATGGGTGACTATACGGGTACGGAGACTTCCGCCACCCATGCCCCCAACCATCTGTTTGCTCCGGGCAGCTACACCCTTGCGGTGTGGAACCCTGCTGAAGGAATCATGGTAAATGGTACCACCGCCACCATTGCCGCAGCCACGGGAAACCGGGCAGGAACGGATGCCTTTGTGAACAATGCCCCGGGATGGTTCTTCACCTATACGAAACAGGTGAGCATCGAGAAAGACAAGGACTATCCGCTGACCGCCGCAATGAAGCAGCAGGTACGCGAACTGACGCTTATCATCAAACCGACGGGGGATGCCGCCGGACGCATCACGGAGATTGTTGCCCATCTGACGGGTGCAGCCAGAACTCTCGATTTCGCTACCGATACCTACGGAGCCGCTTCAAACGTCGTGCTGCCCTTCACCAAGATAACCGAAGGTGACGATGCCGGCAAGTGGAAAGCCACGGTGCGGTTGCTGGGTGTGACCGGCACGGAACAACTGCTGACGGGTGAAATCCGCTATGCGGACGGCAACCCGACCCCCACGACGCTGAAAAGCGACATCACGGAAGCCCTCAAGGGGTTCAACACCGGAAAGGGCAAATCGCTGACCCTCGGCGGAACGCTGGTTGAGACACCCGAAGGCATGGAAGTGGACGAAGCCGAAATCAACGGCTGGGAAGAAGTGAAAGGTGATGATGTAAATGCCGATTTGTAAATAATTAGCAAACCGAACACAGAAGCAAAGCTTGCATTGATTTTGCTGAGGTGCAGCAATTATTGAAATGGAATTTAACTAATAAAATGACAGATATAATGAAGACAAGATTTTTTGCACTTGCAGCGCTCGCCCTCGCACTTGTAGCCTGCAACAACGACAACGAGAACCTGAACGGTGACCCCGTGGCCGCCCAGTTTACCGCCAACATCGCCCCCGCCACCCGCGCCAGCGGAACCACCTGGACTGCCGGCGACCGTATCGGCATCACCGACATCGGCAACGATTCCCAGTACGGCAACGTGCCTTTCATCCTGAAAAACGGGAAATTTGAGGCAGAAGGAAAGGTTATCTATATCGAAGATGCAAAGACCCATACTTTCCGCGCCTACTATCCGTACAACGCGGCGGGAGGCATCCTCACAGCCACGACCGATGCCACGGCGCAGCAGAACCAGCCTGCCATCGACTTCCTCTTTGCTTCAGGAGCCACAGGAGACAAAAACAACCCGGTAGTAAGCTTCACCGACAAAACCGCCAAAGGCGGTGAAGACAACTCCTTCCACCACCGCATGAGCCAGATAACCCTTACCTTCGAGGCGGGCGACGGCGTGAATTTCAGCGTGGTCAAGCCTGAACGTTACACGCTGGACGGATTGTTACTCACCGGTACGTTCAACACGGCCGACGGTATTGCCACCGCAGACAACGGGGCACAGACCGGAGAACTGACCATGAATCTGGCAGACGGCAATCTCACGTCATCGATCATCCTCTTCCCGCAGACAGTTGCATCCCTGCCGTTGGTTGTGAATTACAAAGGTCAGGAATATCATGCCACACTCACCATGCCCGAAGGCGCACTGCAGGCGGGCAACAACTATACCTATACCGTCAAGGTACGCAACAAAGTCCTTGAAGTCAGCGAAGCCACCATTGCAAAGTGGAACGATATAAACGGCGGAGAAGTGAATGCTGGCCTGTAAGATATTAATAATTAATTGATTAGGGTGAAGAATTATGAGACATAGAATTTTTATCCCCGCAGCCACCGCGTTGCTGTTCGCCCTCGCCGCCTGCACACAGGACGAACTGGCTGACGATAACCGTCTGCCCGAAGGTGAATACCCTGTATTCATCCGTGCCACCGGACTGTCCGTAGAAGCAACGCCACTGGCAGCCTCTTCCACCCGTGCCGCTGTGGACGGCGACTGGCAGGGCGTCACTTCCGTGGCACTCAAGATGGGCGATGCGGTAAAGGAATACACCGTAACGGCTTCTACCGATTTCAAGAGTGCCACGCTTTCACGCGAGAACGACCCGTACTACTGGACCAGCCGCAACCCGATTACCGTATCGGCATGGTGGCCCTTCAACAATGCCGACATCACACAGATGCCTGCCGTGAAGGTGGCAGAAGACCAAAGCAAATTGGCTGACTTCCAGAACAGCGACTTCATCTCTGCAGAGAACCGGAAGGTGGAATTTAACAACCCGACTCTTGAATTTACCCACCGCACGGCACGCGTGACAATCGAACTGAAGCCCGGCACGGGATTCACGAGCGTCGCTGGTGCCACGGTGAGCCTCGTGAGCCTGTCAGCCGATAACGACAACCCGACCGCCATCAAGACCTACAACGCAAGCGGCAACACCTACGAGGCACTGACCGCCCCGCAGACCGTTGTGGCAGGCAAGCCGTTCGTCAAGGTGGAACTCGGCGGCGGCACCTTCTACTTCCGCCCGCAGAACGACGTCGTATTAGAGGCTGGCAACCGCTATACCTACACCGTCAAGGTGAACGCCACCGGCCTGACGTTAGAGGGTTGCACCATCGGCAACTGGGTTGACGGCGGCGGCGAGAGCGGCGAGGCCAAGGATTTGGGCTACATCTACGACAGCAACACCAATACCTACACGGTCTATAACGCCGACGGCTTGATGAATGTAGCCGAATTAGTGAACGGAGGTAAGACCGACATTAACATTACCCTCGACAAAAACATCGACCTCACAGGCAAAGACTGGACGCCGATAGGCACAGACTACGACAACGCATACACCGGCACCTTCGACGGCGGCGGCCATACCATCACGGGGCTGACCGTTACGACAAATGACCAATATGCGGGTCTGTTCGGCTATCTCGGTAATTTCGGTAAATTCGGTACGGTGAAGAATGTGGTGATGGATGGCATACAGATAACATGCAATCACAGGTTGGGTTATGCCGGCGGCGTGGCAGGATATAGCCGGGGCACCATTGAAAACTGCTCGGTGTCGGGCAGCGTCAGCGGCACGGTGAGCGTCGGCGGTGTGGTGGGTGCTCAAAGGGACGGTTCCATCACCGGATGCAGTTCCTCTGCCACAGTGAAGGGAACGCTCAATGTCGGCGGCGTGGCAGGTCAGACGATTTTTGGTGCCACCTTGACCGCTTGCTATGCCACAGGCAACGTGATCATAGAAATAGACCGCACACAGAATATCTCTGGCGGCGGTCTGGTAGGATTCAACGACGGAATAAGCCTCCTTTCCTGCTATGCCACGGGCAACGTAACCAGTACGGGTAGTAGCACTGGCTATGTACATATCGGCGGCTTTTTGGGAGATAACTACATTACCGTGACCGCCTGCTATTGGAAGAACAATCATGAACAAGGTATCGGCTACAATAGGGAAAGCACCAAAGTCACGAAGGTGGACGGCACCAGCGTAACCTGGCAGAACGCCGTTGATGCCATGAACACCGCCTTGCAGAACGCAGGCTCAGAGTGGCGTTACGAACTTAAAGGAGCATTGCCCACCTTGAAGAAGCAGTAAACCGTCGGGCGGAAAAAGTCCTGCCCGCAACGGAAAGAACCAGAGTAATAAAACAACAGATATAATGAAGACAAGATTTTTTGCACTTGCAGCGCTCGTCCTCTTATTGGGCGCCTGCACACAGGACGAAGCGGGCTTCCTACCGGAAGGGGCGGAAGGCACCCCCATCGTCTTCACCGCCACGGGGCTGAATCCCACCGCGACAGCCACCGCCGGCACCCGTGCCCCCGTGGATGGCAATTGGACGGGTGTGCAGAGCGTGGCAGTGCTGATGGACGGCACGGTGAAGACGTACAACGTGACGCCCTCCACCGCCGACCCCACCAGCGCCACGCTGACTTCCACCGACCCGTACTACTGGACCAACCACAACGACATCACCGTCACAGCGTGGTGGCCCTACACCGCTGGCGAGACAACCCCGCCTGCTGTGAAGGTAAAAGCCAACCAAAGTACCCAGAAGGACTTTGAGGGCAGCGACCTCATCGTAGCCGACGGACAGAAGGTGACCTACGGTAGCCCCACGCTCCGCTTCACCCACCGCACGGCGCGGGTGACCGTCGTTCTGACGGACTACACTGAGGGACTGGCATCCGTGCAGCTGACGGGTCTCTCCACCGAAGGCGACAACCCGGATATAATCGTCCCGTATGACAAGGGCAGCAACACCTACATCGCCATCGTAGCCCCGCAAAGTGTGGCAGCTGGCACGGCCTTCATTACCTGCACCTTCACTAACGGCAAGACCTTCGTTTATAAGATGAAGAATGCTACCGGCTGGCAGGCGGGCGGTGAATATACCTACACCGTCTCCCTCGCTGCGGCAAAAGATCTGGGCTATACCATAGAGAGCAACGGCAGCTACACCGTGACCTCCGCCGATGGTCTGATGAATATAGCCGAATTAGTGAACGGAGGTAAGAGCGACATTAACATTACCCTCGACACAGACATTGACCTCACAGGCAAAAACTGGACGCCGATAGGCACAAGTTTCAGCAACAAATACACCGGCACCTTCGACGGTGGCGGTCATACCATCAAGGGGCTGACCGTTACGACAAATGACCAATTTGTGGGTCTGTTCGGCTCTATCGGTAATGCCGGTACGGTGAAGAACGTGGTGATGGAGGGCGTACAGATAACAAAAAATCACAGTTCGGGCTTTGCCGGCGGTGTGGCAGGATATAGCGATGGCACCATTGAAAACTGCTCGGTGTCGGGCAGCGTCAGCGGCACGGTGTACGTCGGCGGTGTAGTGGGTGCTCAATGGGAAGGTTCCATCACCGGATGCAGCTCCTCGGCCACAGTGAAGGGAATGGTCCATGTCGGCGGCGTGGTAGGTCAGACGAATGGGGGTGCCACCCTGACCGCTTGCTATGCCACGGGCAACGTGACCTTAGAAATAGACCCCAAAAAGAATATCGCTGGCGGCAGTCTGGTGGGATTCAACGGAGGAAACGGCGTTCGTGCCTGCTATGCCACGGGCAACGTAACCAGTACAGGTAGTAGCACCGGCAATGTGCATATCGGCGGCTTTTTTGGAGATAACTACACCTCCGTGACCGCCTGCTATTGGAAGAACAATCATGAACAAGGCATCGGCTACAATAAGGAAGGCATCGCCCCCGAAGTCACGAAGGTGGACGGCTCTGTCGTTACCTGGCAGAAAGCCGTTGATGCCATGAACACCGCCTTGCAGAACGCAGGCTCAGAGTGGCGTTACGAACTTAAAGGAGCATTGCCTACCTTGAGGAAACAGTAAGCCGTTGCGGGCGGAAAAGTTCCGCCCGCAACGAACATTAACCGAAGTATAACCCAAATAAAAAAGGAGGACGTGATGGAACACACGGAGAATCCACCATATAGGTTTTGGCATCAAGGCATTGTTAATAATAATATAGACTCCAGTGTAAATATGGAAGCTGTAAGCCGGACATTGTCAAGATTGGTGCTCATTAAAGGCAACAAATCAAGTAATTAAATTAAAAACATGGGACTTTTTCACAGAGACAAGAAAAATAATGACGATGAGCCGGACAGTGTTCAAACCAATTCATTCTCTGATATTATGAATGGTTTGCAATACGCCGTAAACTGTGCACAAGATACATTGCAGAATCATCAGATACAAAATCTGACCAGACTTTTTGAAGGAACAAATGCAAATAACGCAAATACGTTCCAATCGAAAAAAATCATGGTTGGAGACAAGACTATTGATATTCCACTTATAGCTTTGATATCCCATCATTATCTTGCGATGGATAATGTGCAGATAAAGTTCAAGGCGAAGGTCGGAAGCGTGGAATCACAGATTCCAGAAAACAACTTATTGTTATCCAGCCCACAAAGAGCCAATCTCCAGATGCAGATGAGCAACATAAAACCGGATGCGGATGATGTCATGGAGGTTTGCGTCAATTTTAAGGTTCAGGAGACTCCGGAGAGCATTTCCCGAATTATTGACGATTTTGTAAAAAATATCTAACAATTTTAAAATTCAAATGTTATGGCAGAAGAAATAAAGAACCAAGGGCAACAAGAAAATGCGGAAAACTTGAATGAAAATGTAAGCGGACAGGCGAAAGAAATTATCTCCGCTGCATTGGAAGAGACTCAAAACAGAGAAACTTCTCCAGTTCTTAAAGCAGATTCAAACGTGACTGACAAATTCAAGGGGCTTCCCATGCGGGAACTTATTGCAGCTCCACTTATTGCAGCAGCCGAAGCACAACAGGAATTGGCAGCGACAGCATGGAATTTCTACCAGCAAATTGCATTTGATGGTAAAAGCGGCAATAAAGCGCGTATATTGGAATTCGATGTCGAAAGACCGATACAGCAGGATGGAAAAATGACAACAATGTCACAAAGTGTCAAGGCTCCGTTTATAGGATTGGTGCCTATTCCTTCCCTGCTCATAGATCGCGTGGATGTCGATTTCCAGATGGAGGTTACCGATACATCAAACGTAAAAAGCACTACCAACGCAGAAGTAGAGGCAAAAGCTTCTGCAAAACATTGGTTTATAAATGCGGAAATCAGCGGCAAAGTCACGACCGCCCGCGAGAACACCCGCATGACCAACCAAACGGCAAAATACCAGATACATGTGACAGCCAGTCAGCAACCGCAGACCGAAGGTCTGTCTAAACTGATGGATATAATGGCATCATGTATCGAGCCTATAACAAACGAAAGTAACAGTAAGTAAATATATGAATTTGATTCAAGCATTAAGATTGCCAAACAGTCAAGCAGTAATGACAAATATTGCACGGTTTCATTATCAAAATATTTATAATGTAGGTTTGACCCCTCCGATTGTCACGCAAAGTAAGTTGACATTTCAAATAAAAGGATATACCCGTAACTATCGTTTTCTTAGATTAGACTATGCCTGTGTCATATATATTGCGGATAGAATAGCAGTCGTTGCTTCAAATGGCATAGATACTTTAAGTTCAGGTTTTTCGGGGTGTTATATGGCCAGTTTTAGGCACAATGGCATTAGGTATGTTGCTCATATTCCAACGCCTAATAATAGTATTAAAACATCATGGAATCGGGCGGTTAAAAATCGAATAATAGATAATGTTGTTCTTTTTAAACCTACTGAAGGATTGGCGAGAATCCCAGGAACAATTGGTATTTGGGGAATTATAACATTTAACGATAGATGTTATCGGCTTGATGTAAATGAAAACGCTCCTCCAAGTCAAGCCATACGTGGCCAAAGAATTTTTAACTCAATCCCGAGAAATCCCATACTAACAGAAATTCCATCTATCGCCGGTGGTCAGATGCCTTAATAATTATAACAATTGTAAATAAGGGAAGAATGGTTGTTTCATTGAGGAGTAGAATTCTATTCGGATATATAATTCTGGTGGCGGTCATAGGCAGCATGGCCGCCATTCTCATCCATGAACCTGCGAAGTTCCACGACCTATATGCGTATTTTAAATAACGGTATTTACACAAACAGCAAATGAGCGAACAATTCGTTACCACTACCAAGCATTTCCGCAAGCTGCTTGCCGCAGGCTATCTGTTGATAGTCCTGCTGGTGGGCGGCATCATCTGCACGTGGCTCGGAGAATGGCGCGACTTGGAGTTGCTGGAACGGGAGAACCGTGAAATCAACCGCTTCCGCAAGGAAACACACGATGCGTATGTGGGTGTGGTGGAGTTGTCTCTTTTGGGCGAGTCGGTGCTGGAATGGGACGATAAGGATGTGGCGGCATACCGGCGGCAACGGATGACGGTGGATAGTATGCTTTGCCGCTTCAAGAGCCATTACGAATCGGTGCGCATAGACAGCGTGCGCCACTTGCTGGAGGACAAGGAAAAGCGGCTGTGCGCCATCATGGAGGCTCTGGAACAACAGGCGGACATCAACCGCCGGATAGCCAAGCAGGTGCCGGTGATAGTGCAAACGAGCAGGCAGGAAGAGCCGAAGAAACAGAGGAGGAAAGGTTTTCTCGGGTTGTTCGGCAAGAAACAGGAAGCACCTCCGACGACGACCACCACGATGCTCTACACACTGAACCGTGATATGATAGCGCAACAACGTGCCCAAAGCCATCGTCTGTCGGAATATGCCGACAGCCTTGCCAGCCGCAATGCGGAACTGAACCGCCAACTGCAAACCCTTATCCAGCAGATGGACCACAAGGTGCAGGCTGACTTGCAGGAACGTGAGGCGGAAATATCCGCTATGCGTGAAAAGTCGTTCTTGCAGGTAGGTATCATAACGGGTGTCATGCTGCTGTTGCTCATTATTTCATACATCATCATTCACCGCTATGCCACCCGCATCAAGCAGTACAAACGTAAGACAACAGATTTAATCGGGCAACTGCAAAAGTCAGTAAAACAAAACGAATCGTTGATAGCCTCACGCAAGAAAGCGATGCACACCATCACCCACGAGCTACGCACACCACTGACTGCCATACATGGATATGCGGAACTGATGCAGGACAACGAAGAAGAAAAGATAAGCGGTTATGCGGACAATATCCTGCAAGCCTCCAAGAGAATGACCGACATGCTCAACTCCCTGCTTGACTTCTTCCGCTTGGACAGCGGCAAGGAACAGGCGAATGTCCGTCCGTTTCGTTTGGAAAACATCGCGGAGCTGTTGCAAACGGAGTTTACGCAACAAGCAGAAGCAAAAGATCTTAAACTTACCATCGAGTGCCCGGAGGGTATTATCCTGAATGGCGACAAGGAGCGCATCATACAGATATGCGACAACCTGCTGGGCAATGCCGTCAAGTTCACGAATGCCGGAAGCGTTTCACTTGTCATAAGCTATGACGGCAATAGGCTGACCCTTGTAGTAGAGGACACCGGAACCGGCATGAGTGCGGAAGAACAACAGCGAGTGTTCGGAGCGTTCGAGCGGCTTTCCAACGCCGCCACGCAAGACGGTTTCGGATTGGGGTTAAGCATTGTGAAACAGATAGTCGGGATGCTTGGCGGCACTATACGCTTGGAAAGCGAAAAAGGAGAAGGCAGTCGTTTTACTGTGGAGTTGCCAATGAACACTGCCGATATTGGTATTGAAGAACAGACAGCCGCAGAAAGTCTGGCTCATATAGAAAGACCTTATTCTGTCATCGTATTGGACGACAATCCGATGGTATTATCCATGACAAAGGAAATGTATGCTGGTATAGGTGTGCATTGCGACACGTTCACCACTATTGGCGATGCAATGGAAGCCATGCGGCAGCACACATACGACCTCATGATAACCGATATGAAAATGCCGGAGATTAACGGCTATGAGGTGTTGGAGTTGTTACGCTCGTCAAGTGTCAGCAACTCGAAAGAGATTCCCATTGTCGTGGCGACCGCCTCCGGCAGTTGCAGCGAAGAGGAGCTGTTGGAAAATGGATTTACCGCCTGCCTGTTCAAGCCATTTTCCATTTCCGAACTGGTTGCTGTATCAGACAAATGCCTTTTGACAAGTACGGACAAGGATGAACTTCCCGACTTGTCCTCTCTGCTTGCATATGGTGACAAACGGGCGATGCTCGACCGTTTGATAACCGAAACAGAAAAGGATATGCAGGCTGTCCGGGAAATCATGGAGAGGAATGACCGCAAGGCGTTGGACGAATGGATGCACCGTCAGCGAAGTTCATGGGCTGTTATCCGTGCTGACAAACCCTTGTGGAACCTGTATGAACTGCTGCATCAAGAATCTGAATGTTCCGAAATGGAATTGCGGAAATGCGTGGATGCCATGCTTCGTATGGGAACAGTTATCATAGAACTTGCGCAAAAGGAAAGGAGGTTGTCGGATGAAAGTATTTGTGATTGAGGACAACCCCGTCTATAACGATTATGTCTGCAACCTGCTGAAGAAAGACAGCTTCGATACTATGTCGGCATATAATCTTGCCACTGCCAAGAAACTATTGGCAAAGTCAGAGGTGGATGATATTGTCGTTGCCGACCTACGCCTCCCCGACGGTGAAAGCATAGAGTTGTTACGGTGGATGCGTGCCAACGACAAACAGCAGGTGTTTATCGTTATGACCAATTACGGGGAGGTGCATACGGCAGTGGAAAGTATGAAGCTCGGCTCAAAGGATTACATACAGAAACAGTTGTTGGAGGATAAACTGATACCGCTTATCCGCACCCTGCAAAAAGAACATGAAAAGCGACTACAATGGAACATTCCGATATTCGTCCGGCAGGGCGAAGCCTATCAGAAAATCAAGAAACGTGTGCGCCTTGTAGCCACCACCCGGATGAGCGTGCTGATACTGGGCGAGAACGGTACGGGCAAGGAACATATCGCACAACATATACACCAACAAAGCAAACTTGCCGATAAACCTTTTGTGGCAGTGGACTGCGGAGCCTTGTCCCCGTCATTGATACAATCCGCCTTCTTCGGACACGTCAAGGGTGCGTTTACTGGTGCCGAAGCAAACAAGACGGGGTATTTTCTGGAAGCGGATGGCGGCACGCTGTTCCTTGACGAAGTGGGCAACCTAACAATGGAGATGCAACAGATGCTGCTCCGCGCCATACAGGAACGCCGTTACCGTCCCGTCGGTGCAAAGGAGGACAAAACAGCCAACGTGAGGATAGTGGCTGCAACCAACGAGGATTTGCAGAAAGCCGTAACGGAAAAGCGGTTCCGGCAGGATTTGCTCTATCGCTTGCAGGAGTATGTGATAACCATGCCGCCCTTGCGCGACTGCCCGGAAGACATCATGCCATTGGCCGAGTTCTTCCGTGAAATGGCAAACCGTGAGTTGGAACGTGAAGTAAAAGGGTTTGCCGCATCTGCCCGTAATGCCCTGCTCGCCCATGCGTGGCCGGGCAACGTGCGCGAGTTGAAACAGAAGATACAGACGGCAGTCCTGCAATCAGAAGGCGATATGATAACCGAAGCCGATTTGGAACTTGACAATGAACCGTCCGCTACTTCCGCTTGTTTTACATTGAAGAGCGGGGATGAAGAAAGAGGACGTATCCTGCGTGCTTTGAAACAAGCAGCCGGTAACAAGAAAATGGCTGCAAAGATACTGGGTATCGGCAGGACAACGCTGTATAATAAATTGGTAGAGTATGGATTGAATGAAGAAAACTGACCGGAGTATGGCTGTAAATGGCAATAATTGATTAACTTTGCAATTGTATTTCAGAAAATAGCAGGCGATCGGGTAACTTTTCGCCGATGATATAGACATAAGACCGCAAGGCGTTTCGAGCGAAAATCTGGTAAATTGAAACTACGGAGACGATTGCGTGATGCTTATGCTATGCTTACGCATAGCGTGCATTCACGTACTCTCCGTAAAGGCTTTACCAGAGCCATCGCTTGAAAGTAGTGTGAATTGCACGCTACTTTTTTGCCTCGCCAAAAAGGAAAGAAAATACGTTATGGCGAAAATACAATTACTTGCCGTTATCTCAATAGATGGCTGTCCGATGAAACTGCATCCCCGGAAGCGGTTGCTTCAAACCGAAGATTACGGTATGGATGAAATACGTGCCAATGCCCTGTATAAGCTGACATCCGACTATTCGGTATCCGTGCTTCAAGAATGGAGGGAGGAAGGTGGAAGCATTTGTCATTTGTTGGAAGTAACTGCCGGGAATACCGAATATGCCAACGGACTGTTACGGATGAACGTGATAGATGAAATCATACTATACGTTGTTCCAACCATCGACGGAAACGGAGCGCATTTTTTCAAGTCAGCACTACCTATGAATGACTGGCGGCTTATGGAGAACAAAACTTATAGGGACGGAGTAATCCGGCTTACCTATCATAAAGAGCCACGGGCATAAAATGTTCAGATTATGAACATCTTGGCAGGATTTCCGTGCTCAGAAAGTGAACACATGTTCAGAATCTGAACACATTTCACAAGGGATGCAATCAAGGATAAAATTATTTTTGAATTTTATCTTTCTGAAAAACAATGTAGTACAATTTTCTCACAATCTTTTCTCGTGTTTAGGGCTATGATTTGCACCATATATCAGTGTGCGCACACTGATAAACAAGTGTAAACCCTCAAAACAGAAAAGAGAATGAACCATCTCATACTGGCGGAAACACAGTTTTTCGCCATGATAAACGGAAAAGACAACGGTAGCACGGAAACGGCATACGGCGGATTCGTGCAGGAAGTAATAAACCTGTGCTACGGCGGCAATGATGCCAAGCATATTATTGTGGCGTTGGCTTTTGCCGAAATCGAATTACAGCACCATCCACAGAACTTGTCGGTATCGGAGGAGAATGTCGTCACTGTGTATATCCGCAAGGCGTTATCCTTCATCCGAAAGATGCAGAAGATAGTATCCGCTTCTGCAATTACCTCCGTGCCACCACTAACATCCACATCCGAAACCAAAGCCACAGTCCCAGCCCTGCAATGGACCGGTAATGCCGTCGAGTTGGTAGAGCTAATCTATGCCCTCTACGCCACCGGCTGCATCAATGGCGGCAAGGCTTCGCTGAAAGAGCTTGCCCCTGTCCTCTATTCCTTTTTCGGTGTGGAGTCCAAAGACTGCTACCGCTTCTATACGGACATCAAACGCAGGAAAAGCGACAGTCGCACCTACTTCCTTGAAAAGATGCAGGACAAACTGAACGCGAAGATGCGACATGACGATGAATTGGAGCGGATGAGGAGATAAACGAATGCCAAACAAAGGATAAGCGGCCGGATTATACGGTTTCTTATCCTTCTTCATTTACAATCACTCTATTATCTGCCGGAAAGCCGATTAAAATCATTAACTTTGCAAGTATTAATCAATGACGGATGAAAATAGATAACCTCGAAATATTGAACGGACTGATTGCCGGAGCCGAAGGCGGGACAGTTGAGTTCAAAGAAACTACCGGGCAGTTGGAGCGTGGAATGGAAACTCTTTGTGCCTTCCTGAACGGTACGGGCGGCACGGTGCTGTTCGGTGTAACCGACAAGGGAAAGATTATCGGTCAGGAAGTGAGCGACAAGACGAAGCGCGATATTGCGGAAACCATCAGACGAATCGAGCCGTTTGCGACCATTGATATATCCTATACAGACATTCCGGGAACGAACAAAAGTGTTATAGCTTTATCAGCGGAAGAACAACGATATATGCGCCCGTTCACCTATAAGGGGAGGGCTTATCAACGGATAGAGAGCGTTACATCTGCCATGCCGCAGGGTATATACAACCTGTTGGTTATGCAGCGAGGCGGAACCTATGCTTGGGATTCCATGCAAAATCCCAGCTTGAAAATATCCGACCTTGACGAAACGGCAATCTTGGGCGCAGTACGTGGAGGAATCAGAGGCGGACGTTTGCCGGAAGGTTCTATGCAGGAGGATGTCCGAACCATCCTTGAAAAATTTGACTTGTTGAATGATGGAAAGCTGAACAATGCTTCCGTTGTCCTATTCGGACGAAACTTCTACCATTATCCCCAATGTCTGCTCCGTTTAGCCCGGTTCAAAGGAACGACAAAAGATGAATTTTTAGATAATCAGCGTGTGACAGGCAATATATTCAACTTGCTGGATGCTGCAATGGCATTTTTCTTCAAGCATTTGTCCCTTTCCGGTAAAATTGAAGGTTTGTACAGAGAAGAGGAACTGAATGTGCCATATAAGGCATTGAGAGAATGTTGCATAAATGCTTTTGCACATCGTGTTTACCATCGCCCCGGCAGTTCAGTCGGGATTGCTATCTATGATGACCGCGTGGAGATTGAAAACAGCGGAACATTTCCGCCTGATATTACCATTGAGAAACTGTTGGGTGGCCACAATTCCGAACCACAAAATCTGATAGTAGCCAATGTGCTGTACAAAAGTGCAGTATTGGAGAGTTGGGGACGTGGCATAGCCCTTATGGTAAACGAATGTCGCCGTGTCGGTATTCCGGATCCGGAGTTTCATACCGACGGCAATGCTGTATGGATTGTGTTTCATTATACAAGAACTACAGTAGGACAAGACCCCACAGCAACCCCACAGCAACCCTATAGTAACCCCACAGTAACCCCACAGTTAGGAAAACTGTTGTCTGCTATTGGGAACAACACTCTCTCTGCTAAAGAAATCATGGAGAAAACGGGAATGAAAGATAAAAGGAATTTCTTAAAGAACTATATCCATCCGGCAATAAATTCCGGTTTGGTCCTTTCACTTTATCCCATAGGCTCCAAGAGTCCGCAACAGAAATACTATCTTACTGATAAAGGTAAAGGTTTCCTGCAACAATAACGGGTATGGCTAAAAAGAAGAAACATAAGAATGATGTAAAAACTGATTTACCGATAATCATGGATTATGGTATCGGCAGTATATCCGTTTATGACCCGGCAGACATAATGCCATACAACGAGCCGCCAATTAGCGAACAAATCCGCTTCAAGAAACTCGGCAAAGAGATGAAATCCGAGTTCAAGTGGCTGGTATCTTCCGTAGTGATTGAGTATTGGCAAGAAAACCGACAGATACCTTTCGGTGAAGAAATGTCGAAACTCAGAACCAGACTGTTGAGAATGTTTGCCGAAGAATACAGCATACTGCTTAAAGACGATACAGAACTGAAAAATTATTTGCTGATGCTTGCCATTACCACCATCAACAAGCATCTCAAATCTGAGAATAAAAAGAGGGTGTCAAAACTCTCTTTTTAACAAAATTACCCTTGCTACAGATATCTGTGACAGGGGTAATTTTCATATTTTGGGTGTTTTGACACATCCCCTTTTTCATATATAAAGGAATCTGTTATTTCTGCTGCAACAGGTGTTTCAAGTTTTCATCATTTGCGATACGTTCCAGTTCCTCTTGAACAATCTGCTTCACTTCCTCCTTGATGCGCCTGTAATTCGCCTGAACCGTTTCCTTCATGCGGTCGTTGCCGTCCCCGTCCGTAAAGTCGGTAATGACGGGGATTTTCTTGTAGGCTTTCTCCTCGCGCTTCACCTTCTCGGCATCCACGACAATCTCGCAATGGAAAATCTTCTGCTCGATACGCTCGTTGAAGTTGTCGGATACCGAACCGACAAACATACCCTGCGTCAAGCCGGAAATCTTGCTCGGCGGGATGAGTGAATCCATCTGCGTGTTGATGGAGGTGGAAACATCCTGCCGGTTGATGGAAATGGACTGCCGTTTCTGCAACACCTTACCGAAGCGTTCGGAAAGCGTCTTGGCGGTTTCACCCACCACCTGACCGGAAAAGATATTGCCGACGGTGTTCATCACGACCTTCGCTTCTTTATCACCGTAGTCGCGCACCAACTGGCTGAAATCCTGAAAGCCCAGACACACGGCAACCTTGTTGCTTCGCGCGGTGGCGATAAGGTTGTCCAACCCCTTGAAATAAATCGTGGGCAGCTCGTCGATGATGACCGACGACTTCAGCATCCCTTTCTTGTTGATGAGTTTCACGATACGGGAGTTATACAGACCGAGAGCGGCCCCGTAGATATTCTGACGGTCGGGATTGTTGCCCACACAGAGTATTTTCGGTTCTTCGGGGTTGTTGATGTCCAGCGTGAACTCGCTGTCCGACATCACCCAATAGAGCTGCGGGGAAATCATCCTTGACAAAGGGATTTTCGCGCTTGCTATCTGCCCCATCAACTGCTCCGCAGCCCCTCCGAGCCATGCGTCCATGAACGGAGAAAGATAGTTTTCCAATTCCGGGTAAGAGGTCAGTATCGGGAAAATATCCTCATAGCGGCGGTTCAGAAACTCAATCGCATGGGGGAATGTACAATACTTGCCGTTCTGGAAAATTTTGAGATACCAGATAATAGCCGCGAAAAGGATGATGGGCGATTCTACGAAAAAGTCGCCCTGCTTTTGCACCCAACTTTTATTTAAGTTGAGCATAATGGTGTACGCACTCTCATAAGCGTCCGTAATATCCTCCATGAAGTCCGGGTGAATGGGATTGCAACGGTGCGAACGTCGCGGGTCATCGAAGTTTATCACATAAAACTTCGGTTTCACCTTGTAGCCCTCCGGGTGGTTCAGCAGATGGTTGTATGCTATCGTGGACAAGTCGCTGAATTTGAAGTCGTACACATACATCGAGAAGCCCTTTTCTATCTGCTGCTTGATGAAATTATTTACCACTGCATAGGATTTACCGCTGCCCGGAGTACCCAACACGATGGAAGCCCTAAAAGGATTCACGACATTGATCCAGCCATTGTTCCAACGCTTTTTGTAGTAAAACCGTGTCGGAAGATTGACCGAATACTCGCTTTCGATAAGCCGCGTTTCCTGCATGAAGCTCTCGTTCTCGTTGTTGAACACATCATCCATGAGGTTGTGCTTCAACAGGCGGCTCAACCACAGACCGCCCATCAGCAGGAATACATAGCCCGCACCAACGGCCAGGATATACAGTCCCGTCACCGCCTCCACCGGCAATGGCAGGACCAGTATCCACCAGTTGAGGAAGAACAGCACGAAGCCCACGGCAAGGACCGCCCAGATTTTCCCCCACGTGATTTTCTCGCCCTTCACGCCCTTTGTCCCCAGACAGGACAGGGCAAGCAGGAGGACGGCAAATAGTTTCGTGTAGAGGATGGAACGGAACAGCCCCGCCGTGCGGTTGAAGTTCATCAGTATCCTGTCCACCACACCGATGTCCACACCCCAGAGCCGTATGGCTTCATAACAGAACCAGTACACGTTCATGACCACTAAAATAATACTCACGGCACGCAGAAAATCCATGATTTTCGCCAATGCCCTCAAATCGTCTTCTTGTTGTGACATACCTTGAAATTGTTTTGATTGTTGATACTTTGTCTGACTGATTACATTCCCAAGCCCTTGCGCTTCTTCTTTTTCTTCCTGCGCTGCATCGCCCGGATGAAGGCTTCCTCCTCGGCGTCCACTGCCGGGCCTTCGGGAGAGAACAAGCCCATGCCGTCCAAGTCCCTTCCGTATTCGGGAGTGGACGGAGCTTGCGTTTCCTCCTGACCCTCCGTGGTAATGAAAAGCGGAACCGGCGGCTGTCCGGCGTATGGCAGCGTGAAGTGTTCCTGCAAGGCGTTGGCGGACAGTTCCCTGCCCATGCGTGAGCCGTTCAACACGCATCCTGTTCGGTGGTCGATGAACGTGGCCCCGTAGATGCGTCCTTCCTCCGTATAGCGCAGCACGGTGTCAATACCTTTCTCCTTGAGTGTGGCAATGAACCTCTCCTTGTCATACGTGCCTTGCAGTACGGAAAGGACGGTGCGCTTCGTCATGTCGGCGAGTTTTCTGTCCTTGATTTCCGTTTTTGAACGGGCGAACTTTCTCTGTACGGCATCATAGCCGACGGACTTCCCGAAGAGCGAGGACTTGAAAGGATTGCCGACCTTGTTGCCACTGTCGTCCGTAACGGAATAGACCAGCCCATTATATTCCCGTCCGCGCACGTTGCCCCGCGCTTCCTCCACCGTCATATTATATAAGGAAAGGAGGGCGCGGTATTCGCCCATCGTCTGGAAACGGTAACGGCGGTTAAGTTCCTTTACCACATTCCCCGCCTGTTTCTTCACATCGCCTGCCAAAACATCCACTTTATGCAGCGGCATATCGGTACGGCGGCTTTTCCGTTCCGCGTCATGCAGCCCGTATTTCCGTTCCAGCTCGCGGGTTATCTGCTTGCTACGGTAAAAGTTGTTTCGGGTGTCTATGCTCCTGCCGTCCCCGTCCACCCGCACCGTCACGATATGCAGGTGGTGGCGGTCTATGTCCTCATGCTTGTACACCATATAGGGCTGGTTGCCGAAGCCCATCTTCTCCAGATACTCCCGCGCGATGTCCTGAAGCTCGGTGTCGGTCAGCATATCGTCGGGATGCGGGTTGAGCGAGATATGCACCACCGGCTTCTCCACCTTCGACCGCACGGGCATCAGGGCGAGGAAGTCCTCCATCGCCCGGCGGATGTCCACCGTTCCCGTACCGTCATTGTAGATGCGGTTGGTCGTCAGCAGCCGCCCTTCCTCCTTGTTGATCTTCTCCCCGTTGTAGGCAAGTGCGCCGTACAACGAGTTTCCTACGCTGATTTTTGCGACCATTTTTCCTGCATCTCTTTAGACAGTTCCACAATCTGGCGGCTCAGTTTCACGAGTTCGACGGTCTGTTGCTCCAGTTTGTAGAGCAACGCCATCGCCTTTTTCTCGGAAAAATGCAGCCTCAGTTCCTTCACGACTTGGTTGTAGTTCGTGCCTATTGCGCGGAATTGCGCATGAAAATCAGATAGCTTGGTGTAGTAATCCACCAGCGTTTTATCCACTTTCAGTACCTTGAACGGTTGCCCGAAGAAGTGCGCCTTGATGAAAACCGACTTGGCGTAAACGCCCGACTTCTCGAACATGGAGAGGAAACGGTTGTGTTCCTCCTCGCTGAAACGGACGGTGTATCTGAACACCGCCGGATCGAGTTTGGGATTTCTCCCGCCTTTGTTTCTTTTTTTTTCACTCATATTACTTTGGATTTAGCGGTTTGACGGCATAAGCCGCCGCTTCATGGCACAGACACCGTAGGTTTGAGAGGCTTCCCGACTTCGGAGGGTAAGCCCGCCCCCTGCAAGGGCAAGGCGTTTTCCGGGATGCTCAAAATATTTTGAGCGGCTGAAAACATACCTTGCTATGTTCAGGTGAACATAAAAATCCGTTGGGGACGGATTGGGGATGATTTCTTTCAAACTCCGGGCTGCGCCACCTGCGGCGTACCCTGCCGTTCAGGTGCAAAGTTACGCCCTTAAAGCGATGTCGGACAGAGGCTTGACCCAGACAATCAGTGTCAACCGGCGCAACGTGCTGCCACTTGCCGGAGAAGTGATACAAGTTCCAAAATATCCTTGTTTATTTGCAGTGTGATTCGGATGTGGGACTGAAAATACACTCCTTCCGCCAGATGTTCGGACAGCAATCCGGGCATCAATCCAAACGGTTGAAAACAGGTGTATGTATACAGATAGTTTTCCAAGCACACGTCCGTGCGGACGGATAAAAGCATGGACGGTTGGACAAACCGATGAATACCCGCAGGCACAGCCGGATTAAGGAGTGAATAAATAAATGAATGGGAGTGCGTGCGTACGTACTAATGACAATACGCTACCGCCACCGGACAGATGTATAACCAAATAAATTATCAAAAAAATGAAAGAAGCAACTTATGTGGCAATCTCCACGCAGAAAGGTGGAGCGGGTAAGACAACCCTGACAGTGCTTGTAGCAAGCTATCTGCACTATGTGAAAGGCTACAACGTAGCCGTGGTGGACTGCGATTTCCCGCAGTACAGTATCCATGACATGCGCAAGCGTGACATGAAAGCCGTCATGGAGGACGGGCATTACAAGGTGCTGGCGTATGAGCAGCTCAAACGACTGAAGAAGAACCCGTACACCATCAGATGCAGCCGTGCGGAAGATGCGGTAAAGACCGCCGAAAATCTGGTGGCAGCGCAGCCCGACCTCGATTTCGTGTTCTTCGACCTGCCGGGAACAATCAACAATGCCGATGTGGTGCAGACCATTTCCCAAATGGACTATATCTTCACGCCCATCATCGCCGACCGTGTGGTGATGGAGAGTTCCATCAAGTTCGCCACTGTCATCAACGAACAGATGATAAGCACGGGCAAGTCCGGCATCAAAGGGATTTACCTCGTGTGGAACATGGTGGACGGACGCGAAAAGACTGAACTTTACAAGGCATACGACAAGGTCTGTGCCGAGTTCGCCCTGCCCATTCTGGAAACACATCTACCGGACAGTAAGCGCTTCCGCAAGGAGACGGCGGCAGAACGCAAGGCGGTATTCCGCTCCACGGCGTTTCCGGCGGACAAAATACTGGTACGCGGCAGCAACCTCGACAAACTCGTCGATGAGATTCTCGGCATCATCAAAAACTGAACGGCATGGCAAAGAAAACAAGAATCGAGGACATCGACAGCGAAGCCGTAATCAACTCATTTCGACTGGACGATACAAGCATTCCGCCGGAAGCGAGAAGCACGGACGGGAACGCTCCTGTCCCACCTCCGAAAGAAGCGATACAAGAAGCCGTTTCTCCACCCGCCTCGCACTCCAAAGAGGAGCCGGAACGCAGGCGCAGGAACAGCAAGCCGGAAAAATTGGATTATGACACAGTATTCATATGCGGTTCCAATATCACGGCAAGGCTCGGCAAGCAGGTCTATATCCGCAAGGAGTACCACGACCGCATACAGAAGATGCTTCATGTAATCGGAGGCAACGAAGTGACTATCGCGGCATTTCTTGACAACGTGCTGACACACCATTTCACGCTGTTCCAAGACGAGATAGCCGAATCGTTCAAACGGCACATGGAATCCTATAATTTATAAACACTCAAAAACAACAAAGAAGTATGAAAAGAACAAATAAGAACCGTCAGGCTGAGTATCTGCAAACAGGAAAGAGTGAAAGAACCGCTGTCCGTGCAGCAAAGTGTGTAACCGACTACGGACAGGAAAATACCGACGTTGACTTCCGCAAGGATAAAGGCAGAGACAAACCGCTCTCGACTTTCCTGCAAGCATCGGAAATCAAAACGCGGCAATGTATATACATCAGCCGAGAAATTCATGAGAAAGTCGCTATCGTTACCAGTCGGATGGGAAACGGTTTGAGCATCGGCAAGTTTGTGGATAACATCCTCCGCGACCATTTCCGACAATACGGGCAGCAGTACATGGAACAGATTGAAAACGCCCAAAAAGTAAGATTATGACAAAGGCGTTTTTAATCGTATCGGTTGCTTGCAACGTGTGGTTTCTGTTTCTGCTGTTCTATGACCGCATCATGGACACGAAGCTCATCCGTTTCTTCAGACATATTGCCGGGCTGTGGCGGTCATTGGACAGTACGGTGGCAGAGCAAGGAAAGGATAAGGAAATACCTCACGCAGACACCTCGGACATCATTGGCAAGAGCCGTTTCAAGATGGCATCGACCCGGACAACCGCTGCCATACCGACGCAAGAAGCCGCCACTTCGGAAAAAGGCATTGAGCTGTCGGAGGAAGAGGCTACTTTTGACGACGGAAACACGGAAACCGTCTCACGCCCGACACAAGTACCGGAGGACAAACTCGATGAAACCTTCACGAGCATCCCGCCCTCGGAACTGGAGTACGGAGAAGATGAACCGGAGGATGAAGAACCAGACAAAAAGCAGGCTTCGGGAAGTAGCTTCGAGGATATTGACATGGCAGTACACACCATACGGAAGGAATCACCATCCGATGAGGAAATGCGACACGCCGGAAAGGTCATGACGGAACTGGACGGGACAGAGCTTTTCACAAGAATAACGGAACGCCTGACCGATGAAGCAATGAGCGAGAGGATTGCAAAGGCGATGGCAGTTTTCGTGGACACGGTGAACATGACCGTGACACAACAAAAGGAAAAGGTGTTCGTGATTCCCGACAACATCGAGGAGTTCGACTTCCGAAACTATGTATAACAACTAAAAAAGAATGGAAATGAAAACGTAAAATGACGACACCCACGCGCACGGCGGTACAAGGTACAGCCAACCCGCAACGGACAGCCCCAAGTCCGTAGAAACAAACGGGCAACCACTAAAACCAAAGTAAAGTAATCAAGTATCAACCGCCCGAAAAAGGACTATCCACCCTTTGGACGGCACAAAAAAGAACAGTTTATGAACAAGAACATCAGACAAAAGTTAATCATCGCTGCGGCACTTATGATTGCCGCAACCGCCTCCGCTTTCGCACAGGGAAACGGTCTGGCTGGCATCAACGAAGCCACCTCTATGGTGAGTTCGTATTTCGACCCCGGCACGAAATTAATCTACGCCATCGGCGCGGTAGTCGGGCTTATCGGTGGCGTGAAAGTGTACGGAAAATTCTCGTCCGGAGACCCGGACACCTCGAAGACCGCCGCCTCGTGGTTCGGGGCTTGTATCTTCTTGATTGTCGCCGCCACTATCCTGCGCTCATTCTTCCTTTAATAAACAATGTATGGCTGAATACCCGATAAACAAGGGTATCGGCCGTCCGGTCGAGTTCAAGGGTTTGAAGGCTCAGTACCTCTTCATCTTCTGCGGAGGTCTGCTGGCTCTCTTCGTCCTGTTCATCATCCTCTACATGGTCGGCATCGACCAGTGGATATGTATCGGCTTCGGCGTGGCATCGTCCTCCGTCCTCGTATGGCAGACCTTCGCGCTTAACGCCCGGTACGGCGAACACGGACTGATGAAATTAGGGGCAACAAGGAGCCATCCCCGATACCTTATCAACCGGCGGCGGATCACCCGATTATTCAAACGGAAACGAAAGGAAGAAACGACATGAGGAATACATCCAAAATGACAACACTGGAAAACAAATTCCCGCTAATGGCGGTGGAGCAAGGCTGCATCATATCCAAAGACGCCGACATCACGGTGGCTTTCGAGGTGGAGCTGCCGGAGCTTTATACCGTGACGGGCGCGGAGTACGAGGCGATACACGGCTGCTGGTGCAAGGCGATCAAGGTGCTGCCGGACTTCTCCGTCGTCCACAAGCAGGACTGGTTCATCAAGGAGAAGTACACGCCGGAACTTCACAAGGACGACATGAGTTTTTTGAGCCGCTCTTTCGAGCGTCACTTCAACGAGCGTCCGTACCTGAAGCACACGTGCTACCTCTACCTGACCAAGACGACAAAGGAGCGTAACCGGATGCAGAGCAATTTCAGCACGCTGTGCCGGGGGCATATTATCCCGAAGGAGCTGAATAAGGAAACCGCCGCGAAGTTCATGGAGGCTGCGGAACAGTTCGAGCGCATCATCAACGACAGCGGCTTCGTCAGGCTGCGCCGCCTCTCCACCGACGAGATCGTGGGGACGGACGGCAAAGCCGGGCTGATAGAGCGTTACTTCTCACTCATGCCCGAAGGCGACGCCACGTTGCAGGACATCGACCTCTCGGCAAGGGAGATGCGCATCGGTGACAACCGCCTGTGCCTGCACACCCTGTCCGACGCGGAAGACCTGCCCGGCACGGTGGCTACCGACACCCGGTATGAGAAACTCTCCACCGACCGCTCGGACTGCCGCCTCTCCTTCGCCTCCCCGGTGGGGCTGCTGCTCTCCTGCAACCACATCTACAACCAGTACGTGATTATCGACAACAGCGAGGAGAACCTCCAAAAATTCGAGAAGTCCGCAAGGAATATGCAGTCGCTCTCGCGCTATTCGAGGAGCAACAGCATCAACCGCGAGTGGATAGACCGCTACCTGAACGAGGCGCACTCCTACGGGCTGACCTCGGTGCGGGCGCACTTCAACGTCATGGCGTGGAGCGACGATGCGGAGGGACTGAAACACATAAAGAACGACGTGGGCAGCCAGCTGGCAAGCATGGAGTGCGTGCCGCGCCACAACACCATCGACT
>OGNG01000480.1_pt1 | contig 25349 bp, 25 predicted proteins | sample 1573431 | NCBI WGS metagenome assembly OGNG01 (sample SAMEA2581927, study PRJEB24529) | metagenome | biome: Human gut stool | place: China | collected 2011
CTGCCTCATCAGCTAATTCTACCTGACTTATATTTTTCATTTGTCTGTAATATTGAATTTTTAACCCTAATTGTTTAAATTTTGTCGAAAACATTTAAATCTCCATTTCCATACTAATCCAAGATGTTAATTATTTATCCCTTCTTTGCTATTCTTTATACTTTATTAATATTATTATCACATTTTATTAATATTTAGGTGTTCAGAAATAGTTAACATATGTGTTCTTTAGTGCACAGAAATAAATAAATTATATCTTTTTTATTTTATGTGTTAATTTTTTCAACTTCCATTAATTTATATCAATAAACATTTTACATTATTTAAATGCTATTCAAAAAATTACTTCATATTATGTCTTCAATATTGCATTTATAATTATCAGAATAATCTGCAATAATTTTTTTGATATTTTACATACACTATACAATTCATTATATTTAAATTTATTTCTAACAAAAGTATTCTTGTTGCATTGGTTATATATTATCATAATGGATATGTTTTTGTCTTAAGTTTAAGTTTCAAAATTACTTTTTATATTATTTTTATTTCTTTTTATTATTTATTTTATTTTTACATTCAATACTATCTTTTGAAATATTATATCTTTATTTACATAAAAAAGAAAAACCTCCATTTTTTTATGGAGGTTCAGTAATATATACATATTATATAGACAATAAGTCAAAAGTTTTTATTCTACTGCTTTTACTGAGCATTTAACTTTTACCACTGTTTTTAAGTATCTTAAACGGTTAGCAAATCATCTAAACTACACTTAAAAAAACCGGTAAGCTTATACAACATTTTCAGGCTTATTTTAACTTTACCATTTTCTATATTACACAAATGAGCTGCGGATACTCCTAAAAGCTTAGCCAATTTAGCCTGACTGATACCTTGACGTATCCTTTTAATTTTTATATTAATACCTATCGTTTTATAATCAGGTTCTTCCACTTTCTTACACCTCTTTACTTTTTCTTAACTTAATAACTGCTCCCATCTGTCAACAGTTCCCCTGGATCAATCTCGAGTACTTTTGCGATCTGTATCAAAACAGCCAGACTGTAACGCACTTTCCCTGTTTCAATTTTAGAAAGATATGAACAGGAGATACCAGCCTTTTCCGCTACTTCCATCTGTTTCAATGCCTTTCTTTTTCTGTAATAGGCTATTTTCAATCCTATTTTTTTGAATTTCTTGCTAAACATAATTTCACCAACCACACTTTTATTCTTCTGTAATATTAATTACATCAATTTTATTATATCCAGCTATTCATTTTTATGTTTTCAATAATAGTTCAAATATGTGCACTATAATACATAATCGCGTTAACATTATTTGAAAAATCCCTGTCATTTATGTCATAAAAGTATTTCGCTTGATTAGACAATAAAAAAAGCCCTGCTTCAGCAGGGCTAAAATATCAGTCTTTTATTCTAATTTAAAATTAAAAATATCTGCAACCTGGCTAACAGGAATGATAAACTCGATCGTTCCAGCAGCATACGGAGCAACAGCATAAGGCGGATATACTATAACAAGATCAGCATTATCCGTAATATAAAAATTTTCTGTTCCGTTCACTTCTACTTTTTTATCAAAAAATCCCTTTAACTGCTGTTCGTCTGCCACCTGTTTTGCAACAATGGCATTCAAACGCGGCAGATAATTGCTGCCAGCTTTAAACATATCGCCTAAACTCAGTAATTTACCGTTTTTTAAATTTACGTTGATCGTATCCAAATATGTATTCGGGTGGGCACCACCCAAATAATCCATATAAGTTTGTTCTAAAGAAAGTAACTCTTCACTGTTAAAACGCACTTGATATCTGCCGTCAAACGTATACTGTTTGACATGAGAACCGGCTTTATGAGCTGCCTGCGCCTGATTTTGCAGTTGACGATTGATAAAGCCCGCTATATCAGTCACAAACTCACGGCTCGCCTTCGCACCACCGTAACCGTCAAACTCAGGATAGTAATTTTCCTGTAAACTCAGTCCATTACTTCCTCCGGGCAAATAAGCATACAACTTTTTCACAATATTAAAATCAATTGCCATATTCACTTTGTCATCAACTTCTGCACCGCCTACGGCGCCTTTCACAACAGGGATATTAACTGTTACTCCGCCAGAACGTATTTTTTGATCAGTAATCTGAGGTTCTGCAGCCCATGCTGAAACAGCTATCCCCAAAGCCATGACTCCTGCCACACCAGCAGTTATAAATTTCCGCGACATCTTCATCTGTTGCACCTCCAAGAATAGTTATATTATTAGTATAACATTATTAAATGTCAAAAGAATGTCTTTTCAAAAAAAAATCCCCCGTTTAATCGGGGGATTTTCATCTTTTATTCTAAGATGCGCATTCTATCCGAACCGGATATAACTTCTTTTTCATCAGGCTCAGCTGTTTTAGCGCCAAACGGCATTTGCGCAATCAAACGATACTGATCTGGGATATTGAATACTTCTTTTACTTCCGCATCAATAATTGGGTTATAATGCTGCAGATTGGCACCTAACCCCTCCTCTTCTAAAGCTGTCCAGATAGCAAACTGCAGCATGCCGTTAGCCTGATCTGCCCAAGTTTTAAAATTTGCCGCATAAGTAGGAAAATTACTGGCAAAAGTTTCTGTAATGCCTTCATCATCAAAATACAAAATAGTACCATACCCTGCTGCAAAACTATTGATTTTAGCTTCAGTAGGCGCAAATTTTTCAGCCGGTACACGTTCACGCAAAGTTCTCATAACAATATCCCAAAAATTTTTATGAGCCTGCTCAAACAATACTACAACACGGGCGCTCTGACAATTAAAGGCCGAAGGAACATCCTCCAACAGCATTTCTATCAGTGCTACAATTTTATTTTTGGGAATCGGAGAAGTGTTGGTAATACTGTAAACGCTGCGGCGTTCATGAATACTGGAAAGAAAAGTTTTTTTCATAATTATGCCTCCTTACTATAAATGCTCTTTTATTGCTAATTTGACTTTACTACAAAGCCAGGAGAAATGCAAATTATCAAAAAAACCTCTTTAAGGGCTTCCCTGCTGGTTTGTTACTTTTGTAAAACATTATGAAAGCAATTATTCCTAAAAATCAAATAAAAAAAGCATATCCAAGTTTCTTGGATATGCCTGATTTCTGGTGGGCGCTGACGGGATCGAACCGCCGACATTCTGCTTGTAAGGCAGACGCTCTCCCAGCTGAGCTAAGCGCCCGAATGGTGACCGGTAGGGGAATCGAACCCCTGATACCGCCGTGAAAGGGCGGTGTCTTAACCGCTTGACCAACCGGCCAGTTGGCTCCCCGAGTAGGACTCGAACCTACAACAACTCGGTTAACAGCCGAGTGCTCTACCGATTGAGCTATCGGGGAATAAGTCTTTCAACGAAGAATATTATATTACTCTACGATGTTATTGTCAATGTTTTTATTTAACGCGTCAGCTTGTAAATAAGCGCGTTACAAATAGCTGCAGCTACATTACTGCCACCCTTACGGCCACGAGCAACTATATAAGGAATACCAGTTTTCATAATGATTTCTTTAGATTCCACAACATTGACAAAACCAACGGGAACACCAATAACAAGCTCAGGCTTAATCCTGCCCTCTTTTACAAGTTCATCTAAGCGTACTAACGCCGTAGGAGCGTTACCAACAGCAATAATTACAGGCCCCTCTACTTCACAAGCTTTTTCCATACAAGCAGCAGCACGTGTAGAACCAGCTTCTTTCGCTCTTTCTGCCACATCAGCATCTGCCATAAAGCAAACCGCTTTGCCGCCAAGCTTATTTAAACCAGGTTTATTTATACCCACGCAAGCCATATTAGTATCAGTAACTATAGTAGCGCCCTTTTTCAGTGCTTCTAAAGCTTTCTCTACTACACCATTCGAAAAATGCAGCGTACGTGCATAATCAAAGTCAGCAGAGGTATGAATAACCCTTTTTACAATACTAACTTTCTCTGGATCAAGCTGGATCTCCCCCAATTCTTCAGCAATAATCTCCATACTGCGTTTTTCAATATCAGCCGGTAACACATTTTGTAATTCCATATTTTCTACCACCTTTCTTCAATTTATTTTTCAATTCCTACTCTTGCCGCTATACCATTATCAAAAGGATGCTTACGCTTACAAACCTCAGACACATAATCTGCTAAATCGAGTAAAGCTGAAGACGGGTTCCGTCCAGACAAAACAACCTCTAAACTCTGCGGCTTATTTTTCAGAAAATCAATTAATTGTCCTTCATCAAAAACACCTGTATTACAAGCACCTATAACTTCATCAAGAACCAATAATCGTACTTCTTCCTGTTCCAGTTTAGTCTTAATTCTAGCAAATAACCGCATATGCTCCCGCAGGACTTCCTGTTTCTCATCCGCAGTCATCTGAAAAGTAAATTTTTTAGTTTCTTTACCCCTTAAGACTTCAATATTTGAAAGCAATTCTAAAGATTTCAACTCTCCGGTAAGACGGCTTTTTAAAAATTGTACGAATAATACTTTATTGCCATGCCCCGCACAACGTATACTTAATCCTAGACAAGCAGTAGTTTTACCTTTCCCGTCCCCGCAATAGATATGAATTAACCCATGCTCCATCTTACACACCGGCTTCCAAAATCTCATAAATTTTTTTCATATCAATATTTTCACGTATACTATTTGCCAAAAGATCATACTGCTGCTTTTTATAATCATTAAAATTAATAGTTTTAATATCGTCTGGCTTCATACCCTTTTTAGCAAGTAAAGCTTCCACCACAGATTTAGCAATACCTTCACCATCAAATACTCCATGCACATATGTACCATATACGTTCATAGTATCACTAACATTCTGAGATCCTTCTGGACTTATTTCACCTGCTTCGTGAATAGGTTTCATCAATGTCAACGATTTACCATCATCAAAATTGGTTATGCCGGAATGTATTTCATAACCATAAAAAGAGCGGCCGGTTAACGCGCTGAAAATACCTTTTACTTCGCCAAAATATCCATCTACCTGAATAGTGCGTTTTTTCTCAGCAAAAATGGTTTCAACATCCAAAAGACCTAATCCTGCAGTATCTCCTCCTTCTTCTACTCCATATGGATCCGAAAGATTCTTCCCCAACATTTGATAACCGCCGCAAATACCAAAAACCACTGTACCAGCATGAGCGCGTTTCATTATCTCTGCTTCCAATCCATTTTGACGCATCCATTTTAAATCACCAATAGTATTTTTTGTTCCCGGAATAACAATCATGTCCGGATTTTTCAACTCTGAAACTGATTGCACATAACGCAGCGATACACCTGGTATAAGTTCAAAAACATTGAAATCAGTATAATTAGACATTCTTGGAATACGGATAACAGCAATATCTACTGCCTGTACTTCTGTATGTGTAGTTAACCGTTCTGATAAACTATCCTCATCTTCAATATCTACATGCAGCATCGGCAATACACCAACAACAGGCACCCCCGTTTTCTCTTCTATCATTTTCAAACCAGGACGCAGTATCTCGACATCACCGCGAAATTTATTGACAATGATACCTTTAACCATCGCTCTTTCATCTTCCTCAAGCAACATTAAAGTTCCGTAAATAGAAGCAAAAACACCGCCTCTGTCTATATCGGCAACTAAAAGCACCGGTGCTTTTGCCATCTTTGCCATACCCATATTAACTATATCCTGTGATTTTAAATTGATTTCGGCTGGGCTCCCAGCACCTTCGATAACAATCACATCACTACTTTCGGATAATTGACCATATGCTTTCATAATATCAGGGATCAAATTTGTTTTAAATTTGAAATATTCTGCAGCTGTCATAGTTCCAATAGCTTCACCATTAACAATAACCTGTGAGCCTGAATCACTGGTTGGTTTCAGCAAAATAGGGTTCATCAAGGCACTTGGTTCAATGTTGGCCGCTTCTGCCTGCACAACCTGCGCCCTTCCCATTTCTGCACCATTACGAGTAATAAATGAGTTCAATGCCATATTTTGAGATTTAAAAGGTGCTACTTTATAACCATCTTGATTAAAAACACGGCATAAACCAGCTGTCACCAAACTTTTACCGGCATTAGACATTGTTCCTTGTACCATTATAGCTTTAGCCACGCATATCACTCGCTCTCATCAAAAATGTCAGGATATCCTGATAATTATTTATTTTTACTGGTATAGCAGCAGTATTGATTTGTGCAGCAACTACAGGAACTGCATTTTTATTATGTTTTCCATTAATAGAACTTGTTACATGATCACCACAAATAACAATGCGTAAAGGTTCCTGTATATTATTTATAATTTTCTCTAAAAACTCTTCGTCAATAGCACTTATAAACTCAGCTTTGCTCTGATAATCATATCTGTGTGCTGCTTCATCTGCACCGTTAAAATGCGTTAAGACAAAATCATGTTCTTTCAACATATTTAAGGTCGCTGTTGCCTTGGCAGCAATATCAGTATCTATATCCGCTGTCACTCCAGCGATTTTAGGAGCCGTCAAATGCAATCCTTTTGCAATGCCTCTGACAATTTCTGCTTCGCAAATTGCTGCACCTTTCAACCCATGCAAAGCTTGAAATCCAGGCAACGTTTTACGTTCTGAAGGCCCCCATGGATAAAGCATATAACGAATGTCATCATGGTTAAAACGTTCCAGCCTTTTCGCTGTTCCTTCAATAAAATGCTTTAACAGCAAAGACTGCTGTTTTAATTCTCCTAAAAGCAGGTCAACATTCTTTCCCATACTCTCGTGAGGCGGAGAAATAACACAATTGTCCAAAATCCTTCTGTCTTTATCTAAAATCAACAGATTACGATACATAGACAAATGCATAAATTCTATGCCCTGCCAAAACTCATCGCATGCTTTAGCTGCTTCTGCCATGCTTTCTGCCGAAAGTCCCTGACCATTAAAAGATACCAGCGTATTATCTTTGTCTATTGAAACCAGGTTACAGCGTAATACCATCTCATATTCCGAAATATCCCTGCCATGCGCCAACAATTCCAAATACGCTCTATTTGTTGGGAAATCCCGCTGCTGTACACCAAGCAAGCGCAAAATACAACTCAAACTTTCAGGAATGAAATCATTCTCACAAATGCTTACTTCACTGTATGTTCCCAGCTTAATAAGAGTATCGATATTTTTATGTTCAGCATATTGGAAAGGTGTCAATCCATTCAAAGCAGGAATATGATCATCACCTAAGCCATCAATAATTACCAATAATGAGCGCATTACGTCTAACTTCCTTTATCGCTTTAATTAAAGCCCGATTTGTATATCGTGTTTTTACTGCAATTCGATAATACGTTGGCCCCAAATTATGGTAATTATTACACTCTCTAATCAAAAAGCCATGCTTACGTAAAAGTTCTGCCAAATTTTCAGGTTTCTCCAATTTAAAAAATATATAATTGGCCTCAGAACCAAATGTTTTTGCTCCCAAGCCCTCCAATTGTGCAGTAAGATACTGCCGTTCAACACGAATCAACTCTTTGCTGGCCAGTAAGTAATTTTCTTCATCTAAAGCCGCAATACCAGCTGCTTGTGACGGAATAGAAACATTCCAGTCCTGACCATTTTCATGCAGTCCTTTTATCAACGACACATCAGACGTCATGCAATAACCTAAACGTAAGCCTGGCATCGCATATGTTTTTGTAAATGCTTTCAATATAATAAGATTGTGATATTTATCTAGTTTCGAACATAGCGAATATGCTTTATCGCCATCCACAAAATCCATAAAGCATTCGTCTAATAGCAGCTTTGTACCTGTACGGCAGCATTTTTCCAATATCTCCAGCAATAAATCTTCATCTATTAATTTCCCAGTCGGATTATTAGGATTGCATATTACGACCAAGTCTACTCTGCTATTGATTCTTTTCAACAGATCATATCCTGCAATAAAGTTTTTTTCTTCCTGCAATTCGTAATAAGTAAATTTACAATCAACTGTCCGCAAAGCTTTTTCATAATCAGCAAAAGTTGGAGCCAATAATACAGCACGGCCAGGTTTGACTGTTAAGGCAAGTTTAAATAAAACATCAGCAGCACCATTGCTTATGAAAAGATATTCTTTTTTTATATTCAAATATTTAGCTAATTTCTCTATTAGTTCCCTGCATAAAGGATCTGGATAATTAACGCAGTTTTTGATTGAATTCTTAATAGCCTCTTTTACAGATACAGGTAAACCTAATGGATTAACGTTTGCTGAATAATCAACAATATTTTTCCCTAAACTGTTATTTTGCTCACTGTAAATATCTCCACCATGTACAGATTTATACATATTTTCCACCCTTTAGCTTTTAATAAAAAGCTCCAGTAAATAAATTAATGCAAAAACTAAAATACTTAAAACAGCTGTCATATACATCAAATTATTAGTCTGGACGATATCTTCCGGTTCAACTTGTCTGATATCATCACCAATAGTATCTTTAGGCACCCATTTTCCAAAATAAAAATGTCCGCCGCCTAACTGAATATGAAGAGCGCCAGCAGTTACTGATTCCGTCATTGCAGAATTAGGACTTAAATGATTGTAACGGTCACGTTTAAAAATCTTCCAGGCTTTTTTTGCATCCAAACTTAAAAGATAAGCTGCAACTATCATACATATTCCAGCAACACGCGCTGGAATATAATTAGCAAAATCATCTAATTTTGCCGCACAACGCCCAAAATATAAATATTTGTCATTTTTATAGCCAACCATGGAATCCATGGTATTTATTCCTTTATAAAGAAACGCAAGCGGAGCTCCGCCGATAAACATATACAGCATTGGAGCAATAATTCCATCTGCAGTATTTTCAGCAACAGTTTCAACTGCCCCTTTAGTCACTTCTGATTTTGTAAGTTCTTTAGTATCACGTCCAACTATCCACGAAAGTTTCATTCTAGCATCTGTTAAATCATTATTTTTTAACGCAGTATAAACTTTCATACTTTCTTCACGTAAACAACGCGTTGCAAAAATTTGATAACACATAAAACTCTCTACAGCAAAAGCCAACCACGGATTGATTTTTTCTGCCAAAGCCAATACTAAAAATGGAACACAAAACGAAAAAGCAAGCACTAATATTACTAATACAGCGCCTCCTAGCAATAAGCCACGCGAGCTTTTTCCAAAAATACTGCGTAGCAGCTTTTCTAAAAAGCTTATCAAATTTCCAATTAAACAAATCGGATGAGGCAGCCAACGCGGGTCGCCAATCAGCAGGTCTAAAATAAAGCCCGCTATAATGGCAAATAAAAGCATCATAATCCAATTCCCCTTAAATAAATACTAACAGCTAAAACCATCAGTTTTTTTGCAAATTCATCACAGGCACGAATAAAATTTCGTGCAAAATTTATATTTCCCCATAAGTGAATGTGTGGATAGCCAGCATACAGAACTTTATTAGCATGACTACAACTCCATTCAGAAATTCCTGAAGCTTTCAAGGCTAAAAAATCATGCCCATTATTATTACTGTCGGAATAATGAAACTCATGTCCATTTATTTTCTCACCGATTTTGCAAAAAACATTATCACTTTCAGCAGTCAATGTTATATATCCAAAGCGGTTAAGCTTTGCCGTCATAAAGGTTTCTCCGCTTATTGCACCTGTCCACTCATAAATCTCTCCCGAAGCTGCTTGAAAACGCTCCAAAAGATACATGAATCCACCGCATTCAGCAAAACAAGGCTTACCTATTTTTAGAGCAGTTTTAATGCTTGTACGCATTGATATATTCTCTGCCAGCTCTTTTGCATAAAGCTCAGGATAACCTCCTCCTAAAATTATTCCATCACATTCTGGCAATTCTTTATCAACAAGAGGACTAAACGTTATTAGTTCGGCACCAAACTCCTGCAATAAATCTAGAGCGTCCTGATAATAAAAACAAAAAGCTTTATCCTGTGCTATTGCTATTTTTACTTTAGCTACACTTGCAACAGGCTGTTCTTCATAAACAAGATCCTCAGCACTGTTTGCAATACCCAGCAATTCATCAAAATCAATAGTCTTAGCTGCCTGTTCTGCTAATCTGCTGATAATTTCCTGCAAATCACCAATTTCTTCTGCGGTTACTAATCCCAAATGTCTGCTTTCAAAATTGCAATCATCCATATGAGGCAAATAACCGACCAATTTAACACCTGTTTCCAACTCAATTACTTCTTTATAAAACTTATAGCTCATAGCAGTGACATTATTAAGTATTGCGCCTCGTACATTCGCGTCAGGTCTGAATTCTTTAAAACCTTTTATTAAAGCTGCCAAAGACAAAGCTGCACCTTTTCCATTGATGACTAAAATAACCGGCGTTTTAGTTACATGAGCTAAATCATAAGCACTGCACTGCTCTGTTTTACCCATACCATCATAAAATCCCATAGCGCCTTCAAGTACGGCTATATCACAATCACAAGCATTTTTTGCCAGCAAATACTTTGTTGTTTCCCTGCCTAACATAAATAAATCCAAATTACGTGACTTAGCACCAATTACGCGCGAATGAAACATTGGATCTATATAGTCGGGACCAGATTTAAAGGCGGCTACTTTGTACTCCTGATCAAGCAAAGCTTTCAGCAAGGCACATACTACAGTAGTTTTTCCACTGCCACTATTTGGGGCAGCAATCATGAAACGAGGCAAAAACATTTCAGACATTTTACTCACCCTTTTTCAACGCAGTCATTATATAAACAGGGTTTTGGGCCATCATCAAATTATATGCCCCTAGTTTTTTACCACGGGCGGCAAAAACATTAACAATCTCTAAATCATACTCTGAACGGGTTTTATAATATTCAACAACTTCTATTAGTGTTTCTAGTGTAATTGCATTGATAACAACCCGGCAGTCAGAATTCTTTGTATAAATAATATCAAGCATTTTGCATAAGTTACCACCGCTGCCGCCAATAAATACGCAGTCAGGAGCAGGCATATCAACAATTTGTTCCGAAGCTTCTCCGGCAACAATATCCAAATTATTAACAGCAAATAACGCTTTGTTTTTCTCAAGTAATTCCAATGCCAAAGGGTTGCGTTCAAATGCCCATACACGTCCAGCTTGAGCCTGCAATGCCAATTCTATCGAACAAGAACCTGTTCCCGCACCAATATCGTAAATATTATCCGTTACTTTTGGCATTAATTTGGAAATTGAAACAGACCTCACCTCTTGTTTCGTCATTGGAACTTTACTGCGAATAAAAAGATCATCATTTAAACCATGGACAGTGTATTTAAAGTCATTAGCATGTTCATTCAAAATCATCATCACAGACAAAGAAGGAAACTCCAATTTACTGATTTCCGACGCCGTACCATAAGTGATTTTTTCTTCTGGATAAGAAAGGTTTTCACCAACATATACCTTTACATCTGCCATACCATGATCACAAAGTTTCAGGCATAGTTGATTAGGAGAATGCTCGCCTCCGGTAAGTGAAAATACTTTACTGTTTTGCGCTACTGCAGCAATTAGATTTTGATTTCTGCCATGCATACTGACAATTTTAGCATCATCCCAAGCTATATTTAATTGTTGAGAAAAATAGACCAAGCTGCTGATGCCACAATATCTGCGGCATTCACAATCAGCAAGCTTACCAGTAATCGTCTTGGCTAAACTGAAAAAGCCTACATCACCAGAGACTAACACTGCTACAACATCTTTTTCAGCATCAGCTTTTTGACATATTTCAGTAATTTCTGATGATTTTATGGTGTCAAAAAGACACTTCCCTGCTCCAAAAGCAGCAAGCATCCTTTTATCGCCTATCAAAATATTACTTTCTTCAATAGCCTGGCGAGCCTGATTTGTTAAAAGCTCTGGATTACCTGGCCCAATGCCGACGATATTTACACGTAACATATTAAATCTCCTTTTATATTTTTTACTTACAACTACCATATCGGTCTTTAAGTAATTTTACTATCTCACTATAACCAGTTCCAAGCTCTTCGCCATTGCGGGCAATGACTATTAATTTAGCACCTGCTTTTGCAGCCGCCTGCGCCTTCTCCTCAAAACCGCCAACGCTACCGGAATCTTTTGTAACTAAATATCTGCTGTTATACCTTTTCATCATCTCTATATTAAGCAATTCAGAAAAAGGCCCCTGCATACAAATGATATTAGCTGGCTTATAACCAAGCTCTAACGCTTTACTTAAAGAATCCAGCATAGGCAAAACTCTTAGCGCAATACGCTCTTTATAATCAGGAACAGAAGTAAACTCCTGCAATGTTTTACTGCCTGTAGTCAGAAAGATATTACCTTCCGTATGGCTCAATAACTCAACAGCTTCATTAAAATCTTGGACTATAATACAGTTTTTATGTTCTTCAGCAGCAGGTCTTACCAATCTCAAATATTCACAGCCAGTTTCTTTACAGGCCTTTTGTACTGTTGACGTAACTATCGTAGCATATGGATGAGTTGCATCAATCACACAATCCGGTTTATTTACTGTAATAAAATTCCGCATTGCAGCCATACCATTACATGAAGATTAGTTTGTGATTCAATCAGACTTGCACCATAATCAGTTGCCACAGAAACATAAAGGATTATATCAAGTTCAGCCATAAACTTAATCAGATTACGACTTTCACTGGTTCCGCCAATCAGCCAAACTACCGGTTTCATTACAGTTTATAACCTCTAGGAGTTACTAATTTACCATTAATAACTTCTGTTTGCGAATTGCCGATGATAACAGTAGAAAACATATCTACTTCTTTATCACGTAATTCCTGTAAAGTAGTGATTTCATAATTTTCACCATCACGCCCAATGTTGCGTACAATGCCTGCAGGAACATCAGGACGTTGATTTTTCAGCATGATATCACAAGCTTTCTGTAGATAATCATGACGTTTAAAACTGGATGGATTGTATAAACAAATACAGAAATCTGCCTGTGAAGCACAATCTAAGCGCTTTTCAATTTTTTCCCATGGTGTAAGCAGATCGCTTAAAGAAATCAGGCAAAAATCACTGATAAGCGGAGCTCCTAAAACAGCAGCGCCTGAACAAGCAGCTGTAATACCAGGAACAACTTCAATTTCCAATTCTGGATGTTCTGCTGCTACTTGATACATAATCCCTGCCATGCCATAAACCCCGGCATCACCACTGGAAATCATCGCTACGGTTTTGCCTTTTAACGCTTCTTCTATAGCAAGCTTGCAACGATCTACCTCTTTACGCATACCAGTAGTCAAAAATTCCTTGCCTGTAAAATCATTTTTAATAAGATCGATATATACATGATAACCTGCAATAACATCACAACTTTCCAAAGCAGCTTTAGCTCTTTGGGTCATTTGTTCGATACCACCTGGTCCAAGACCGACAACATAAACTTTTTGCGTCATATTAATTCTCCTTCAAACATACATTCAAGATAATTTTTCAAAGTCAAGTACAATATCGGCTTCAGCAACAGCTAAGGTTACTCCATTCAAACTGCATTTTGATGAAATTATACTGCCGTTATTGGCCGCCAATACTGCTGAACGCTCGCAAACATTACTTACGCCTACAACTGATTTCACAAAATCAGAACTACTGAATTCACCTGCTGCATTTTGTAATTCTTCAGCGGTAAAAAAACTAATTTCCCAATTATATTTAGCTGCTAAATTCAACAGGCCAGCCTCATCTTTTTTTAAATCAACAGATGCCACACCAACGATAGTACGTAAGTCTATACCAAGTTCTTTCAGTTTCGGTAAAACTAAAGTTTCTATACTTTCTAACGTTGTTCCGCGACGACAGCCGATTCCCAAACAAATATTTCTAGGCCAAAGCTGAACCGTTAAATCAAAAGGATTCACATTTCTATTTTTTGTAATAGCCAAACCTGTAACCCCTTTGTCTTTAAGAACAATCTGGCGTGGTAAGGCACTAATAATTGGATAATCGGTAAAAAGTCCAACTTCCTGTCCATCTACTAACGCAGCGGAAAAATCTTTCGCTGCTTTCATACTGTTAATAATCATATTATTGCGTGCCGCCCACTCGTCTACAGCAAAAAGCTTATTCACATCTGTAGCTGTAGTAACTACGGGAGTAGCTTTTATTACTTTCGCTAAGACTTTTGCAAATCCATTAGCACCGCCGATATGACCTGATAATAATGGTATAACGAAGTTTCCGCCTTCGTCTACAGACAATACAGCAGGATCAACTAATTTATTCTTTATATATGGAGCTATCGTCCTCACTGCAATTCCTACCGCTCCAACAAATACAATCAGCTGGCACTCCTTAAACGCATACTCACAAGCTTTATTATGATCGTCCATCGCTTCCAAAAATATTTTTCCTTCAGCAAATTTTGGCATAGTTAAACATCGCACTTCAAAATCAAACTTTTGCAGTGCTTCACGTCTGGTAAAGGAGTATACTACAGCCTTCATTTTATTTTACCTCTGGCTTTAAATCCAATTTGCTGGGATCAGCAGCACGATATCCATGTGCAAAAGTAGGATTATAGAGTTCGCTGCGGTCATAAATATTGCCTAAAAAGTTTCCTACTGTAATCAAAGCTGTTTTAGTAATATTATGTTCTTTCGCAGTTTCTGCCAAAGTTCCTACTGTGCAACGGCATACTTTCTCATCAGGCCATGAGGCTTTATAAACAATAGCAGCCGGAGTATCAGCAGTGTAGCCGCCTGCAATCAATTCCTTCTGCAATTTTTCTAACATACCGCTGGAAAGAAAAATAACCATTGTTGCTTTATGAGCTGCATAATCAGCGATTTTTTGCTTATTAGGTACCGGTGTACGTCCTTCCATACGGGTAATAATAACAGATTGACTAACATTAGGCAAAGTATACTCTGCATCTAAACAGGCAGCCGCCGCACAGAAAGAACTTACACCCGGAACAATTTCAAAATCAAGATTATAACTGCGCAAAAGATCTATCTGTTCACGATGAGCACCATAAACACTTGGGTCACCAGTATGCAAACGCACAACCAATTTACCGGCCTGTGCTGCCGGAACCATAGCTGCAATGACCTCTTCCAAAGTCATTTTAGCACTGTCCATAATAATGCATTCCGGTTTTGCATAGTTCAAAAGCTCCGGATTAACCAATGAACCGGCATAAATAATAAGATCAGCCTTTTCCAAAAGTTCTTTACCTTTAACAGTAATTAAATCAGCGGCACCAGGCCCTGCACCAATAAAATAAATCATTATTTGTCAAACTCCTTTTCTTTAACCAAGATTACAGAAAAATAGCTGCTGTTAGGATCAATCTCATTAAGATCACGGTACACTTTTTCTCCCGGTAAACCACAGCGTTCAACCATGGCTGCATTCTTAATCAACCCGCGTTCTTTTAATTCGTCACGTACTCTGGCAATTTCACTGGCAGATTTCATTAATACCTTATTACCAGGTCCATCAAGAAATTTAGATGCTTCTTTATAACTGCCAGGCAGCACAATAAGCGGTTCTGCCCTTTCACATAAAGACACATTCAGCTTTGCCGCGACAGCACAAATAGAAGTTACACCTGCAACCAATTCGGCATCATAGCCAGCTTTTAAAACAAGCTTATGCACATAAATGCAGGTTGCGTATACTGTAGGACAACCAAGAGTAATGAAAACAACATTTTTGCCTTCATCAAGCAATTTTATTACAGCATCGGCGCCCTCCTGATGAGCTTTATCCATTACTGCCATATCTTTTGTCATCGGCATATAAATAATAAGCTGTTCTTTTTTATCAAGATCAACTACCTGATTGACAATATTTTTAGCAGTCATGACATCGGTATCACCTTTAGGCAAAGCAACAACGTCACATTCTTTGAGCAGACGCACTGCTTTTAAAGTCAATAATTCCGGGTCCCCCGGTCCGATACCTACACTGTACAATTTACCTCTCATGTTTTTCATCCTTCCTGTTTGTCCTTTAAATGTAATTTAATTAGTTCGTCAGCAGCTGCTGTTTTTCCTAAAATACCATATACGTTAGAAAACATCAGTGCTGCCGTTTTTATTTTACCATGCACGCGATGCTGCATGTAAAAATCAATACGTTCAGTAACACCACTTATTACTTCTTCAAAAATACCTTCACGCTGCAAAATCTTCACTACTTCATCTGTAGTCGGACAATCGATAATTTCTTTACCAACTTCCACTTTAGCACCGGTAAGCAGTGCCAAAAGAGCCATTAACTCTGTGCGGCAATCAGCATATTTTGAATGGGTATTCATCACACCTTGCCCTAGTTTTACCAGCTTTCCTGAATGGCCTATTAACAGCAAGGTCTCAAAACCCTTATAAACCGCATAATCTAAAAGTTCCCCAACAAAATTACTGCAGGTCACGGCATCATCAATATTAAGTCCCAGTACATCACGAGTAAAGTCTTCTCCATAATTGCCAAAAAACACCAGCAAATTTTTATTTCCAGACGCTGCCTGTGTATCAATTTCCACATACATTGTTTCTATCAAAGCTTTTTCACTCATTGGTTCAACAATTCCACTGGTTCCTAAAATAGAAATGCCACCTAAAATACCTAAACGTGGATTGAAAGTTTTCTTGGCAATTTCAACGCCTTCAGGAGCTGAAATAGTAACTTTTAACCCTTGTTCATATCCTGCAGACTTCATTACTTTTTCAAGTTCGTAAACAATCATTTTCCGAGGTGTCGGATTAATGGCAGGGCCATCAACATTACAGGCCAATCCTGGTTTAGTTACATAGCCAATGCCAATACCGCCTAATAAATTTATCCCCTTTTCTGCTGTTTTTTCTACAGTAGCATAAATCAATATCCCATTCGTATCATCAGGATCATCGCCACTGTCCTTACGAATAGCGCATGTTACGCTCATTTCAGTAATAACAGCATCTTCTGGTTCCAAATTAAGTATAATACCTTTTGGGGTATCTATCTGAACAAAATCAACACGTTTACCTGTCAGAAGCATCATTGCAGCAGCCTTGGAGGCTGCAGTCGCACAACTTCCAGTTGTATAACCACAACGCAAACGTTTCCCTTGAGAAATCTGATATTCTTCCATGCGTCAACCTCTTCCTGAATAAACATCTTGCTAAAGACATTCTGCCACCTAGTATTTTTTACTAATAATTAGAAAAGACTCCTGCCGTTTCCGACAGAAGTCACAAAGATACAAGCGCATACTTATCCTTAAAAGATACAGCTCTCTTGCCATCTCCATCACTCGTGGATACAGCTTTCACACATAGGCAGGCACCTGACTTAAACGCCTCAGCGTTATTACAGTGGCGGGACCGTGTCGGATTTACACCGATCTTGCCATTTACGCCCTCACGGGCACCTAATAATATCAAATTACCGTATCATTATAGCATAAAATTCAGAAAAAAACAATGGAGATTCTTATTAAGTTTTAAATTGATCTTAGCCTAAAAGTAATAGGAACATATGTATAGCAACGTATTTTTTGTCCAACACCATTTTTAGCACCGCTAAAACGCCAGCCATAGCATGCATCAACAGCAGCAGCATCTAAAGCAGCATTACCAGAAGATTCTGCGACAATGACAGATTCAACTTCACCATCGTAGCCTACCAAAATGCGCACTGTCGTCGTTCCTTCAATGCTGGCACTTCTGGCGCTGCTTGGATAGCTAGGTTGACGACTTTTTAACAAACGCGGAGGAATAGCAGGGTTTGCCGAAGGATCACCGCCAGCATAGCCGCCACCCTCTCCAGTACCCATTCCAGAACCTGTTCCGTCACCTATACCAGTACCCATTCCAGCACCATGTCCGCCGCCTGTTCCAGTTCCACTGCCAGAACCACTGCCACTTCCATATCCACTGCCTTGGCCAGTACCATAACCACCACCACTGCCAGTATTTTCTTTCACATCAGCACCGGCAATATTTTTACTTTGGGTCTGTAATTCCTCAGATACATTTTCATTGACTTGATTATTCTGCTGTTGTTGATACACTTGCTCCTGACGAGTAGTTTTTTCAATTATATCGTCAGTATTTATTTGGCCGGATTTTTTTATCTGCTGTTGTGGCTGCGAAGCACTATGCTGTTTATTTTGCAAGGCATTCGCTTTCGCTGCTGCCAAATCTGCTTCTGTAGCATCGGCTGGCTTCATACCGCTGCCGCCTCCTCCGCCGCCTCCTCCGCCACCGCCAAAAACTGCTATTTCGACGATCTTATCATCAACATGATTAGCAGCGAATAGACCGGCAAACGCCAAAACAAGAAATACAAATAAATGAAATCCTAATGAGCCAATAAAACCTATTTGGAACCTCTTTTTAGAGTCATCCATCATTCACCAGCTCCTACATCCGTTGCTAAACCAAACCTTTGAACTCCTGCACCTTTTAATCTATCCAGCAAAGTTATGACTTTACCATAATCTGCATCTTTGTCTGCCCTAATAACGATTGAAAAACGCGGATTGTTTTTCTGTTCCATTTTTGCCTGCATAGTTAAACTGGCAATGTCAGTCTGTTTATCACCAAGCCAAATGCTACCGTCCTTTTTTACAGAAACGGCAAAGGTTGTCTGAGTGTCAACTGCCGAAAATTCCGCTTTAGGCAACTTTATAGGAATTGTTTTTAAATCAACCATATACATCGTACTAAGCATAAAAAACACCAGCAGAAAAAACATAATATCGATCATTGGTATTATCATTAGCTCAGGTTGTTTAAGGCTTCTGCTATCACGCAGTTTCATTAGATGTCACCTCTGCTTTCAGCCTCCAGCAAAGCCGAAAAGCATTGTTCCATATTAGTTATGGAAGTATCCAGACGCTGCGCAAAATAAGAATGCGCGCATAATGCTAAAATGGCCACACATAAACCGCTAGCAGTTGCAATTAAGGCTTCACCAATGCCACCCGTAATTGCCATTGGTTGTCCTTCCTGCAGATTAAAAATACTGAAAGAACCAATCATACCAATAATAGTACCTAATAATCCAAGTAAAGGAGACATTGTAACGATAACACCAAGATAATGCAGGCGGTTACGCAATTTAGCTATAACAAGCCCAGCTTGAGATTCCATATAGGCAGAGTGCCTTGTACAGTCGCCAGACAAAACCATAGTCTCACGAATAATACGTGCGCACTCACCAGCAGACGCTGACGCCAATTGTTCAGCACCTACTACATCACCTTTACTAATTAAAGTACAAAATTCCTGCGTAAATAACGAACCAGAATCAGCAGTTTTATAATATAAATACCGCTCTATAGCTATAGTAACAACTATTATTGAACACAATAACAGTGGCCACATTACCAGCCCGCCTTTATGAAAATACTCAACAGCTTCCTTAATTGATTCCATCAAAAATGCCTCCTAAAATTTTATATTATTAATAATACCAAATTTGATTGAGTTTGCCAACGCTAACTTACTGAACAAATTAAAATTTTACATTTTATTAAAAAATAAAAACCTTTCCGCAAAACAGAAAGGTTATACCTACTTCATACTACCTGTTCCTGTCACTCGCTGGATTACAGTAGAAAAATCTAGGCAGTTCTTCTGACTCTGCTTCATTGCTTACCCCGCCTTCCCAGTTTCCCAGTGGCAATCATTGAGGTTTGCTCGACATTACAGCGGCGTGACCGTATTGGCTTCCAACCAATTTTTCTATTAAGTATTCACACCTAGATTTCCGCTTATTAAGTTTTGTTACTGATTGGAATTATATCACGTTAGATTAATATTTGCAATAAAAACTATAGTATATTCAACACTAAATATTTAAAAAACATCACTCTATTCCTCTTTTTTCATTTTCAGCAAATGACAGGCATAACTAAAAAATATGAGAAAATATATCGCCATAATAACCGGCCAATGCCATTCTACAGGCATTTTATTTGCCGCTGCTCTTAATGCACTACTAGCAGGAGTCAACGGTAAAATACTTAAAGACCACTTTATTATTTCAGGAAAACTGTCAGCTTTGAAAAATGTCCCACATAAAAAAGACATCGGCACTAAAACATACGTGCTAAAACTACTCATCTCTTCATGGCTGTCAATAGTCATTGCCGCCACTACTGCCAGTGCTGCAAACACAAAACAGTTAAGGACCAGCACTGGAATAAACCAGCCACCCAAATATAAATGTACCTCTAATAATTCCGCAATAAGCACTATAATTACAGAAGAAATCAGTCCACGCACTGTACCTGATAAAACCTTACCAAAAACGAATGCAGCTCCTGAAATTGGCGAAATCAAATATGTTTCCAGAGTATGATGATAAATACGTGACATATTAAGAGGAGCAGCAATAGTATTAAAAGAAATATTCATCGAATTAAGCGCGACCATACCCGGAATGAGAAAACTCAAATAACTCCCACCATCAACAGAAACATTTCTCCCCAACCCGATCCCAAATGCAAAAATATACAAAAAAGGCGTAATCATGCGCGAACATAAGAATTTAAAAAATATTTTTTTAAAAACCACCCAATCACGCCAAAAAACGGTATAGACGTCATAGCAAAAATTACTAATCATTTACTCGCCTCCCCGTTAATTCAATAAAAACATCTTCTAAATTTGCTTCGCGCACAGTTGCATTAGAGTCTAATCCTGCCACATAAGATGCAGCCTGCTCACGATTATCAAAAAAATTATTAATCATGCCGTCTGCTTCCATATGTTCAACAACAACCCTGCCAACTTTTTCTTTCAGCTTCTGCGGTGTATCAACAGCTATAATACGACCTCTATTCATAATTGCAACACGTCTGCATAACTGATCTGCTTCTTCTATATAATGAGTAGTCAAAAGTACTGTCATTCCAGCTTCATTCATTTTACGGATCAAATCCCACATCTTACGCCGTACTTGTGGGTCTAATCCAACAGTTGGTTCATCTAAAAATAACATTTTAGGTTTATGTAAAAGTGCCATGCCAATCATCAAGCGCCGCTTCATTCCTCCTGAGTACCTTCTGGATTTGTCATCAGCCCTATCTGTAAGTTCCACAAATTCTAAAATTTCATTGATTCGCTGTTCCATAGCAGCTTTATTCTTCAAATGATGCAGCCTTGCCTGCAAAACTAAGTTTTCCCTTCCCGTAAGATCCTGATCCAAACTCATATGCTGCGGTACAACGCCAATTAGTTCCTTAATTCTCTCGCTGTCTTTTTCAATATCGTATCCGCATATTTTTACAGAACCGGATTTTTTCTTGGAAAGTAAGGTTAATATCCTGACTGTAGTAGTCTTCCCAGCTCCATTAGGTCCTAAAAGGCCAAATATCTCACCACTTTTAATTTCTAAATCTATTCCTGCTACTGCAATACGCTCGCCAAAACGTTTAGTTAAATTTTCTATTTTAATCATCAAATCACCTATTTGTCATCAGTCTGTTTCTGAGCATTATATAGATTATAATACAGACCACCCCCTGACATCAAGGTAGAATGTGTTCCAATTTCTGCAACTTCTCCATTATTCAAAACGATTATTTTATCTGCATTTTTTATTGTCGACATTCGATGAGCAATAATAAGAGTTGTTCTATTCTCCGCCAACTTGTCCAACGACTCCTGTATTAATTTTTCTGTATAATTGTCCAAAGAAGAAGTCGCTTCGTCTAGAATTACAATAGGCGGATTTTTCAAAAATACTCTGGCAATAGCAAGACGCTGTTTTTGTCCCCCGGATAGTTTCACGCCACGTTCACCAATTTCAGTAGCATACTTATTGGGGAGCTCCTCAATAAATTTGTCAGCCGCGGCCAGCCTGGCAGCGTTTTCTACTTCACTTTGCTCAGCTTCAGGTTTTGCATATGCAATATTATGCGTCACAGAATCTGAAAATAAAAAAACATCCTGCTGCACTATTCCTATATTACGACGCAGTTCCTGTTGTTTATACTGACGTATATCGATTCCATCAACTAAAATCCTGCCGCTAAGCGGATCATAAAATCTTAATAATAGGCTTGCAATCGTTGTCTTACCCGCACCTGTTTCTCCAACAAATGCTACAGTTTGGCCCGGAGCTATTTTTAAATTAAATCCTTTAATTACCTTTTTCTGATCAGAATAACCAAATACTAAATTATCAAATTCTATTTCTCCACGTATTTTTTTACAAACAACCGTATCTTTCTGATTGATAATTTCAGGTTTCATTTCCATAATTTCATAAAATCTCTGGAATCCAGCCATTCCACGTTGGTACATTTCAGTAAAAACCGTTAGACGTAAAAGCGGTTTCATAAATAAATTGACATATAACAAAAAAGCCTCCACAAGCCAAAATAAGTAAGTTGGTAATATTTGTAAAAAAATTTACGCTGCCAGAAAAATAAGCTAAAATTTTATAAGATCTTCGTCTTGTTTCCAAAAAATCCAAACTTTTTTCCATAAATCTCGCCAGTTCATATTCCTCTTGAGCAAACGCTTTTACTAACCGTATTCCACCTAAACTTTCTTCCGCCCTGGCTGTTATTTCACCGCTTTTTACCCTATTCTCTCTAAAAGCTGCTTTCATTTTTTTATTTACATACACAGTATGCAGCGTTTTAGCAATTAATAAAACAGCAATCAAAATCCCCATTCATCCAAAAAAGGATGCCAATTGTACCAATCATAGTAATACAGCAAACAATGATGTCATTGGGTCCTCTGAATGACAATTCTCCTATTTCAGCTATATCACTGGTCAATCTTGACAACAGCTGCCCCGTCTTGGCATTGTCAAAATACTTAAACGACATTTGCTGCAAATGCTCAAACAAATCGCGGCGCATATCATTCTCTATCTTTGCACTCATCAAATGTCCATAGTAATTAACAAGATAGAGCAAACCGTAATTGCCCAAATATAAAATAAACAGTATACCTGTATCATGTAATAATCTATCAGTGTTTTTTTGTGGTAAGACTTCATTCAATATTTGCCGCACCAACATAGGAAAGACCAAATCCAGTAATGCAGCAACAAGGGAACCAATTACCACACCATAAAGTATGCTCTTGTACGGTTTATAATAATGTAAAAAATTATGAATCATGAAATACCCCTTTGTTTTCAACGCTGCCAGATATGCAGTCTATAGGCCCCAATGATCTTACCTTCAGGAGTTACAGCAGGAGCCTCTATTCCAGCTATTTTTTTTCCATTACTACTTATTGCAACTGCTTGTAATGGTCCTTCAGTATGAAAGAAATTCAATTCTGTCCCATCGTTTAAATCAAGCACTACCGCTCCATGAGCAGCGTAATTATGAGTTCTAACATTGCGTCCAACAGCACACGCCGCCATATTATTAGAAAAATCTATCTGCTCCATTGTCCCCAAGGCTCTATATTTATATTTAAATGTTCCATCATAATTAAATACGAACATACTATTATTACTTGGATGTTCAACCGGAGTCGGTAACTGCCAGTTTTCTCTATTAAATGTATTGATCGTTGTAAAAATAACGCCAGCCTCTGCAGCAAACCCATCTCGACCAGATGCATTAATCCAAACATTATCTATTTGAGCAGGTTTAGATAACTCACGCTGCCATAAAGATTTTCCAGCAGCATCAAAAAGCATTCCTCGTCCGTCACTGCAGGCTGCAGCCAAAAACTCTCCATCTTCAGAAAAATTAGGGCTGCCACGCATAACAGTGTTCTCGAACGGAGCAACAGGCGGTACTTCAATAGAATTAATCAGTTGACCTGTTTTTTTATCTATCAAATACATTGTATCACGGTATTTCATATCAGGTCTGATTTCATAAGCAGAAGTTGATAATACGACTTTATCGTTATTATCATTAACATCACACCAATTGATCCAACTATCAATATTTTCACTCTCTGGGAATTGCCAAAGCTGCTCACCGTTTTTATTAAAAGCAACAGCTTTACCATTATAGCCGCGCCCTCCATCTTTCGCTGTAACAAATCGATAAGCATTTGCGTAAACATTATCATCTTTATCAATACAAATATGTACGATGCTTGGATAAGAACGTTTGTCAGGTTCAACGCCAACAACCTTTTCAGCAGCAAATTTCCACAATATATCACCGCCATCAAGATCGATTGCATATAAGTTACCAGCCGGACTTTGCTCACCTACAAAAGTAATTTTTTCATCATGAGATACACACAGTGATACCAGTTTGCCAATCCCCAAAGAACGTTTCCATATCTGCTTGCCACTATTATCAAATAAAAATAATTCACCTCTATCAGTTCCAACTAACCATGCATTTTTAGAAACAATATATTCAATTAACCCTTTAGTAAAACCCATTCGATCATAATTTTCACTTGGAATATCACCTAAAAAAACACTTACTCCATCGCCCTTGTCTGTAGAAGAAAAAGCTTGCCATGGTGTTCGGTTGCCTGTTATCCAAAACATCAGACACCAGGAAATTATTAAAATGACAATTGCAATAATACTTTTTATTTTGCTCATAAATATAATTTCGTCCAATCATACACTATTCTTAAATTACCAAAATACAGACCTTGTTCAGAAAGTAAATATACGATTTTACTAAAAGTTATACCAATAGTAAAAATAATCAGTAAGCAACAGACAAATTTTTCTTTGGTGTGCCAAAACTCATCTTTCCGCGCTGTAGCCAGAAAGAACCCTCTGCTGACAACAGAAAGTGCCAAAGTCTGAGCTCTTCTAAGACAGCGAGCCAATAATGGTTTGGCAATATAAGGTAAATGCCTGATAATACTTTTGCGGCCAACTCTTGTATCAGAACGTAAACGTAAAGCGATAATAACCTCCCCTGCTTCAGCAGCCAGCACTGGCAAAAATCGTATCGCCGTCACAAGCATAAACGCTATCTGCGGAGATAGTCTCCAGGTGATAAGAGCTTTCAGCAATTGACGTGGATCGGAAGTCCAACAGACAAATAACCCTAAGGACAACATCATAGCTGACCTTAACCCCTGTACAGCTCCGTAAATAACCCCTTCGCGGTAAATATACAAACCTCCTGTTATTTGTCCTAAAACAGGCATAGTTGGTTCAATTATAACAAATAAAGGAGTCCTTGGTGTTTGCGCAAAAAACAGCGCCTGGCTAAACATAGACCCCCATAAACCCAGTAATAATAAAATTGCTAAAACCTGCCACTTATAAATAGATGTACGAGCTGACAAATGCAGTAATAACGTCGCAGTAAAAAGTAAAAACAATGTTCTGGGGTTATCAACAACTATAGCCAGTACCGCAACTAAAAACAAAATAAGCC
>OGNG01000489.1_pt1 | contig 25019 bp, 24 predicted proteins | sample 1573431 | NCBI WGS metagenome assembly OGNG01 (sample SAMEA2581927, study PRJEB24529) | metagenome | biome: Human gut stool | place: China | collected 2011
ATACATTTTTACAGAATAAAATAGAACGTAGAGCGTATGAACAAAGAGAAAAAGCAATAAGAGATTATTATTCATATAAAGAAGAAGGCTTATAATAAGGTATTAGAAAAGTTGCTATTAATTTATTAAAAGCTAATATGTTTATTGATTTTATAGAACAAAATACTGGATTGAATGAATATGATATATTACATCTACAACAATTAATAATTAAGTAATATATTTGTTTGATAAGATTATCTGAAGTAAAGATAAAAAACAGCAGGTATAGCAAATGCTATACCTGCTGTTTTTTATGATATTATCTTCCAAGTCATAAAAGTATATGTTTCGTTATAGATTATGTTCATATTTTTTTACTAGGTTATAAAATGTAGATTTTGTTAACTTAAGATAAGTAAAAGCAGCGACTGCGGTTATTTCCTTAGCTTTCCATTTATCATAAATGATTTTCCATTCTAATGGATATTTAGCTTTAGGGCGACCTAAGTGTTTACCTCTAGCTTTAGCAGCGGCAATACCTTCTCGTTGTCTTTTTTTTATAAGTAATCTTTCATTTTCGGCTTGAGTACTTAAAACTTCAATAAGAATACTGTTTATCATATCCATAATAGATTTTTGCATAGAGCCAAATGTAGAAAAATCTGTCATAGTTGTAGGAATATCTAAAAAATGAACAGTAATTTGTTTCTGTCTAAAGTATTCTAGTTCAGATTTTATTTCGTTTTTATTTCTACCTAAACGATCCAATTCTGTGAGATATAATTCATCTCCTTCACGTAACATCAAACGAAGTTGTTGATATTTAGGACGATTAAAATCTTTTCCACTTTGTTTATCATAGAAAATGTCTTGAGAGTTAGGAACGTATTTTTTTAAAGCATCAAGTTGTCGATCTAAATTTTGGTCCTTACTGCTGACACGAGCATATCCAAATATTTTTTTCATAATGAATCCTTTCTTGTGTAATGTGTAATATGTATTGTATATTAAGATATGTGTATAATTAAATTGTGTATATAAATATTATAGTCTATAAAGGTTTATATGTAAATAAACGTTTATAAAAGTATTGATAAGTTTGTTTTATAGACTGATTAGAGTAAAAATTATTAATGTCTTTAAAGTAGACCTTATTGAATATAATTGTATATAGCAAAAAAGAGTAAGGTTTATTCCTTACTCTTTTTTGTAGATAAGTATATTTCTATAAAAGTTTTTTTGAAATAAGATCTGATAAAGATTGTTTAAAACTAGATTTAGTAATTTTTAATTCATTATTTCCGATACGAATAACAGGAGGGTAACCATTTTGTTGTTCTAAAGCTGAAATTATGCTGTTAAAGTTTCCTTTGTCTTTAGTACTATGAGGTATAGCACCAACTAAAACAACAGCATATTTAGATGAATATTGTAGTTTGTTATATTGAAATGTTTTAGCATCATTGTAATCAAGACAGAATAGAAATTGTTCTTTATGAAAGCCTAATTCTTTAGCAACTCCTATTAGTTTATCAACTTTTGCATTACTTTGCCCAATGACTACAATCTTTTTTTTAGTATTATGGAAGACTTTATCTTGAGGAAGTAATTTTTCTAATCCCATCATTGATAAAATTTTTATCAATTGTCCAGATTGATTTAGAGATGAAAGAATTTTATTGAGGTTGGAATGAAACTCTTCTTCTAAGCGATATGTTAAATCGTATAATTCATTAGTTGTTAAAGTTTGACTATAGGACATATAAATACCTCCATTTAATTAGATTAATATTAGAAGTAAATCAAAACCTCCAGTTTAACTGGAGGTTTTATCATACCTATTCGGCGATAATAAAAGATTGGGTTATTTATTTTTGTCTTTATCATTAGAAATACTGTAGACTATAGAAATAATAAAACCAGCTAAAAACCATGGCATAACAAATCATCTCCTATTATTTAATTTTAATTCTATGGTTTTTTTGGAAGAATTAAGATGTGGTATTGTAGAAGCAATTGTTGAAGTATCAGGCTCTTTTGTAATAGCATTATAAACTACTTTACCTAGAATGGCTCCTGTAATAAATAAATCTAAATCATCAATAAGTTTTGATACAGATAACATGTAATCACCTCATTAATAAATTTTTATAACGTAAATATAATAGTATTTATATGTGTTAGTATATGTACAATATATGTACCTTATGTACATATATTAGCACATTAATAGATGAATTTCAAGTATAAAATATATTTATCAATACGTATTTTGTACGTATTGATAAATGAAAATATGAATGATATAATAATGTTATGTGTGAATAGAGGTGGTAAATATGGATTATAGTAAGGATGAATATACAACAAAAGAAGCTGCTAGTTTATTAGGAATGAGTGAATTTACATTAAGAAGAAAAATTAGAAATAAAGAAATAGATGTTATAGGTAAAGAAGGTAAATCATATATAATATCAAAAGAAGAAATAGAACGATATATTAAGGAAAAAAGAGGAAATGTATTAGGACCGACAATAGCAGGACCAATAATGGCAAAAGTAGCAATGTCTATGATAAAGGGTGTTTCTCCTGCTGTAGCTCCTATTTTATATGGGAAAACATTTATACAAAATTTGGTAGATCTTTTTGATAATAAAGATGACAATGATGATAAAAATATTGGATTTTATAAGAATTATTATAAGAGCAGACAAAAAGATTTAAATATATCTAAATTAGAATTAGAAAGATTAATGTTAGATAAAGATGATACAATAGAATATAAAAAGAAAGAATTAGATTTACGTATACAAATAGAATCTATTGAAAAAGATCTACAAATAATTAAGATGAAAATAGATAGTATGGATAAATGATATAATTTGTTATGAGGAAAAGTGTCATTTGTATATAAAAAATAGGAATTAGCAATAGCTAATTCCTATTAAATATTTTGTATAATAATAAAAGTTGTTTGACAATTAAATTAATTTCATATATTATAGAATTATAAGAGATGACAAAAGAATATAAATACCTTTAGAAAATAAAAAAGACTAATTGTGCTACCAACACAATTAGTCTTGCCGAACAACCTACCCACATAAGTTGCTCAGTTATTTCCTAAGTTCATTATACTGAGATAATAGCAATATGTCAACACATGTCAAGAAAATTTAATGATTTTAGGTAGGTTAAGTAGGCACATTATAAACACAGAAAAGTTTATGATGTGTTTTTTTAGTATCTAAAATCAGATATGGGATTAAACCATATCAGCACGCTCTGAGGCTTAATCAGAGAGGGGAAACCACACTTGGCAAGGTGTATAAACTAAGGTATGAAAGAAATTCATGCTAACTGTGTTGCGAGCGGATGCGATAAATTTGCACGGTGTAGATAATGTGCTTAACCATTATTTATTGACGTAAGTGGGTAAAGTGCTGACAAACTCCCATAAATGCCTAAATACATATAAAAATATGAGCCGTTTTGACGGCTTTTTTTTATACTTGAATATAAAAGTATATATGTACATGGTTAAATAAGTCAGCGGGGGCTAAGTGTCGGGTGCGAAAGTACCGTATAAAAGTTACTAAAGAAATTTAGTGCAGTGAGGGCGATAAGACCACTGTTATAACTTTTGCTGTGTAGAAGCAGCGGCTAGTTAAGATTATTAAAGAAACTTCAACGATCGATGGGTGTAAAATAGATAAATAATAATAGCTATATTGTAGTATAATTATACTACAGGTATAGCTATTATTTAATTTCTTAACTCTCTCAAGGTGTACTATTTTAAGTTTTTGTTGTCTATAAATTTCTTGGGAGAGTTAAGAAATATCCTTATTAGATTAGTAAATTAATAGAGAGAAGGTTAAGTAATTTGAATAGAAAAGTACGATTTGGTTTGGTTATGCCGAAACAGAATAATATTAGAGATATTGATGCTTTAAGACAAAATTTTGATTTAAGATGTGTTTTGCAATATTATTATAATGGAAAACTTTTGGTTTGGTTAAAAGATAGAAATTATATTGATTATGTACGTAAGTTAGAAGCTTTTAGTGCTCATGTACGTGGATTAGAACTTTTTGGTACTTATGATTATACGAAGTTAGAGGATTTTTTTTATACTCTTTTTGATGTGCCTTATTATAGTTGGAAGTATTATGATAATAATCTTGTATTTAATCAGGATGAATTAGAATCTTTATTGGGACTTCCTACTAAACGAGTTATATATCTTTGTGGTGGTTATTTTTCTTTGTCTGTAAAATATATAAATATGACTTATATAGGTATAAATAATCCTAATGTTTATTTCGTTGATTTAAAGGATAAAGAAGATTTATCTGATTTTAATATTTCTTTAAATAATGTACACTTACTCGACCATGAGATTGCAAATATTTATAGAGACAGAGTTGTTGTTCGTGATAGTTATGATAATGACCATGGAATTAAAATTCTTGCTTCTGATATTGAACGTTCGAAATTATAGATTTTAATAGCATATGAAAAAAATAAATGTATTTCGTTTTTAATATTATGGATATTTTATTTATCTATATATGTATGGTGTTAATAATACTATAAAAGAAAAGATTAATGAAGTAGTAGATAATATATATAATAAAGATACTGTGTGTTATTGTATCAGATTTAGCTTGTATTTTGAATTTTTCTCTAGTGAAATAAGAAGCGTTTTTTGAGGTGGATATATGTCAAAATTAGTTAATAAACTTGAAAAATATATTGATGCTAGTTTTCCTATTATATATCTTCATTCTTTTGAAGAATCTAAATGTGAGCGAATAATAAAACAATCTATACATGATTATAGAGGTTATATAACTTGGGATAGCGCTAATGGTTTTTGTGATGAAACGGATCATATTCGACAAGAAGAAAAAAATTTATATGATACGTTAAACTTGATTAATACTGATAAGACTGCTATTGAAGGAAAAGTATTAGTTCTTAAAGATATACATCATTATTTTGATGATGTTAGTATTGTTAGGTTACTTAAAGAATATGTTATTGCTATTAATAATGGTTTAAATTGTTGTATTATTATTGTATCTCCTATGTGTATTATTCCTAAAGAATTAGAAAATTATATTATATTACTTGAATTAGATATAGTTAATCCACAAGAGATAAAGAAAATTATAGTAGATTTTTTGAATAGTTTAGATGTTTCTATTCCAAAAGAAAAAGTTTTAAATAGATTTGTTAATGCTTTTAAAGGTTTATCAGAATTTGAAATTCAAAATATTTTAGCTTTAGCTATAGCAGATGATGGCGAATTAGGGATAAAAGATTTATATCTTATCTTTGAACAAAAACGGCAGATAATAAAAAAATCTGGTATTTTAGAAATGATATCTTTTGATGAAACAATCGATGATATTGGTGGTCTTGATAATTTAAAACTTTGGTTAAAAGATAATGCTATAGTATTTAAAGATATTGACAAGGCTAAGTCTTTTGGAGTAGATATTCCAAAAGGCGTTTTAATAGTTGGTATGCCTGGTTGTGGTAAATCATTGAGTGCAAAAGTTGCTTCTAAATTATTTAATGTACCTCTTATTCGCATGGATATGGGACGATTGATGGGAAAATATGTTGGAGAATCAGAAGCAAATATGAGAAAAGCTATTAATTTAGCAGAGGCTATATCTCCTTGCGTTCTTTGGATTGATGAAATGGAAAAAGCTTTTGCTGGTATAAATGAAAATGGTGGTGGTGCTGAAGTAACGACAAGATTGTTTGGTACATTCTTAACATGGCTTCAAGAAAAGAAAAGTTTAGCTTTCGTAGTAGCTACAGCTAATGATATTTCTAAAATGCCACCAGAAATGCTTAGGAAAGGTCGTTTTGATGAAATATTTTATGTAGATTTACCAAAAGAAAACGAACGTAGGAAGATTTTCGAGATTCATATAAAGAAAAGACGTAAAGAAGATTTATCTTATATTGATCTTAATAAATTAGTTGATAAAACTGTGGGATATAGTGGTGCTGATATTGAAGGTGTAGTTAAAGAAAGTATAAAGAAGGTTTTTGTTTCTAATAAGAAAAAGTTATCTACAGAAGATATTTTATTTGCTATAGAAAATACTCATTCTTTATCTGAAGTTATGAAAGAAGCTATTGATACGATGAAGAAAGTGTATGAAAAGTGTAAATTTAAAAATGCATCTTGTTAAGGAGTTATAGATTTGAATAAATTTATAGAGAATGATACTGAACAATTACAACAAGTTATGCAAAGACTTGCTATCGCTTATGATAACAAATCTGCAAATATATCTGATGAACTTTGGATAAAACAACAGCTTAGGCAAGAAATACCATCTATAACAGATGAACAAATTAATATGTTTGTTAATGATACATTGTCTGTAATAAAAAAACATGGTGAGAATTTGAATTCTATTAATGTTTATTGTGATAACAATGGAAAAAAAGAGCAATGGTTATCTAATAAAATAGTAGAAGCTGGCAGTAATTTATCTGTGGTAGAATATGGGGAATATTTATCTAGTATAGATGAAGTAATTCGTCAAAATAATGAAGCTATGATAGATACTATTTCTACAAAGGCAGGTGCTATTAATCAGGGAGATAATTTACATGGATTTATTGCTGAACAATATCATGCAAATACATTTAATTTAAATGCAGCATTACAAGGAAGTAATCTACGTGCAGAGGTTTTAAAACCTAATGGTCATGGTTATGCTAAAAACTCTGTAGATGTAGTGATTAAAGATAATTCTAAAATAATTGAACGATATCAAGTAAAATATTATAAAGATTTTGAAGCAACAGCAAAAGCTGTTTTACATGGTGATTATAGGAATCAACGAGTACTTACACCATTGGGACAAAAAGAAGGTGTATCTGAACTTTTACCTAATAAATCTGTTTCTGATGTTATTGGTGGTAATAAAAAGACATCTAATATAACATCAAGTCCTTTATCAAAAGAAGATGCATTATCTTTGCAAAAAGCAGCTCAAAGGGATAATAAAGTATTACAACAATCTTGGGATAGTTATAATACGAAGGAGCTTGCATATAATATAAGTAAAAAGGTAGTGCTTTCTAGTGCTCAAGCAATGGTTATAACAGCTGGATTAGATACAGCTGTAAAAGTGATACAAGGAAAAAAAGTAAAGCCTTCAGAAGTAATGGAACTGGCTATAACTACAGGAGCTAATACAGGAGCTAAAATAGCAACTGCAACAGCTTTGAAAATAGCTTCAGAAAAAGGATTTTTATCTGCGATACCAAAAGGAGTATCTGGATTTGCTGTAGGAACAATAGCTAGTGTAGCTGTGGAAAGTGCTAAAGTAGCATATAAAATAAGCACTGGAGAAATTAGTGCCACTAAAGGATTAGATTTAATGGGTAGAATTTCTTGTAGTACTATTGGTGGAATAATAGGTGCATCTGAAGGTGGAGCGACTGCTGTCTTAGCGGGGTTAGTTCTTACAACAAATCCAATAGCTCTTGGTATAATGGGGATTACTGGATTAATAACTGGTTCTATTGCTGGAAGTAAGGTAGGGGAAGCTGTTTATTCTGGTATAAAAACTGTTGGTAAAGTAGCAAAAACAGTAGTTTCTGGAATAGCAAGTGGTATAAAATCTATTGGTAGTGGTATAAAAAGTGTTGGTAGTTCTATAATAAGCGGTATTAAAAGTTTTTTTTAATAAGGTATTTTTTATTATATAATTAAATTTACTTGGTTAGATGATAAATTGAATTTGTTTATTATGTTTGTAATAACTTTGAATGGTGCGTTTTTCTTTGTGTAGTTTTAAATTGTGTAACCTTGAATTGTACATTTGTTATTGTGTATTAATTAATTTAAGGGCAGGCTTTATAACATCATTTAATTTACTAAATGATGAGTATATGAAAGAAAATAAATAATACTCATCTTATTAAAATTTTTAGGCATATTTTTTAGCTTGTATTGTCAATAAATTTCTTGAGAGAGTTAAGATATTTCCTTATTAGATTGATATTTTATGTTTGTTTATTTTATATAAGGTGTGTTAGTATGGCGATTTTACTTAATCAACTTTTTAATTTAACTAATGAAGAAATATGCAATAGTAAAATTGAGTTTAATATGCAAGCTGGTAGTGGTGGATCTACTTTTATTGATCAATGGTTAGTTTCTTCTGAAGCAGATAAATTAGCAGGAACTTGTAAGGAGTGTTCATTTTGGGGTTGGTATGGAAATCAACGTAATTATCTTCCTAATCAATGGGCATTTAGTTTTGTTCGTTTAAAAAGTGATGAATGGCTTTTTATTTCTGCGGCTAGAATAATTGATGTGCCTGAAAAGTCTTGGGCAAGAACAGAAATATTAACAAGATTTGCTCCTTTTTTTGGACGATTAATTATAAAATGTTCAAAAGGAGATACTTTTGCTAGATATGTATTTCATTTAAATAAATATTTAAACACTGCTGTAGTAAAAGAAATTTTGCCATGTCTTTATAGTGGAGAAAAATTTGAAGGTTATGATAAAGTAAATTTATCATATAAAACGTTAAAAAATATTTTTTCTGGTAAAATATTACCTACTTATTATGAAGCGTTACAGAAAGTTACTGGTGTTTATTGTTTAACTGATACTTTTAATGGAAAACATTATATCGGTTCTGCGACAGGCTTAGATGGGATTGCTCAAAGATGGACTAATTATTTAGATAGTAAACACGGTGGTAATAAAAAATTAATTAAACTTTATAATGAAAAAGGTGATGCATACTTTGAGCAATATTTTACCTTTACTTTATTAGAATATTTTAGTTTATCTTATGATCCGTTAAAAATATTAGAACGTGAACAATATTGGAAAAAGTGCTTGGATACTATTAAAAATGGTTATAATGATAATTAAAATATTCCTGCTAATGAATATTTTAGCCTTTTTAGATTATAGAGATTTATTATTTTAGAGGATATAATATTTAAAAAGAGGTATTTTGTAAAAAATGAATTAGGTAATTTATTAAGATAATAAATGAAAAAATATTACAGATGAAAGAAGGTGTTAAATATGTTAGAATATAGAATTGTTTTTGTAGAAGATGAAGATGTAGATGATGAAGATTACATCGCAGTAGAATATGATGATTAATTTTTATTAAAATCTAGACTTAAGAATTTTATTATTATACAATGATATTATGTATAATATAGGAAGAATAAGCAGGACTAAAATCCTGCTTATTCTTTTTGTTTATGAAAATAATTTTCTATTAAAGTATTAATGAAATTATTAACACTGATATTGTTTTGTTGATAGTGTTCTTTCATTTGATTAAATTTATTTGGCTGATAACTACTTGAACTCGTTTAGTACGTTTTTCACGAAATATAGTATTGATTGTTGTTCTTTCAGAATGTTGTATCTGAGGAATATTTCTTTTATCATCAATAACGTCAAATTGTGTATTATTTTTTGTGTAGTTTTAGGTTGTGTATCTTTTTGTTGTGTATTAATAAATCCGAGTGCAGGATTTATAGCATTATTTAATATATTATAATATCTTTATATATTTATTTGTAACTGATTACATTTACATAAAGCTTCTGTCTAAATTTTATTTTTTATTTTAGATGCACTATATATTTCAATCCACACCATTACTACAAAAATTATAAATTGTATACTCAAAAGAATATCATTTGTAGTATATACGTAATCAAGGTCATAATATTTTAGCATTGGTATAATTAAAATATCTATTAATATTATTGTTGAAGATAAGTCCCTTAGTCCTAAAAATTGTAAACTTTTAAGAAAAAATTTTTCGGTCTTATACGATAAATTATTATCAATATAGCCTAAACTCTTATATATAGTTACAATATAAACACATATAAAATTTATTTTTAAAATTAAACAGATATTGACCAATAAACTAACGATTATAATGCTTACTATAAAATATATTAAAAAGACATTTATATTTAACAAAAATTTAGATAATATACACAATGAAAATATTGTAATATAACTTCCTATAAATATTTTTCTGAACATAAATATTGCTCCTTTTGTTAAATATCTTGTCGCTTATCAATTTAAAGGGATATATCTTTTGATATATCCCTTTATGTCATTATTCTTTTTTGTTAAAGTAATTTTCTATTAAAGTATTAATGAAATCATTTACACTGATATTGTTTTGTTGGCAGTGTTCCTTCATTTGATTAAATTTACTTGGTTGCATAACTAATTGAACTCGTTTAGTACGTTTTTCACGAAATATATTATTAATTGTTGTTCCTTCAGGAAGTTGTATTTGAGTGATATTTCCTTTATCATCAATAACTTTAAATTGTGTATTTTTTATTTGTGTAGTTTTAGATTGTGTATCCTTTTGTTGTGTATTAATAAATCCGAAAGCTGGATTTATTGCATCTTCTAATTTATTAAATTTTTTCATAGTTAATCCTCTAAATATTCATCTATAAAATTCTGTAAGTCTAAGCCAGCTATTGAGTATTTTTTATAATCAAAGATATTAGATCTTTCAGCTTGAGCTTCTTTTATAGCATTACATTCTCTAATTTTTGTATTAAAAAGTTTTGTATTAAGTTGAATAGCTGTTTCTTCTAACATATTAGCTACACTTTTTGCTAATACAGTTCGATTGTTATATCTTGTTAATAGAATACCTTTTACTGTTAGATTAGTATTTGTATATTCTTTTACGGCTTGAATGGTTTGGGCTAATTGACCAATACCTTTTAGACTTAATATATCTGCTTGGGAAGCTATAATAATTTCATCTGATGCTGTTAGAGCATTGATTGTTAAGTCCGATAAAGCTGGTGGTGTATCAATGATAATATAATCATAATCATAAATAATGTTTGCTAGAGCTGATTTAAGTAAGTATTCTTTGTTTTGTTTTGCTTTAAAATTAATGCTAGATAATAAGGGTGAACCAGCTAAGAAATCATTTTCAATAGCTTCATTAATATTTTGTTTAGGATTATTGATGATATCATATATTGAGAATTTATTTTTTATATTAAAAGCAAAAGATAGATCGCATTGAGTGTCAAAGTCTATAGCCAAGACACGAAAATTTTTCTTTCTTAAACCGACTATTAAATGTTGGCTAATAGTAGTTTTTCCAACACCGCCTTTTTGGTTGATGATAGATATGATTTTAGTCATAATGATATCCTTTCAATTAAGATTATTTTATAAATAATATACACAATTATTATAGCATATATTTAGTATGATTAATTTTATTTGTGTGTATAAAGTTGTGTAATATAAATTGTGTAACTAGAATTATGTAATAAAATGTTGTATACTAATTATATATTTTTATAAAAGGAGTATGAAAATGCCAACAATAAAAGATATTAAATCTATTGCGAAAGAAAGAAATATTGAATTTCCTAAAAAGATAAGAAAAGCAGAAATGGTACATATCCTACAGGAAAAAGAAGGAAATAATCCATGTTATGCACAATATAGTTGTACAAATAATGAATGTTTATGGATTAAAGATTGTCAAAAAGAATATAAGAAAAAGAGCTAAGAATGAATTATTTCTTAGCTCTTTTTCCTTATGGTATATGATATAAAAATTGTGTATGTTTTTATTGTGTATATAATCTTGTGTAACTGTTTCACGTGAAACATCTTGCTGATTTTGATTTAATATTTTATATATAATGAATAAACAAATGAAGAATTTTACTAAGTAATATAACTAAAGTATATAGCATCATTTACTATATATATTACTGTTTTATCTTTCATAATATGCCTTTAAATAAATTAAAAGCTCTATCTAAAAAGATAGAGCTATATTTGTATCCTGATCATTTAATACCCCGTCTATCAGGAAAACGGAAATATATCGTGTCCTGACCATTTATACCCCGTCTATCAGGAAAACGGAAATATTTGTTTCTTTGTAGTTATAATATAACACTTGAAAAGAAAAGTAAAATGTTTTTTATAAACTCCACTCATTATACATTTTCTTTTCAGCTAGTTTGGTTTTATCTGTTATTTGTTCGTTTTCTTGCCATGTTGTTTTAGATTGTTTTATGTCATTATTTACTATATTATCAGCTATTTTAGAAATTTTGTCTGCTATAAATGTTTGTCGTTGTTGGTAAGCTTCTTGTATAATTGGGTGTTCATTTAATTTCTTTTGTGATATGTTAGAAATTTGTTTTTTGCGAGCATATAAAAAAGCAAATTCATTGCTTTTTTGAATAGAAATTTTAGTGTCATTTGTTTTTAAATAATATACTGGTACTTTTCCTTGTGTAATATCATCACCTATTTTTACTGCTTTATTGTTATTTTTATCAATTATAAAGTAGGTATTATTGTTATTTGTAATAGATGGTAAATCTTTTAATGGAGTTATTCCATTTAGTTTGTTTTTATGTTCTAATTTTGAGGAAATTTTATCGCTAAAGATTATAGTGTTTTTATCTTCTTTAGATAGTTTATCTAAAGCTGTTTTATATTTTTGTACTTGAAGCATATCGTATTTGTAACGTGCATATAAAATTTTATTTTTGGATATAGCATCTTCGTTTTCTTTTTTTAGCTGATTTAAAATAGAAGTGTATTTTTCATGGTTAGTAGTTAATTCAGTTTTATAGGCACTTATACGTTTACCTATTTTTGTGCGACTTGAACTAAGCTCTTGGCTTTTTCTGCTTAAAGAGCTTAGTTCTTTTATTTTATCTGCTTTTCCATATAAAGTAGGCAAAATACTATTTATTTGTTTTAATTCTTTGGAGAGTTTATCATATTGTTTTATATCTTTACTGTAATTATTATTAAACATCTTGTCTTTAGCTAATAATTCAAGGCGTTGTTCACTTAAAATATTTTTTTGGGTAGCTTTAAAAACAGCTAAGTTTTCAGTTGCTTTTTCTTCAAATTCATTTATTTTTGTATCTAAATGTTTGCATATATCACCAGTAGTTATTATCATAGCTTCTTGCTTAATTTCTTCGGCTTCAGCTATGGCTTTTTTAGTTTGTTGTTCTTTTTTAAGACGTAAACGTTCTTGTTGTATTTGTTTAGCTACTTGTCTTATTACTACATCATTAGCGAATAGTTGTATTTTTTGCTCTTGAATAGATAAATTTTCTTCTTTTTCTTGTTCCATAAATCCATCTGCTGCTTCATCAGCTTTTGCATCTGTTTCATCAATTTTTTTCATGATACGTTCTAAAATTGCAGGATTTTTATAAGCATTTCCTAGATGAGGTGCAGGTGTACGATTTAAAAGTTCAGCTTCTTCTATTTTTCCTTGATTTAAAAGCTCTTGCCTTTGAGCTTTTAAGCTCTTTTCACTAATTGATATATCAAGACCTTTTTCTTGGAATTTGTCATTTATTATGTCAGCGAAGAGTTTTCTAAAATTAACAGTAGCTGTTTTTGTTGAGAAATCTCTTGATGAACGATAACCTTTTGTAGGTTCACCAAGATTATTTTCAGCATAATTTTTGAAATACATATCAGCTTCAAGTGGTCTATTTTTTTCAATTATTTTTTCGTTGAACATCAAATGACAATGTATATTTCTATGTTCTTTTGAGAAGGTAGCTACTTTATCATGGACGGCATAAGAATACACATGATTATCTTTTATTCCAGTTTCTTTTAAAAATTTTTCAATGCATTGAATATTTTCTTCAAGTGTTAGTTCTTCTTGAAGTGCAAATTTAAATTCTCTATAGGCTCTACCATTAGGTTTACTTCTATATTTTTCTGCATTTTCCCAGAAATCACGTGGATTATCCGCCCAATCAGGTAAATTGCCAAAAGAGGTTATTTTTAAATCTTCTTGTCTGTTTTTCATATTGGCATAATCACCTTCGCGGAAGATATAGTCAAAGTGAGTAGCTGTATTAAGTTTTGTTCCATCTTTTCTTTTGCCATGTGGTGTATTTTCAAAATAATAATGTGCCATGACTATATCTCCTTTCCTCTAATATTAAAAATCTGAAAGATTTTTTACAGCAAAGCTGTCCGCAATAGCGGTTCCGGTCCAGCTGGAAGGTGGCGCATACAAAACTCAAGTATTGAGTTTTGTGTAAATGCGCTTTATCTTGTTTTTGTTCTTTTTAAGTGATAAGATATCTTCTTTCATTATAGAATATTATAAATTTTTAGTAAATATTAAATATGATATAATATTAATATAAGAAATATAGTATTAAATTTTAAAATGGTATCTTTCAAAAACTATATTTAGTACCTGGAGGCTACAAAATGATTAGTATAGCAGAACGTAAACGTAGACATAAACAACTTGCTTATGCAATGGGAAGTTGCGAAATGGAAGGTTGTATTTTTACTGATGAAACTAAAAAACTTTATGAACGATATGCTAATGGAGAGTTATCTTTGAAAGAACTTGGTAATGAAATAGATAAGACATTACCAAAGAAATAGGTATTTGTATGAGTAAAAAAGAAGAATAGTGATGTTATTTTTATACAAAGATAGAAGTAATAGTTTAATATAGGATGTTAAGTATATATTAAAATAGAAAAGAGGTTTTTTGTGATAATAGATTTTACTGAAATAGTAAAAAATAATCCTAGTTTTAGAGCTTATGGTGGAGTTAATGGCATAAAAAAAGGAGTATTATTTAAAGGAAATCCATATATGCTAAAAATAGAACATAATGGAAAGAAAAATAGCATATTATCAGAGTATATTTCTTCAAAAGTATATTCCATGTTGGATATTCCGACACCAGAAGTTATTCTTGGTAAAATTTATGATAATGAAAGAGAAAAATTGTGTGTAGCTTGTAAGGATTTCAAAGAAAAAGATGAATACTTATATGAGTTTTTAAATATAAAAAACTCCGTTCTTACGGAAAATTCATCTAATGGTTTTAGTACGGAACTTATAGAAATTTTAGAAGCCATTGATAGGCAAAATTTTTGTCCTTCAGATGAAGTAAGAAAAAGATTTTGGACTATGTTTATTGTTGATGCTTATTTAGGAAATTTTAATAGGCATAATGGAAATTGGGGTTTTTTAGTTAATGAGAAAACAGGTACTAAACAATTAGCACCTATTTTTGATTGTGCTTCTTGTCTTTATCCAGAATTTATGGATGAACAGTTACAAGACTTTTTAAATCCTCCTAATGAATTAGACAAAGGAATATATACTTTTCCAAAATCAGTAATAAAACAAAATGGAAAAAGGATAAACTATCATGAGTTTTTCCAAACAACTTTAAACAATGATTGTTTGGAAGCTGTAAAAAAAATAATACCTAAGATAGAGAAAAAATCTGATGAAATAAAAGACTTTATTAACGGTATTGAAGTATTAACATCAGTAAGAAAACAATTTTATATACAAATATTAAAAATGCGTAGAGAAAAAATTTTACAGCCAGCATTAAAACATGCTGATTATTTGGTAAATAAATAATATGAGGAGTAAAAAATGATTAGTATAGCTGAACAAAATCGTAGACGCAAAGCGGTTGAATATAGTATAGCTACTTGTGAGTTAGAAGGCTGTATTATAAGTGATGAATACAGAAAACTATCCGAAAAATATATTAAAGGTGAGATGACATTAGAAGAAATGGGAAAGATAATTCGTAGAAATCTTCCTTCAAATAAAAGTAAGTGATATATCGAAATATTTACTAGGTATATTTGCGTTGAATTTGATGTGTAATTTAGATATATAGGGCGAATCGTACGAGGAGTAAAAATGATTAGTAAAGCAGAGCAAGAATATAGACGTAAAATTATAGAATATGGTATAGCTTCTTGTGAGTTAGAAGCTTGTATTATAAGTGATGAATACAGAAAATTATCAGAGAGATATATTAAAGGAGAAATAACGTTAGAAGAGTTAGGTAATCAAGTTCGTAAAAATCTTTGATAAAGATAATATGGTTTCTAATATTAATGTATAAGTGAAATTTGTTAGTATAGGAGAGCATAGAAATGACAATAAAGGATTGTGTAAAATCAGCAATGAAAAGTTTCGAATTAGAGGATTTTGTATATACAGCTGAAGAAAAAGAGGTATTTAATAAAGTTGCTAATAATGAAATTTAAATAAACTAGATAAGAATAAGTATATGACAGCATCTATTGAATCGATGTTGGTAAGTAATGATAAAATGGAAAATTTAATGAAGTCTATAATAAAGCCGTTAACAAAAGAATGAATATAATGTTTTTATAAATTCAATTAGAAAAAGGATATATCTTTAGATATATCCTTTTTTGATATTCAAATAACTTTAATTATTGTGTATTTTTAATTTGTGTAATTTTATATTGTATAATTTTAAGTTGTGTAATTCTATGTTATGTATTAATGCATATAGGAGAAAAACTTATTGTATTATTTAATATATTAGATTTAAAGTGATTTTATTAATAACTTTACGAAATTTCTTTTCGTTATGTAAATTTATTTATTATTATGTTACATTAATAAACTTTGTTATAATAAATTATATATATTGCGAGGTGGTTTATGTGAAGGTATTTAATGAAGACACAAGGGTAAAAATACCTGCAACTATTCAATTTTTACGACTGGGATACAATTATCAATCATTGAAAACTGATGATGTAGATATAGATTTCAATACTAAGATATTTGTTAACAGATTTAAACCAGCACTAGAAAAAATAAATGGTCGAGCTTTAAGTTATGATGAGATAAAAGTTATTCTCTCTGATATAAATACAACGATAAAGAGTAATGATTTGGGTAAAAGCTTTTATAATTGGCTTATTAATCCATTAGATAAAATAAAGCTCATTGACTTAGAAAATATTGATAATAATGATTTTGCTGTAGTAGATGAGCTTCCGTTTAATATAATAGAGGGAACAGAAGAAGGCTCATTTAGACCAGATATTAATATTTTGATAAATGGCATGCCACTTGCCTTTTTAGAAGTGAAAAAGCCTAATAATGAAGGTGGTATACAAAAAGAGTTTGAGAGAATGATAAATAAACGCTTAAAGGTTAAAGAGTATAAGAAATTCTTTAATTTGATACAAATAGTATCATTCTCAAACAATATGGAATATGAAGAATCAGATGATGCTGAAGATGTAAAAGCTGGCTCTTTTTATACGACACCAAATGGTATGAATACAAATTTCTCATTTTTTAGAGAAGATAATTATTCCTATCATGAAAAATACAATTATAAAGAAATCAGTCAAAATAAGATTGAATATGTAATGACTGATTGTGGATATAAAAAGAAAGAAGCATCTACAGATGAGTTTAAGGAGAATTTAAGCATCTATTCACCTTGTAATAAATTTGTAACTTCACTTTTTGATAAATCAAGGCTGTTATATTTATTGAAATATGGGATTATGTTCATCAATGGAAAAATTCCCCAACGTCATATAATGCGTTACCCTCAATTTTTTGCTACACAGAAAATAATTGAAAGATTTGCAAATGGTGGTAAAGGCGGTATTATATGGCATACTCAAGGTTCAGGAAAAACTGCCTTAGCAGCTTTTTCAAATAAAGTAATAAGGGAATATTTTTCCAAGCAAAACATTACTACGAGATTTTTCTTTGTTGTAGATAGACTGGATTTATTAATGCAAGCAAGCTCTGAATTTAACAATCGAGGTTTGAGTGTTATAAATTGTAATAGTAAAGCTGAATTTACAAAAGAACTGAATAAATCGCTATCTAGCAATATTAGCTCAAAATCTATTGGTGAAATATGTGTAGTTAATATCCAAAAATTCGAGGGAAATATGCCTGAAGCTAAAAATGATTATAATGCTAATGTGCAAAGGATTTTTTTCATAGATGAAGCACATAGAAGTTATAAATCTACAGGAGAATTTTTCAAGAATTTAATGACTTGTGATAGAGATGCTATTTATATTGCATTAACTGGTACACCTCTTTTATCCAAGAAAGAACGTTCTAATTTGAAATTTGGGGATTATATTCACAAGTATTTTTATGATAAATCTATAGCAGATGGATATACACTTCGCATAAAAAAAGAAAATATTGATACTGTAGCACGAGCTGAAATCAAGAGAAATTTAGAACTTGAAGATGATGCAGATATAAATGATAAAGCAGTCTTCGAATCTGATCCATATATACAAGCCTTAGGTAAATATATAGAAAATGATTTTATTAATTTTAGACTGCAAAACTCAGATAATACTATTGGTGGAATGATTGTTTGTAGAACAAATCCACAAGCAACAAAAATACATCAATGGTTTGAAGAAAATTCTAAGTTAAATACTGGGCTTGTAATTACAGAAAAAGACGATCCTAAACAGCGAGAGATGAACAAAAATAATCAGTTGAATTTTAGAGATACTAATAAGCCTGATTTATTAGTTGTAAATTTAATGCTTACAACTGGTTATGATGTAAAACGACTCAAAAAGATGTATTTACTTCGAGGACCACACGCACAATCACTTCTTCAGACGATATCAAGAGTCAATAGACCTTATAAATCACCTACAGGAAAAGTTTATAAATATGGATATATCGTAGATTTTGTTGATATTGAAAAAGAATATGATAGAACAATTGAAGCATATATCAAAGAACTAGAAGATGATTTAAACGAAAATGGAGAAGATGAAGGCTCACTTTCTGGTTTAGTTATTGATAAAGAAGATATCAATCGCAAATATCAAAAGTATGTATCTGATTTAGATAATATAATTGATACTGATAATCTTGAGAAGTTTAGTAAAAGATTAATGCAATATAATAAAGATACACTACTTACCATAAAAAGATTATTAAATGGTATTAAAGAGTGTGAAACAGAATTTATCTTATCTAATGCTTTAGATTATGCTAAACAAATAGATTCAGACCATAATAAAAAATTAATAAAGACTGTTCAAGACCGTATAAACTTTATTAATTTATCAACTCGTAGCGTAGATACTTTGGATTATATATCCAATAAAGAAGTAGTGGAAATCTTATTTGAGTTCATAAAAGTGAGCGTAAATATTATAGATTTAGGTAAATTATCTCATAATACACCAGAATTTAAGCGTTTTTCAGAAACTGTAGTTGAAGTACAAAATGAGATTAAACGCAATAAAAATAAAGATGATATAAAAATCATCAAATTAGATGAACTGTTACAAAAAATCTTTAATGAATTAGATATCCATGATTTATCAGATTTAGATTCAATAACAGATGAATTATTAAAAGCTTTGCAAGAAGCTAGAAATATTAACAGTGAAAATGAGCGATTAGCAAGTATTTATGGTGGTAATTTTGCTTTTGTAAAGACTTATCAAGATAGTATTGAGAAATACGATCAAGTTACAAAAGAAGAATTAGAGCAAGTTTTAGTCTTAATTTATAATAATTTAAAAGATGTTTTAGCTAGAGATATTGTGTTAGTACAAGGACGTAAAAACTTTGTAGATACTGCTAAAACAAGAGTTACTAAAATATTACTAAAGGCTAAATTGTATATAAAAGTTAAGCAATTTTATAATATGCTATTAAATGACTTATATAACAATATTCAAATCTTTAAATGATAGGAGTTTAGATTTATGACAGATATTTTTACTTTGGAAAACAGAATCAAAGATATAATCAATGATTTAAAAGGATTATGTCAAACAAATGGATTATCTAATCAGGCATCAGAAGAAGTTATCATAACATCAGTATTTTTGTACAAATTCTTAAATGATAAATTCATGGCTAATCTAAAAGATTTTGCTGAAGAAATAGATATGCCAGTTGAAGATATTTTGAAAAATGAAAATGGTGAGTTGGAAGCTTTCTATGACACATATAATCAAGATGTAGCTTTTAAGTATGAAGATACTATTGAAGCCTTGATAAATAGAGTAGGCGAAGATGATTTTTATAAATTATTTGATGATGCTTTAGAAAGAATATCCAATTATGAAGAAAACGAAGCATTTAATATTGAAACTTCTGACGGTACAAAAAAAGCATTATTTACACGAATAACTGAAAATGTTGAAAGCTCTAAACGCAATAATTTTGCTAAATCTGTTTTTGGTATCATCAGTCAAGATAAGTTTGATTTTAGTCCTGCATTTAGAAATAACTTTGATTTTTATAGTACAATTTTTGAATATCTCATCAAGGATTATAATGTAGCAAGTGGAGTATATGCCGAATATTTTACACCACAAGCAATCTCAAATATTATTGCTAAAATATTAGTTAATATGACACCTGTTGAAGATAAAATGTATGAAGTATATGATCCATCAGCAGGTTCAGGTTCTTTAGTGTTACATCTAGCAAATGAATTAGGTGAAGGCTCTTTTGGTGATAGAGCAATTGTATATACTCAAGATATTTCTAGTAAATCCACAAGATTTCTGCGTTTAAATTTAATGCTAAATGGTCTTACTAATAGTTTAGATAATATTATTGAAGGCGATACACTACTTACACCTGCTCATTATAATACACCACATGAACCAAGCTCAGGAGTAAAACAGTTTGATTATATTACATCAAATCCACCATTTAAAATGGACTTTTCGGCTACAAGAAATGAAATAGAAAAAACATGGCAAGATACAGATAGATTTTTTGCAGGAATACCAAATGTTCCTAATAAAAAGAAAGAATCTATGGCGATTTATTTATGTTTTATTCAGCATATCTTATGGTCATTAAAAGAAAATGGGAAAGCAGCCATTGTAGTTCCAACAGGATTTATTACTGCTCAATCAGGTATTGAAAAGAAAGTACGTCAAAAAATTGTTGATAATCACTGGTTAAAAGGTGTTATTTCTATGCCTAGTAATATTTTCGCTAATACAGGAACAAATGTATCTGTGCTGTTTATTGATAAATCTAATCAAGACGGAAAAATTACTTTGATTGATGCTTCAAAGCTTGGTGAAAAAGTAAAAGATGGAAAAAATCAGCGAACAGTTTTAACACCTGTAGAAGTAAAGAAAATAGAAGATACATTCATCAATCAAGAAGTAATAGATGATTTCAGCGTGAATGTTACTTATGATGAAATCAAAGAAAAGAATTACTCTCTATCTGCTGGTCAATATTTTGAAATTAAGATTGAATATGTAGAACTTACTCAAGAAGAATTTAACGAAAAAATGGCAACATATACAGCTAATTTAGAGAAATACTTTGATGAAGGAAAATCTCTTGAAGAAGAAATAAAGAAAAGTTTAGGAGATTTAAAGTATGAATAAAGTAAAATTAGGTGATTTATTAGAAATTAGAAGAGGTACAACATTACCAAGTAAATATTATTCTAAGACTGGGTTAAGAAAAAGATTAACATTAGGTAATTTCAATTATCCAAATGGTGGTTTTAAAGAAAATACATCAAAAGAAGATATATTTTTTATTGGTGATGTAAAACCTGAATATATTTTAAAAAAGGATGATATAATTACGCCTTTAACAGAGCAAGTTCATGGATTACTAGGAGAAACAGCAAGGATTCCACTAGATGATGTATATGTTCAAAGTGGTGATATTGGATTGGTAATACCGAATTCAAATAAATTAGATAATAAATTTGCGTATTATTTAATATCATCACCTGTAGTAAAAAAACAGTTAAGTGCAGGAGCTCAACAAACTAAAATAAGACATACTTCACCTGATAAAATAAAAGATTGTCAAGTTTATTTACCAGATTTGTCTAATCAAAAAAAGATTGGTGTTTTATTAAATAATATAGATCATAAAATTAAGATTAATAATAAGATTAATGATGAACTAGAAGCTATGGCAAAAACCATTTATGATTATTGGTTTTTACAGTTTGAATTTCCAAATGAAGAAGGCAAACCTTATAAGTCATCAGGTGGAAAAATGGTTTGGAATGAGGAGTTAAAAAGAGAAATTCCTGAAGGTTGGGATTTATGTACAATAGAAGATATTTCAATTTGTCATGATGCTAAACGCATACCATTATCAAATAAAGAACGAGAGCAAATGAAAGGTGCTATTCCTTATTATGGTGCTACAGGAATAATGGATTATGTAAATCAATATATTTTTGACGGTGATTATGTATTAATTGCTGAAGATGGTTCAATTATGAATGATGATGGTAGTCCTATTTTACAAAGAATATCAGGAAAAACTTGGGTAAATAATCATGCACATATTTTAGAACCAATAGATAATTATTCATGTAAATTGCTCATGATGATATTAAAAGATATACCTGTAGTTACCATAAAGACGGGTTCGATTCAAATGAAAATAAATCAAAAGAACTTAAATAAAGTAAAAATAGTATCTATTCCAGATAACCTAAAGAACCGAATAAATAGAATATTAAATGATATTGATAAAAAAATTCTTTTAAATAAAAAGGAAAGTCAAGAACTTACTTCATTAAGAGATTTTCTTCTACCATTGTTAATGAATGGACAAGTTGGATTCAAAGGAGATAAAGCTGAAGGCTGATAAATAAAGCCTTCAGGGATTTTTTCCGTAAAATGGGAAATTTTCACTGAAGGCAAATTTTTTGCTTTATTTTATAATATATATTAATTGGGTATTTAATTAAGTATAAATAAAATTAGGAGATGAATGATATGTCTAAAGAAAGTCCAAAATTATTTATTTCTTATTCTTGGACATCTGATGAATTAAAACAAAAAGTAGAGAATTTAGCTAGACAATTAGTGCATGATGGTATAGATGTGATAATTGATATTTGGGATTTAAGAGAAGGTATAGATAAATATGCTTTTATGGAACAGTCTGTTACTAGTAAAGAAGTAGATAAAGTTTTAATTATTTGTGATAAAAAATATATGGAAAAAGCAAATGAAAGAAAAGGTGGTGTTGGAGACGAAACAACAATAATTTCATCAGAGATATATGGAAAAGCAATACAAACGAAATTTATTCCTATAGTTGTAGAATTTAATGAGAATAATGAACCATATTTACCAGCATATTTAAAAAGTAGAATGTATATAGTTTTAACAGATGATAATTATAGTGAAGGATATGAGCGTCTTTTAAGAAATATTTATGATAAGCCTGAGAAGAGAAGACCTAAAAAAGGTTCTCGTCCAAGCTGGCTTGATGAAGATGAACCAAATGATTTAATTGAGTTAAAAGAATCAAATAAAAATGATTTTATAGATAATTATATAGAAGTATTAAAACCATTTTTTAAAGATAGATATACAACACCGCAAGAATATCTTGAGGATTTTAGAAAAACAAAAGAGTATAGAAATATTTTCTTAGATAAGTTAAATAAATTTTCACATGAAATAGATAACATAGGCTTATTTATGGCTGAAGGTTTTGAAAAAATGTATAATATACTTAATGATATACATACATTTAGATCTAATGTTAATCAATATGATTTAGAGCAATTTGATTTATTCAAATTGCATATTTGGGAATTATTTTTATGTACAACTACGTATCTATTGCATTATAAAAAATATAATGATTTAAGAGAATTATTATATCATACGTATTTTATAAAAGAATATCCTGCATCGTTTAAAGAAGAAGCTTTTAATTATACAATATTTAGATTTTATTCTAATTGTATGGAGAATTGGGTAAAACGATCTGATAGTAATTTTATTAGATATTATACATTAGTAGGTCATTTAGTTTGTACTGAGAGAGAATATTCAAATATTTATACGAAGCAAAATTTAGCAATAGCAGATTTATTTCTTTATCAAGTATATAAAGGATTAGAATTAGATAATTTAAAAAATTTAGGTATATGGTTTCCAACTTGTTATATATATACAGAAGATAAAAGTTTTCCATGGGGAAAATTACGTTCTAAAAGTTTTTGTGAAAAAATAATGGTAATTTTTAATGCTAAAACGATAGAAGAATTTAAAACAAAAATTTCTAAATGTATTCGTGATAGAGAAGTAGGATATTCAGGAAGTTTTAATTATGCTATAGTTATATTAGATTTAATAGATTTAGAAGATATAGCTACTTTACCATAAAAATGAGCCCTAGTACATTTATACTAGGGCTCATTTTTATGCAAAATTTTAAAAGAAATGTATTATGAAACAAGGTTTAAAATCAATTGAAAGTATTTATGGAGAACTTATGCGTCAACAGAAATGAGAAAGTATTTGATGGCAGATACAAAACAAGGTAAAACTATAATTATTATGATTAATAAAAAAGATAAATGCAATGTTTATATTAGTACTGATGAAAAAGTATAGATTTAGTTCTATGTATCTATTTTAGAGTTTTGATATAATATGAAGTAAGGAGTGAATATAATGGAAAATTTCAATAGATTAAATGATTTATATTTCAAAAAGCTTCTAGGAGATAAAAAAAGAAAGAATTTAACACTTAGTTTTTTAAATGGAATTTTAAATAAAGATGATAAAAATTGTTTTACAGATATAACTTTTTTGGATAAAGATAATGAGCCATTAACATTAGATGGTAAACTATCTAAGTTAGATATTAGGGCAGACTTAAACGATGGTACACAAGTAGACATTGAAGTACAAGTTTGTCCGTTTAAATTAATGGCTGAGCGTTCATTATATTATTGGTCAAAGATGTATTCAGAGCAATTAGAAAAAGGTGCTGAATATAAGAAATTAAAGAAGGCTATAGCTATAAATCTATTAGCCTTTGATTATTTGGAAGATGAGCAAGATTGGCATAATATCTATAATCTATTAAATGTGAAATCTTATAATAAGCTCACAGATCATATAGAGATACATTTTCTAGAGTTGCCTAAATTCACTTTGAAGGATATGAGAAAAATAAGAGCATCTGAAGCATGGATTGCTTATTTTTCGGGAAAATATAGTAAAGAAGAATTGGAGGAAATAGCAATGACAACTCCGGCAATTAAAGAAGCAGTAGAATTTGAAGATACATTTTTACAGAATAAAATAGAACGTAGAGCGTATGAACAAAGAGAAAAAGC
>OGNG01000544.1_pt1 | contig 22811 bp, 20 predicted proteins | sample 1573431 | NCBI WGS metagenome assembly OGNG01 (sample SAMEA2581927, study PRJEB24529) | metagenome | biome: Human gut stool | place: China | collected 2011
GTCGTGGGCCAGTGCCTCGGCACGCCGGAAGAAAAGCTCTTCCGCGGCAGCGTCAAAGAGCTGGCCGCAGGCCGGTTCAACAGCCTGAGCGTCCTTCTCGTGGAGGCGGTGGAGGGACTGCCCCGCCGCGCCCCGGGCCTGCCGGACGAAGCCTTCGAGCGGGGCGACGTTCCCATGACCAAGCAGGAAGTCCGGGCCGCTGTGCTGGCGAAGCTGGCCGTCCGCCCGGAAGACATCCTGTGGGATGTGGGGGCCGGGACGGGCAGCGTCAGCGTGGAGCTGGCATTGGCCGCGCCCCGGGGCCGGGTGTACGCGGTGGAGTGCAGGCCGGAGGGCTGTGCGCTCATCAAAGCCAACCGCGAAAAATTCAGGACCCGGAACCTCGTCCTCGTGGAGGGGCTTGCCCCCGATGCCCTTTCGGACCTGCCCGCGCCGGACGCTGTCTTCATCGGCGGCAGCAAGGGCAGCCTTGCCGCCATCGTGGACGCAGCGCTGGATAAGAACCCCGCCGCCCGCATCTGCGTGTCGGCCATCGCCCTCGAGACCCTTTCGGCGGCGGTGGCCGCGCTGACGGCCCAAGGCCGGACCGTGCAGGTGAGCCAGATCGCCGTCAGCCGGGCAAAAGCCGTGGGCGGGCTGCACCTCATGATGGCCCAGAACCCCATCTACCTCATCACAGGAGAATGACATGATACAGTTTCTGCTGGCGGCGCCCCGCTCGGGCAGCGGCAAGACTACCATGACCTGCGCCCTGCTCATGGCGCTGAAGCGGCGGGGCTGTGCGCCCTGCGCCTTCAAGAGCGGGCCGGACTACATCGACCCCATGTTCCACCGGGCCGTGCTGGGGGTGGAGAGCCGCAACCTCGACCTCTTTTTTTCTGCGCCCGAGACGGTGCGCACCCTCTACGCGAGAGGTGCCGCCGGCCACGGTGCGGCGGTGTGCGAGGGGGCCATGGGCTTTTACGACGGCCTCGGGGGCGTCAGCGACAGAGCCAGCGCGTGGCATCTGGCCGACACGCTGGACCTGCCGGTGCTGCTGGTGGTGGAGCCAAAGGGGCAGAGCCTGACGCTGGCCGCAGAGCTGAACGGGCTGAAAAATTTCCGCACCCCCAGCCACATCGCAGGCATCCTGCTGAACAACTGCACGGCCCGGATGCACGCTCTGCTGGCCCCGATGCTGGAAAAAGAGACGGGCCTGCCGGTGCTGGGCTTTCTGCCGAAACTCCCGGAGGCCGTCATCGGTTCCCGCCATCTGGGCCTCTACACGGCGGCGGAAGTGGAAAATTTACAGCAGAAGCTGGCCCTTCTGGCCGACGCGGCGGAGGAGCACATCGACTGGCCCCGCCTGCTGGCCCTCTGCGAAAAGGAGCCGCCCACCCTGCCGGTGCAGCCGGAGACGCCTCCGGCCCGCGTCCGCATCGCCGTGGCGCAGGACGAGGCGTTCTGCTTTACCTACGCCGAGACGCTGGAGGCCTTCCGGGACGCCGGGGCAGAGGTGGTCTTTTTCAGCCCCCTCCGCGACACGGCTCTGCCGGAAAACATCGGCGGGCTGTATCTGCCCGGCGGCTACCCGGAACTTCACGCAAGAGAATTGAGTGAAAATACCTCGCTTCTGCGCGAGATAAAGCAAAAGATCGAGTTCGGCCTGCCCACGGCGGCCGAGTGCGGGGGTTTCCTCTATCTGGGGCAGAGCCTCACGGACGCCGAGGGGCAGAGCTGGCCGATGGCGGGCGTCCTGCCGGGCGAAGCAAAAGATGCCGGACGTCTCGTCCGCTTCGGCTACGCCGCGCTGAGCGCAGACTCGAACAGTATGCTCTTCCGGGCCGGGGAGAGCTTTCCCATCCACGAATTCCACCACTGGGATTCCACCGCCAACGGCGCGGCTCTCGCGGCAAAAAAGCCGGTGGACGGCGCAGCGTGGCGGTGCGGATTTATAGACGAGCATTTCTATGCGGGCTTCCCGCATTTGTACTGGGCGGGTACGCCCCTGCCGCAGCGCTTTGCCGCCGCGGCTGAAAATTACAGGAGAGACCATGACTGAGACAGAACTCGCCGCTCTCTGTGCGGCCATCACGCCGCCGGACGAAGCCGCCCGGGCGGCGGCGCACGCCCACTGGGCCAGCCTTGCAAAGCCGCTGGGCGGGCTGGGCGGATTGGAAACGACCATCGAGGACGCCGCCGCCCTCACCGGCAGCGCAAAGCTGGATATTTCCCGCCGGGCGGTGCTGGTGCTCTGCGCCGATAACGGTGTGGTGGCCCAGGGCGTCAGCCAGACCGACAGCAGCGTGACCCGCGCCGTGGCTGAGAACCTCGCCGCCCGCCGCACCAGCGTCTGCCGGATGGCACAGACCGCCCGGTGCGAGGTGGTGCCGGTGGATATGGGCATCGCGGGCGACCCGGTCCCGGGCGTCCTCGACTGCCGCATCGCCCCCGGCACAGCGGACTTCACCCTCGGCCCGGCCATGAGCAGGGCTGAAGCTGTGGAGGCCATTGGCAGGGGCATCCGGCTGGTGCGGGAGCAGAAGAAAGCGGGCGTCGGCCTGCTGGCTACCGGTGAGATGGGCATTGGCAACACCACGACGTCCAGCGCCGTGGCCGCTGTGCTGCTGGGACAGCCCGTCGAAGTGATGACGGGCCGGGGCGCGGGCCTTTCGGACGAGGGACTTGCCCGGAAGATCGACGCCATCCATCGCGGCATCGCAAAAAATCAGCCCGACTCTGCCGATGCACTGGATGTGCTGGCGAAGCTGGGCGGTTTCGATATTGCCGGGCTCTGCGGCGTCTTCCTCGGCGGTGCGCTGGAAGGTGTGCCGGTGCTGGCCGACGGCTTCATCAGCTGTGTGGCGGCGCTCTGCGCTGTCCGGCTCTGCCCGGCGGCGGCCAAGGCTGTTTTTGCAAGCCATTGCTCCACCGAGCCGGCCGCAAAGCTGGTGCTGGATGCTCTGAACAAAAAAGCCCTCATCACGGCGGGCCTGCATCTGGGCGAAGGCACCGGCGCGGTGGCTGCCATCCCGCTGTGGGACATGGCGCTGGCTGTCTACGATGGCTGTTATTCCTTTGAAGAGGGCGGCATCGAAGCCTACACGCCGCAGGGGGGTGCGGGATGCTGACGCTGGTGCTCGGCGGCGCGGCCAGCGGCAAAAGCGCCTACGCCGAGAACCTTGTGCTCAAGACCGGCCTGCCCCGCTATTACCTCGCCACCATGCAGGTCTGGGATGCCGAGTGCGCCGCCCGGGTGGAAAAGCACCGGAAAATGCGGGCGCAAAAGCAGTTCGAAACGCTGGAATGCCCGCTCCACCTCGACCGTCTGCCCCTGCCCGGCCGGGGGACCGTCCTTCTGGAAGACCTCGGCAACCTCGTCGCCAACGAGCTTTACAGCCCCGGCGGGGCAGGAAAGCACACCGCCGAGGCCGTTTTGGCCGGGCTGGAACGCCTCGCCGCCGGGTGCGATGACCTTATCGTCGTATCGAACGAGGTGTTCAGCGGCGGTGCCGACTACGCGGGCGACACCGACCAGTATCTGCTGGCGCTGGCGCAGGTGAACAACGCTTTCGCCGCCCGGGCGGACAACGTCTGCCGGGTGGTCTGCGGCCTGCCGGTGTACTACAAAGGGGGAGAAAAGCTGTGACTGTTTTGCAGACCATCGCGGTGGCCTTTGCGATGTTTTCGGCCCTGCCGGTGCCGCAGTTCGAGTGGAACGAAAAAAATATGCGGTACGCCATGTGTGCCTTCCCCCTCATCGGGCTGGTGTGCGGCGGGCTGTGGTGCCTCTGCGGCGTCCTGCCCCTGCCGGGGCTGGCCCGGGCGGCGGCGTTCTGCCTCGTGCCGGTGGCCGTCACCGGCGGCATCCATCTCGACGGCTACGCCGACACTTCGGACGCCCTCTCGAGCTACGGTGACCGCGAAAAAAAGCTTGAGATCCTGAAAGACTCCCACTGTGGGGCCTTTGCTGTCATCCGGCTGTGCTGCTACTTTGTGGCTTACTTCGGCCTCTGCGGCAGTGTGCGGTTCACGCCCCGGGCGGGCCTGTGCTGGACGCTGGCGCTGGTGCTGGAGCGGGCGCTGTCGGGCTTTGCCGTGGCGGCGTTCCCGCTGGCGAAGGACACCGGCCTCGCCCACACCTTCGCCACAGCGGCCGACAAGCAGACCGTCCGCCGTTTCCTCTGCGGCCTGTCGGCTCTGCTCATTCTGGCGCTGACGGCGCTGGGCGGCGGCGGGCTGGCGGCGGCGGCGCTTCTGGCACTGTGGCGCTATGATTCCGTAGCAAAAAAGCAGTTTGGCGGCATCACCGGCGACCTGGCCGGGTGGTTTTTACAGCGGGCCGAGCTGTGGATGCTGGCGGCACTGGCCGTCAGCCAGTGGGGAGGAATGCTGTAAATGATGTTCATTACAGGGCCGCTCTACAGCGGCAAGCGCACCTTTGCGCGGAACTTCCGGGGCAGCGTCATCGCCGATGTGCAGGACGCCGCCGCCGAGACTCAGACCCCGGAGCAGCTCGAAACGCTGGCCCGGGAGCTGGCGGAATATGATATTGTCATCGCCACCGAGGTCGGCGGCGGTGTTGTCCCGATGGATGCTGAGGAGCGCGCCGGGCGGGAGGCCGCCGGACGGCTGGCCTGCCTGCTGGCAGAGCGCGCCGACTGCGTGGTGCAGATGTTCTGCGGCATCCCGACGGTATTGAAAGGAGAATTACCCCAATGTTGATCTATCTGCTGCGTCACGGCCTGACCGAATACAATGCCCAGAAGCGCTATCAGGGCCAGCGCGACATCCCGCTCTCGGCAGAGGGCCTGAGCCAGCTGCGCCGGGCCGACATCGACCCGAAGGTGGTCTATATCACCCCGCTGCAGCGGACGGCCCAGACGGCCCGGGTGCTCTTCCCGGAGGCAGAGCTTGTGGTCGTGAAGGACCTGCAGGAGATGTGCTTCGGCAGCTTCGAGGGCAAAAACTACGTCGAGATGGAGCACGACGCCGATTATCAGGCGTGGGTGCAGGCCAACTGCGAGAGCAAATGCCCCGACGGTGAGCGGAAGGACGACTTCTCGAACCGCATCTGCAGCGCCTTCTCTGCTCTGGTGGACAAGGCGCTGGCCGACGGCGAAGAGCTGCTGGTCATCCTGGCCCACGGCGGCACCCAGATGGCGGCCATGGAGCGGTACGCCCTGCCCAGGCGCGATTATTATGCGTGGTGCGGCCCCAACGCGGGCGGCTATGTGCTGGATGCCGCCGACTGGGCCGAGAAGCGCCAGCTCCGCCTCGTGAAGACCGTGCAGTACACGAAAGACGCGGAGGCCGGCGTATGATGACCGCCTCCTGGGCTGTGCTGGGAGGCTTCGTGCTGGACGCCATTTTCGGCGACCCGGCGTGGCTGCCCCACCCGGTGGTGTACATGGGCAAAGCCATCTCCCGGCTGGAAAAATTCCTCCGCTCCCGCCTGCCCAAAACGCCTCAGGGCGAGCTGCTGGGCGGTGCAGTGGTGGCGTTCTGCCTGCCGGTGGGGACGCTGCTGTTCACGGGCCTTGTCTGCTGGGGCGCGGCGATGCTTCACCCCCTGCTGGGGCTTGCCGTCCAGATGTTCTGGTGCGGGCAGGCGCTGGCCGCAAAGGGACTGGTGCAGGAGAGCACGAATGTCTATGCCGAGCTGAAAAAAGGCAGCCTGCCCGCCGCCCGGAAGGCGGTGAGCCGCATCGTGGGCCGTGACACGGAAGCGCTGACTGCTGAGGGCGTGACCAAAGCGGCGGTGGAGACCGTGGCCGAGAACGCCAGCGACGGCGTCATTGCGCCGTTGCTCTATATGCTGCTGGGCGGTGCGCCGCTGGCCCTGACCTACAAGGCCATCAACACCATGGACAGTATGCTGGGCTACAAAAACGAAAAATATCTCTATTTTGGCCGTGCGGCGGCAAAGCTGGACGATGTGGCGAACTATATCCCGAGCCGTCTGGCGGCGCTGCTCTGGATCATGGCGGCGGCGTTCACCCGCAATGACGCCAAGGGCGCGTGGCGTATCTGGCGGCGGGACCGCCGCAATCACGCCAGCCCCAACAGCGCCCAGACCGAGAGCGCCTGCGCCGGTGCGCTGGGCGTCCAGCTGGCCGGGCCGGCCTATTATTTCGGGGAATATTATCCGAAGCCCACCATCGGCGACCCGCTGCGGCCCATCGAGCCGGAGGATATTCTGCGGGCAGATCGGATGATGTATGTAGCCAGCGGGTTTGCGCTGGCGTGGGGATGTGCGATACGGGGGTTCTTGGGATGAAACAACTGGTCCACGGCGGTGACTGGATGGGCTACCGCGAACGCTTTGGCCGCGACGCGCTGGATTTTTCGGCGAACGTCAGCCCACTCGGTCTGCCCGAGGGGGTGGCGCAGGCCATCCGGGATGCACTGCCTCTGGCCGACCGCTACCCCGACCCCCTCTGCCGCACCCTGCGGGCGGCGCTGAGCCGGGCCGAGGGTGTGCCGCAGGAGCATATCCTCTGCGGCAACGGCGCGGCGGACCTCATCTTCCGGCTGGTCTGGGCCGCAAAGCCCCATAAGGCGCTGGTGACGGCCCCGACTTTTGCCGAGTACGTCTCTGCTTTGGACACGGTGGGGTGCGAAGTGAAACGCTTCTTCCTCGATGAAGCGAATGATTTCGCCCCGACGGACGCCCTCGTGGACGCCGTGGACGAGAGCATCGACATGGTGTTCCTCTGCCAGCCGAACAACCCGACGGGGCAGCTGGCCTCACCCGAGCTGGTGAAAAAGCTGCTGCGCCGGTGCGGGGAGTGCCGCACGATTTTGGCCGTAGATGAGTGCTTTCTGGACTTTTTGCCCGACGCCGACGGGTGGACCGCGAAGCCTCTGCTGGAAAGTGGGGACCTCGTCATCCTGAAAGCTTTCACCAAGCTCTACGGCATGGCCGGCGTCCGGCTGGGTTACTGCCTCTGCGGCGACGAAGCGCTTCTGGAAAAAATGCAGACAGCGGGCCAGCCGTGGGCCGTGTCCAGTCTGGCCCAGGCGGCAGGCGCCGCGGCCCTGAAAGAAACCGCTTATGTGGACGAGGTGCGCGCCCTTATCGCCCGGCAGCGGCCCGTTCTGACGGCGGGCCTGCGGGCACTGGGCCTGCGGGTCATCGATGGAAAGGCAAACTATCTGCTCTTCCGCGCGCCCGCCGACCTGAACGAGAGGCTTCGCCCGCTGGGAACACAGGTGCGCAGCTGCGCGAATTATCCGGGCCTCGGGCCGGAGTGGTACCGCACGGCGGTGCGCACGGCCCCCGAGAACGCCCGGCTGCTGGAACTTATGAAAGAGGTGCTGGGATGAGCAGGGCAAAATGCATCATGGTGCAGGGTACGATGAGCGGTGCAGGCAAAAGCCTGCTCTGCGCGGCGCTCTGCCGCATTTTTGCGCATGACGGCCTGCGCGCCGTGCCGTTCAAGAGCCAGAACATGGCTCTGAACAGCTTCGTCACCAAAGACGGCCTCGAGATGGGCCGGGCGCAGGTGGTGCAGGCGCAGGCCGCCGGTGTCGAGCCGGACGTGCGGATGAACCCCATCCTCCTGAAGCCCAGCAGTGACGTGGGCAGTCAGGTCATCGTCAACGGCGAGGTGCGGGGCCAGATGAAAGCGTCGGAGTATTTCCGCACGAAACGGCAGCTGGTGCCGGACATCCTGAAGGCATATAACAGCCTCGCCGAGGAGGCTGACGTCATCGTCATCGAGGGCGCGGGCAGCCCGGCAGAGATCAACCTGAAGAGCGAGGACATCGTGAACATGGGCCTCGCCGAGATGGTGGACGCGCCGGTGCTTCTGGTGGGCGACATCGACCGGGGCGGCGTGTTCGCCCAGCTATACGGCACGGTGGAGCTGCTGGAAGAAAAAGAACGCCGGCGCATCAAGGGACTCGTCATCAATAAATTCCGTGGAGACGTAGAAATTCTGCGCCCCGGTCTCGCCATGCTGGAAGAAAAGACCCATCTGCCCGTGGTGGGCGTCGTGCCGTACCTGAAGGTGGACATCGAGGACGAGGACTCCCTGAGCCAGCGCCTCGAGATGCGGGACGGCAAAAAGCCGCTGGATGCGGCGATCATCCGTCTGCCGCATCTGTCCAATTTTACGGACTTTATGCCGCTGGAACAGCACCCGCTGCTGGGCGTGCGGTATGTTTCGAACGCTCATGAGCTGGGCGCACCCGACCTCATCCTGCTGCCGGGGACGAAAAACACGGTGGACGACCTGCTCTGGCTGCGGCAGTGCGGGCTGGAAACGGCTCTGCTCAAGCTGGCCGCGAAAGGCACGCCGGTGCTGGGCGTCTGCGGCGGCTACCAGATGCTGGGCCAGACCCTCGACGACCCCACCGGCAGCGAGAGCGGCCGGCCGCAGACTCTGCGGGGGCTGGGTCTGCTGCCCACCCGGACCGTGTTCAGCGAGCAGAAGCGCCGCGCACAGGTCAAAGCGACCGTCGCCGCCGCCCCCTTTGCGGGTGCAGAGCTGGAAGGCTATGAGATCCACACCGGCGTGACCGAGGCTGAGGGCGAACCCTTCGCCCACTACCCCGACGGAGGCCGGGAGGGCTGTGTGCAGGGCAATGTGTTCGGCACCTACCTCCACGGTCTGTTCGACACCGGCACGCTCACCGAGGCGCTGGCGGGCTGGCTCTGCCGCCGGAAGGGCATCGACCCCTCCGACGCAGCCCTCATCCCGATGGAAGAGTACCGCCGCCAGCAGTTCGACATCCTGGCCGACGGCGTGCGCGGGGCGCTGGATATGGACGCGGTGTATGCCGCGATGGGAATGGAGAAGCACTGAATGGAACAGGGACTTTTGCATCTGTACTGGGGCGACGGAAAGGGGAAGACCACCGCCGCTATGGGTCTTGCGCTCCGTGCGCTGGGGTCCGGGAAGCGGGTGGTCATCGTCCAGTTTTTGAAGGGCGGGAACAGCGGCGAGATCCCGCTTCTGGCCCAGCTTGGCGCGGAGATCTACCGGGGCAAGGCCGGGCAGAAATTCGTCTTTCAGATGACGCCGGAGGAAAAGGCCGCGACCCGGGAACTGCAAAACCAGAACCTCGCCGCCGCCATAGCACAGCCTGCCGACCTGCTGATACTGGACGAAGCTGGGAGCGCAGAAGAGCTGGATATGGTGGACGTCGATCTATTAAAAAAGGCCGTTCTGGAGCGGCCTGCTGAGTGTGAGTGCGTCCTGACGGCCCACACGCCGCCCCAGTGGATGCTGGACGCCGCCGACTACTCCACCGAGATGAAATGCCACCGCCACCCCTACCAGAAGGGGATAAAAGCACGAAAGGGGATAGAATATTGACGCCGCAGCATCATTTACCTGCTGACATTGAGCGGACGAGCTTCCACATCATCACCGAAGAGCTGGAAATGATGGGCCTGACCCCGCCGCCCGAGCACGAAGCCGTGGTCAAGCGGGTCATCCACACCACCGCCGACTTCGACTATGCGCGGAATCTCCACTTCACCCCCCGCGCGGTGGAGCAGGCCGTCAAGGCCCTCCACGCCGGGGCTGTCATCGTGACCGATACGAATATGGCGCTGGCTGGCATCACCAAGCCCGGTCTGGCGAAGCTGGGCGGCACGGCCTGCTGTTATATGGCTGACCCCGAGGTGGCCGCCGCCGCCAAAGAGGCTGGCACTACCCGGGCCGTCGCAGCGATGAAAAAGGCAGAGCAGGAGCATCCCGGGGCCATCCTCGCCGTCGGCAACGCGCCCACGGCTCTGCTGACGATTGCAGAACAGATCGAAAGCGGCCTGCGGCCCGCACTGGTCATCGGTGTGCCGGTTGGCTTTGTGAACGTGGTGGAGAGCAAGGAGCGGCTCTTCGCCGTCTGCGAAAAGCATGATGTACCGGCCATCGTGGCGATGGGCCGCAAGGGCGGCAGCAACGTCGCTGCGGCCATCTGCAACGCCCTTATCTACTCCGCCGCCGAAATGCTCGACCCCTCGGCGCGGGGGTGGAAGTGAGCGATAAGTTTTGGAGGAGCGCAATGAACCCTACAAGAAAGACCGATGAAAGCTTTTACCGGCTGTTTTCCGCGTCTCACACCGTTTCAGAGCATCTGACCAAGCGGGAAGACAATGAACTGCGCGATAAATACGACCACAATGCGTTCTGTTATTCCGGCCAGCCCACGGAGGACGAGCTCCGGGCCGCGCTGGCCTACCAGAAAGCGCGGGGAGATGCCTTCCTCAAACTGGAAGGATACGAGCCGCTGGCCAATGCATTCGGCATGGAGTGCGAGGAGACTGTGACGATGGTTCTGCCGAAGGGAACAGACATCAGCGGCTGGAAAGCGAATCCGGAGGTCTCGATCAAGGCCCCGGACGCAGACCAGCTGGAACAGCACGAGCTGAAATACTACGGGCCGTTGTACGGGGAAAATTTCACCGTGCGGAACAACCGGAACCTTCGGGAAAAGCTGACATACCTCGGCGCGTATCTGGGCGGGAAGCTGGTGGGTGATTGCTATATTTTCGCATCCGATGGGTATGTCTGCATGGACGGCCTGCTGGTGGACGAGGATTTCCGGCACCAGTACATCGCCATGACTCTGATGAAGCACATTGCCGAAAAGGCACAGGAACGCGGGGCTGTTCTGTATCTTCATGCCGACCCCGAGGACACCCCGAAGGAACTGTATGCGAAGATGGGATTTCAGGCCGTTGACAAGCTCTATGAATATCTCTGCACTGATTTCTCGAAACTGAAAATATGAACGAATGCGCGCCGGATACGGCGATGGGCCTCCCAATGCGGGAGGCCTTTCTGTTACACCGTCGCCAGCACGGCGAGGATGCTCTGCCAGCGCTTGTTCTCGACCACAGGCGCACGGCGGACGGGCCGGGACTGTACAGACTGAGGCCGCTGAGCCGTCTGGGGCAGGGGAGCGAAAAGCGCGGCCTGCCATGCGGCGGCAAGCTGCATGGCCTCCGGGCAGCTCTGCAGGGTGCGGCGCTCTGCCCCGGCGAGGTAGTCGCCCAGCCAGCAGAGGATGGCTGCGATATTCAGCTGTTCGGCGGCGCGGGTGCTCCAATAGCTCCAATGGGCGGGACGGCCCACGAACCGCTCCACCGTGATGAGCGCACCCTCCCGGGCAGCAGAGGGGGCGACGGCCCCACAACCACCGGCAGTATGGGCCAGAACGTCCAGAATGCGCGCCATCCGGCCGCTGTCGAGGGCGTCGTCCCGGACAAAAGCAGAGAAATCCGTCTGGGCCAGCAGACCGTCGGCGGTGGCGGGGAAACGCCCCGTCAGCTCGCCGGAGGCGTTGTGGCAGCTCTGCCCCCCTTTGCGGACGAGCTGGAAGTTCAGCTTCTGACGTCCCATCGTGGAATAGAACACCCGGGCCTTGCCGCTGACCGGCTCCTGCCGCAGCTCGAGATAAGCGTCTGCGCCTCCGAGGTCTTGGACCTTGACGCTGAGCACAAGGCGGTACTCAGGCTTCTGGCTGGACATGGCAAGATGCATCTCTTCAAAATAACGTGCGGCATCCATAGCGGTTCTCCTTCCTGTGGGCGCGGGGTGGTGTGTAGGTGTGCGGCCCTTCGTTGGTTGTAGTATATCATAAATTGCGCCAGAATACAACTATAAGTTTGCAAATAAACCAAAAAACTTTTTGATTCTTCTGCAATGCAAAACAGGATGGTTGTGAGTGACAACAAAAATACGGGGCCGCTGGCAGCAGATACAACTGCACAGCGGCCCCGTACATTATTATGGTTCAGTCGCCCAGCTCCCGTATCTCGTTCTGGATAAGTCGGCCTGCGGCCCGGGCCAGCTGGTCCATGCCCCGGATGCGGGCCATGTTCTTGCCGTAGATGCGGGAGGCGTCGGCGGCGCTGGCGTCTTCGCCCATAAAGACGGCGGAGACCCGCAGACCCTTCCGCTGCAGCGCCCGCACTTCGGCGGCGGCGTCCTCCACGCCCGCGCTGCCGCCGTAGTCGCGGCCCAGCGGGTCATCGGGAGAGGGCGGGATGCGGCGGCTGTCGTTGGGGGAAGCGTCCGTCAGGAGAATGAGCAGATGCCGTGCGGCGGGGCCGGGGTCGAAGTCGATGAGGTCGCCTGCGGCCCGCAGAGCCAGACCGTCCCGGTTCCAGCCCGAGGCGAAATACTGGCAGATGCCCTGTAAGCTCTTCTCCTTGAAGCCCTTGAGCACCCGCAGGACGGTGTAGCCCCGCAGGCTGGAAAAGCAGCTCACCCGCACCGGGATGCCGCAGGCCGCGAGGCTCTGGGCGAGGATAGAACCCTGCGCCGCGATGACCTCCTGACAGTGGAGGCGGGAAGCCGAAGCATCCAGCAGCAGGTCAACGGTGAAGGACGGGTGATTCTCTTCCTCCGCACAGCGGAACACCCGGTCGTCGTCCATGACGGTGCGCCAGACCCGCTCCGGGTCGAGGTTGCCGCTGCGGGCGACCCGGGCGTTGGGCTGCTGGTGGACGAGGATGCAGTTGCGGATCTGTTCGGTCAGCCGCAGCACGACGCTGCGGTGAAGCTCAAGGTTTTTGGAGTAGTAGACCCGGTTCCGCTCAGCCTGAAGCTGGGCCTGTTCGGCCAGGTGCTTTGCCTCGGGGGTAGGGGCCTGCTCCGGGCTGGGGACGCCGGAGGCAAACCAGAGGTGACAGCCCAGATGCTCCCCGGTGCAAAGCTCCTGCTCGGCCTTCCGCAGCCGTTCGGGCGGGTAGAGCGACCGGCCAAAGCAGCTTTCGATGTAGGCGCGGTCTTCCTCGGCGCGCTGGCGCAGGGTGATGTGGGCCAGCCGCTTGTCGGCATGGATGCCGCTGCCGGAGGCGTCCACCGCGCCGGAATGCTCCACCGTGACCCGGTCGGTCTTTATCATCTGGGTGGGCATGGTGCGGGTCATGAGGGACGCCAGCAGACCGTCCAGATGGAGATGCAGCCCGGCCTTCTGATGCACCGTGCCGTTGAACAGCTCGAATTTGGCGTAGACGGCCAGCAGTGTGGCTTTCAGCTCGTCCGGCTTCGGGGGTGTCTCGGGACTGAGGGCGGCGTCGAGAGCCTTTTCGTAGGGGGTCATGACCGGCGGCGTGCGCCCCTGCACAGCCCGCCAGCGCGCGGCCTGCATGGAGTAGACCAGCTGGTTCTTCGCCATCCACTCCTGCCGCGAGAGCTTGTACTGGATGCCGAAAAAGTAGTCCGCATGGGCGCGGCGGAGGGCCGAAAGCACCGGGCGGCGGGGCAGTTCCAGCGCGTAGACCGCGCTCTCGAGGTAGAGCCAGGTCAAATCGTCCAGCATGGCCTGCCGGATGTCGCCCTCCCATGCGTCAAAGAGGCTGCGCACCAGCTCGTCGCCGTAGTATTTGTGGACCAGCCCCACGACGCAGTTCATGTAAAAATCAATGGTGCCGTCGGTGTTCCGGGCGAGGAACAGCGGCTCGAAGCCGTAAGCTCCTGCCGCTGCCCACACCTGATTGGCGGCCCGCCGCTCTTCGGCGGTGTAGCTCTGCGCTTCCATAAAAACGCCCCTTTTTTTTAATCGAAGAGCTTTGCGGCGGTGAGCTGGGCCGGGATGCGGGCGGCAATGGCATCCCGGATGAGGCCCTGTTCGTAGGAGTCGAAGGCTTTGTTGGTGATGCCCATGTCCAGCGCAGCCCCGGCAGCGACGCCCCGGCGCATCAGGCGCAGGGCGTCCAGCATACCGCGCAGGTCGAGAGCTTTGGTGGAAATTTCCGCGCTGTCGCACTTTTTTTGCAAATCGAGGAAGAGCAGGGCAAACTGCCTGACGTACTTGCTGTTCAAATCGGGGAACTGGGTGCGCAGGAGCTTTTCGAGGTTCTCCTCGGTGATGGTGGGCATCTGGATGACCACGAAGCGGGAGGTGAGGGCCTCGTTCAGCTCACGGGTGCCGGCGTAGCCGTAGTTCATGGTGGCGATGAAGCGGGTGGCCAGCTGGACCCCCGCCGCCCCCAGACGGGTGTACCGGGCCATATCCCGGCCGGTAAACACCCCGCCCGCCGCAAAGACCGGCGGAAGTCCAGCACCGCGTGCAGGACGGCCAGCGCCTCGTTTTTGGCCATGTTGATCTCGTCCAGAACGCCGAAGCCGCCGCTCTGGGCGCAGCGGTAGACCGGGCCGGGGCGGAACTTGACCTGTCCGCCCTCGAAGGTGTCCATGCCGATGAGGGACGCTGCGTCCATATTGACGTGGAACGAGATGTCCCACGCGGGGCGTCCGAAGGCGGCGGCGAGGTTTTCGGCCAGCACGTTCTTGCCGGTGGCCTTGCCGCCCGCCAGCAGCAGGTTTTCGCCGCAGAGCAGGGCGGCCAGCGCCTGCTCCCACACCTCTCTGCCGTAGTAGACGAAGGCAGGGGAGGGGATGCGGGGGCGCAGGGCCTCAGAAAGCTCGTGAGAGGCGCGGTATTCTTCCACAGCGCGCAGCAGATCGGGGGAGACCCCTTCCTGCCGCAGCGTATCCATCAGAGCAGATGTTTCAGACATCCATGACATCTCCTTGCGGTTGGCAGTGCCAAACCGAAATTTCACCCTTATCATAGCACAACCCGCGCGGTTTGTGTAGGGCTTTGGCGGGCAAAAAAGCGGCAAAGAAACAGAGAAAATAAAGGTGAAGCTATTTTAACAAACTTTCAGCCGGGACGTGCAGATTTCACGTTCAAAGTAAATTGACAGGCCGCTTAAAATACGATAAAATAATTTTCGTTGTGTCAAAGTGAAAAAGAAAGGCGTAAAAGTATGCTCGAAACCATCACGGCCGTCAATCAGGCGGTCAACAGCTTTATCTGGGGCATCCCGGCGATGGTCTGCATCATCGGCGTGGGCCTGCTGCTCAGTGTGCGGACAGGCTTTTTGCAGCTCCGGAAATTCCCCTATGCCATCAAAACGATCATCGGCCGCATCTTCCGCAAAAAGGACGCCTCCGACGGCGCGATGACTCCGTTCCAGGCAGTGTGTACGGCGCTGGCCGCTACCGTCGGCACCGGCAACATCGCCGGTGTGGCGGGCGCTATTGCCATCGGCGGGCCGGGTGCGGTGTTCTGGATGTGGTGCTCGGCTCTGCTGGGCATGTGTACCAAGTTCTCCGAAGTGACGCTGGCCGTGCATTTCCACGAGCGGAACAAAAACGGCGAGCTGGTGGGCGGCCCCATGTACTATATTAAAAACGGCCTCGGCAGCCGGTGGCAGTTCCTCGCGGTGCTGTACTCGCTGTTCGGCGTGCTGACGGTCTTTGGCACCGGCAACGCCACCCAGGTCAACACCATCGTCACAGCCATCGACTCGGCCCTGCTGGCCTACGGCAGCAGCCTGAACAGCATCCTGCCCACGGTCAACCTCGTCGTGGGCGTGGTGGTGGCCATGATGGTGGCCATGGTGCTGCTGGGCGGCGTCAAGCGCATCGGCAGTGTCACCGAAAAGCTGGTGCCGTTCATGGCGCTGTTCTATGTGGTGCTGGCGCTGGGTGTCGTGGTCATCAACTACCGGCGCTTCCCGGCGGTGCTGGCCTCCATCGTCGGCGGTGCATTTGACCCGCAGGCCTTCACCGGCGGTGCCATCGGCAGCATCTTCCTCAGTATGCAGAAGGGCGTTTCCCGCGGCATCTTCTCCAATGAGGCCGGCCTCGGCACCGGCTCCATCGCTCACGCCTGCGCCGATACCCGCAAGCCGGTCAAGCAGGGGATGTTCGGCATCTTCGAGGTCTTCGCCGACACCATCGTCATCTGCACCCTGACCGCCATGGTCATCCTGTGCAGCGGCGTGCCGGTGGGCTACGGCAGTGCGGCAGGCGCAGAGCTGACCATCTCCGGCTTTACCTCCACCTACGGAAACTGGGTATCCATCTTCACCGCCATATCCATGTGCTGCTTTGCCTTCTCCACCATCATCGGATGGGGACTGTACGGCTCCCGGTGCATCGAGTTCCTGTTCCACACCGACAAGGTGGTCGGCCCCTTCCTCGTGGTCTACTCCTTCGTGTCCATTCTGGGCGCGACGGTGGATCTGGGCCTGCTGTGGAGCATCGCCGACACCTTCAACGGACTGATGAGCATCCCGAACCTCATGGCCCTGCTCCTGCTGTCCGGCACGGTGGCAAAGCTCACGAAGGAGTTCTTCGCGGGCGAGGGCGCAGGAAAGTAAAGAATGATCCAAAGCGCCCTCCGGCCCGCGCCGGAGGGCGCTTTGCTGTCAGCAAACCTTTGATTCTGTCCACTTTCTCTGCAAAAACTCAAAAAAGAATAAAAATTTCGTGGAAATCATAAAAAATGATATTGAATAAATTTTAACAAAGTGGTAAAGTAAAAGCAAAGAGAGTCGTGCCCGCCGCCCGGCGGGACGCAAAATCAGGAGGTTTTACCAATGGCTGATCGTATCGTTCTGAATACTATTTCTTATCATGGCCACGGCGCCATCGAGAACATCGTTCCCGAGCTGACCGCCCGCGGCTACAAGAAGGCTTTCGTCTGCTCTGACCCCGACCTTCTCAAGTTCGGCGTCACCAAGAAGGTCACCGACCTGCTGGACGCTGCAGGCTTTGCCTACACCGTCTACAGCGAGATCAAGCCCAACCCCACCATCGCAAATGTGCAGGACGGCGTGGCCGCTTTCAAGGCCGCAGAGGCTGACTGCATCGTGACCATCGGCGGCGGTTCTTCCATGGACACCGCAAAGGCCATCGGCATCATCATCAACAACCCCGAGTTTGCCGATGTGCGCTCTCTGGAAGGCGTCGCTCCCACCAAGAAGCACGCCGTCTTTACCATCGCTGTCCCCACCACCGCCGGTACTGCCGCTGAAGTCACCATCAACTACGTCATCACCGACGTGGAGAAGAAGCGCAAGTTCGTCTGCGTCGATACCAACGACATCCCCGAGATCGCTGTGGTTGACCCCGATATGATGGCCTCCATGCCCAAGGGCCTGACCGCCGCCACCGGTATGGATGCTCTGACCCACGCCATCGAGGGCTACATCACCAAGGGCCACTGCACCATCTCCGATATGTTCCATCTGGAAGCCATCAAGCTCATCAGTGAGAACCTGCGCGGCGCTGTCCAGAACACTCCGGAAGGCCGCGAGGGCATGGCTCTGGGCCAGTACATCGCCGGCATGGGCTTCTCCAATGTGGGTCTGGGCATCGTCCACTCCATGGCACACGGCCTGTCCGCTCTGTATGACACCCCCCACGGCGTGGCCTGCGCTATCCTGCTGCCCGTCGGTCTGGAGTACAACAAGACCGTCGCCGGTGAGCGCTATCGTGCCGTCGGCAAGGCCATGGGCGTGAAGGGCATCGACGAGATGAACGACGCCGAGGCCGCAGATGCCACCATCGCCGCTGTCAAGCAGCTGAGCGCTGACGTGGGCATCCCCGCAAACCTGAACGGCATCCTGAAGGAAGAGGATATCCAGTTCCTCGCCGAGTCCGCTTATGCGGACGCCTGCCGTCCCGGCAACCCCCGCGACACCAGCGTGGAGGAGATCGTGGAGCTGTACAAGAGCCAGCTGTGATCTGAATCGGAGCGCTTTACCCTTATAAAAATACAGGCCGCTGGAAGAAACCTCTCCGTCAGCGCTAACGCGCTGCCACCTCCCCTCGGTAGGGGAGCTGTCGAGCGAAAGCGAGACTGAGAGGTCGCACAGAGAAGAAGCCTTCCCGTCATACTGCCCGTCCACCCCTCATACACTGACGGACAAGGGGGTGTGCGGATGGAGCAGGGGATGCAGATGCTCTTTGCGCTGTTCGGCGGGCTGGCGATGTTCCTCTACGGGATGGACAGGATGAGCCGCGCCTTGCAGCGGGCGGCAGGTGACGCCATGAAGCGGCTGCTGGCCCGGCTGACGGCCACGCCGCTGCTGGGCGTCCTCACCGGGCTGGCCGTGACGGCAGTGCTCCAAAGCAGCTCTGCGGCGACGGTGATGGTCATCGGCTTTGTCAGCGCCGGGCTGCTGGAACTGCCCCGGGCGGTGGCCGTCATCTACGGCATCAACATCGGCACCACCATGACGGCACAGCTCATCGCCTTCGATGTCCAGACGCTGGTGTACCCGGTGCTGTTTCTGGGCTTCCTCCTCGACTTTGCGGCCCGCAGGCCCCGCTGGCAGGCCGTGGGAGAGGCGGTGTTCTCCTTCGGGCTGCTCTTCGAAGGCATCGACATTTTGGGCCGGGCTTTGCAGCCGCTGGCCGGGCAGGCGGTCTTTCTCGAGTGGATGACCCGGGTGAAGGAGTCGCCGCTTCTGGGCATCCTGCTGGGCCTCTCCATGACCATGGTGGTGCAGAGCAGTTCGGCCACCATCGCGCTGCTGCAGAACGTGGCCCGTCAGGCCGGGCCGGACGGCATCCACAGCGTGCTGGGCCTTGCCGGGGCGGTGCCGGTCCTGTTAGGGGACAACATCGGCACGACGGTCACGGCCCTGCTGGCCTGCATCGGGCAGGGAAAGAACGCTGCCCGAGCCGCGCTGGCCCACAGCTGCTTCAACCTCAGCGGGAGCCTGCTGGCGGCGGTGCTGCTGCCCTGGTTCGTCCGGCTGGTGGAGCTTATCTCCCCCAAAGGCCCGGAGCTGGAAGTCATTTCCCGGCAGATCGCCAATGCCCACACCGCCTTCAACGTCTGCTGCGCCCTGCTCTGGCTGCCTTTTTTGCCCTGGATGGTGCGGCTGGTGTGTGCGCTGGTGCCGGAAGAGTAGCCCTCTCAGTCACGCCGCAGGCGTGACAGCTCCCCCAAGGGGGGAGCCTTTGGCATGTCGGACAACTCTGAGCTGCCCGCCGGAAGTTCAATATGGCGTAAAAGATAGTGCCCTGCTACCAAGACTAGCAACAGCTTGACAAGGAACCGTTGTTCCGCAGCTGCTGCCCTCTGTAGCAGGGCACTACTGTTTACGATAAATTAAGCTTTGCTCGGCCAGACGAAGCTTGACCGGCTCGCCAGTGGCTCTCCCTTTGGGAGAGCTGGCGCGTCAGCGACTGAGAGGGCCAACGCTCTTCCGATACACCGCAAAGGCGATGACAGCCGACAGCACTTCCGTGACCCAGAAGGCATGCCAGACGCCGGTGGGGCCGAGCTGGCGGCAGAGCAGCCACGCCAGCGGCATGATGAAGATGACGTACCGGCAGAGGGAGATGACCAGCGAGGCCGCACCCTTGCCCAGACCTTCCAGCGCGCCGGAAGAGGTGGTGGACACCGCCGACACCACAAAGCCGAGGCAGATGATGCGCAGGGCGGTCTGGCCGATGGCGATGGTCTCGGGGTTGGAAGAGAACAGGCCGATGAGGGACGCGGAAGCGGCCATACAGATGACGGTGCCTGCCGCCATGATGACGGCGCTCATGCCGAGGGTGAGCTGGTAGAGCTTTGCCACGCGGGCGTGCTCTTTTGCACCGTAGTTGTAGCCGATGAGGGGGCGCATTCCCTGCACGATGCCGTTGGCGGGCAGATAGAGGAAAGTCTGGAGCTTATAGTAGATGCCCAGCACCACCACATAGCTCTCGGAGAAGGCCGCCAGCAGGCCGTTGAGGAAGGTGACCAGCAGGGAGGGCAGGGCCAGATTCAGGATGGCAGGCACACCGATGGCGTAGAGACGGCCTTCGAGAGAGAGGTCGGGCCGCAGGGCCTTCCGGCGCAGATGGACGGGCGACTCGGTGGTGCTGTAGACCACGAGGTAGATGACGAGAGTGGCGGCCTGTCCGATGCCGGTAGCCAGCGCCGCGCCTGCAATGCCCATGGCAGGCACCGGGCCGAGGCCGAAGATGAGGACGGGGTCCAGCAGGATGTTGCAGACACAGCCCGAGATGAGGGCGGTCATGGTGAGCTTCATCCGGCCCACGGCCTGGAAGAGCTTCTCAAAGGCGAGGCTGGCCATGTTCACGGTAGCGAACAGGAAGACGATGGTGGAGTAGGTCGCGCCCATAGAGACGATGGTGCCGTCGGCGGTGAACCGGGCCAGGAAGCCGGGCATGATGGCGGTAGCTGCCAGCGTGCAGAGGATGCCGTGGAGCACCGAGAGGGCCATGCCGTGGGTGGCGGCGGTGTCCGCCCTGTCGTGGTCGCCTGCGCCCCGGTAGAGGGCGACAAGGGCGTTGATGCCTATGCCAAAGCCGATGGCAACGGCGTTCACGAAGTTCTGGATGGGGAACACGAGGGAGAGGGCCGTCATGGCCTGCTCGTTGATCTGGGCCACAAAGAGGCTGTCCACGATGTTGTACAGCGAGTTCACCAGCATGGAGATGACGTTGGGCAGAGCCATCGACACCAGCAGCGGGAACACCGGCTTCGTCTTCATAAAAGTATCGTTCATGGGGGCAAAAGCTTCCTTTCCTGAAATTTCCGCACAAGAAAAGCCACACAACGGCGGCTTGGAGCGGGCCATTGTGTGGCGAAAAGTAGCAAACATCTATGCTGTAAAAATCCACACGGGTTTTATTGAAGTGCTGAGAAATACGGTGCATCGCAAAAGCGGCGTTACGGGACGCCGCCGGACGGCACCGGGATGCGGGCCGGAAAGGGCAGTACGGGAAGTGTCTTTCTGACCGGCCTGCGATAGGATACCACGAAACGGGTGGATTGTCAAGGGAAAAGTATGACTTTTCACAAAAGGCTTTTCAAGCGGCCATTTCGTGATACAATAAAGCCAGACAGAAACGGAGGAAAAGCGCCATGAAATGGATGATCGCGTCCGACCTGCACGGGTCGGCTTATTACTGCAAGAAGATGGTGGAGGCCTTTGAGCGGGAGGGGGCTGACCGGCTGCTGATGCTGGGCGACCTGCTTTACCACGGCCCCCGGAACGACCTGCCCCGGGACTACGCGCCGAAAGAGGTCATCCCGATGCTGAACGGCCTGAAAAACAAACTCTGCTGCGTCCGGGGCAACTGCGAGGCCGAGGTGGACCAGATGGTGCTGGATCTCCCGGTGATGGCGGATTACTGCATCCTCCCGGCGGGCGAAAAGCTCATTTATGCCACCCACGGGCATATCTATAATGGAAAGAACCCGCCGCCGCTGGCCGAAGGGGACATCCTGCTCCACGGCCACACCCACGTCCCGGCGTGGACGGAGTTCGGGCAGAGGAACGTCTGTCTCAACCCCGGCTCCCTGAGCATCCCGAAGGAAAACAGTCCCCACAGCTATATGATTCTGGAAAACGGCGTCTTCTGCTGGAAAGACGTAGAGACGGGAGAAATATACCACACCCGTGTACTGTGAGGAACCGGCACTTGCAATTACCATACCGGTGTGGTATGATGAAGACGGAAACAGAAAAAACAGGGTCTTTTGTCTCGGGCGCGGAGGGGTGCGCGGGGCCGACGGCCTTTTGTTTCCCATAAAAAGTTAGGCAAAACTAACAAAATGACGAAAAACACCCGGGCGGCTTGTGCAGTCTGCCCAGTGGAGAACGATCCTTAGGAGGTACTGACCAATGGTTCAGACGACGCTGAAAGTAGACGGCATGATGTGCGGTATGTGCGAGAGCCACGTCAACGAGGTGGTGCGCAAGACTGCGCAGGTGGAGAAGGTGACTTCCTCCCACACGAAGGGAGAGACGGTCATCGTCTCGGCCCAGCCGCTGGACATCGAGGCCCTGAAGGCTACCATTGCCGACACGGGCTATACCGTGACCGGCGCAGAGGAAAAGCCGTATGAGAAGAAGGGCTTCTTCTCGTTTTTGAAGCACTGATGACTTCCGGCCCCGGAGAGGGGCCTGTATAAGGAGGCAGGCAGAGATGAGGATACTGGTCTATGGTGCAGGCGTGCAGGGCTGTGAGCTGGCCCACCGTCTGCTGCAGAACAAAAAGAATGTCGTCACCATGCTGGCGCGGGGCGAGTGGAAGGAGAGGCTCGACCAAAGGGGCCTCGTCATCCGCCACTGGGCGCAGTGCCGCACCACGGTGGATCGGGTGGCCACCATCGACACGCTGGCCCCGGACGACTGCTACGACCTCGTTTTCGTGACGATGCAGGCCGGGCAGCTGCCCGACGTGCTGCCCATCCTCAAGCAGAACAGGAGCGAATACTTCGTCTTCGTGGGCAACGACCCCCACGCCGTGGAGGTCATGCAGGCCATGCAGCGCCCGGCGGATAAGATCGCCTTCGGCTTCCAGAGCAGCGGCGGCCACCGGGATGTCGATAAGGTCGTCAGCGCCCACGTCGGTGTGGGTATGACCATCGGCGGGGCTACCGCGCCCCTTTCGGGCGTCTTCCGCTACCGGGTCAAGACGGCTTTCGAGGGCGCAAAGTACAAGCTGACCTTCGTCAGCGACATGGACGGATGGCTCAAGTGCCACCTCGCCCTCATCCTGCCGGCCTGCTATCTCTGCTACGCCTGCAGCGGCGACCTCTCCAAGGCGACGAAGGAGCAGCGTGACCTGGTCCTCGACGCCGCGTGGGAGGCCTGCGAGATGCTGAAAGCCGCCCACATCCCCGTGGACGACAAGGAGAACACCGACTGCTACCGTGCCGGTACGCCCGGCCGCCGGAAGATGGACGCCATGGTCCTGGCGCTCTGTAAGACCCCGCTGGGCCGCCTCTGCGTCTCCGACCACGCGATGCATGCTGTGGCTGAGATGCAGTATCTCGATGAGGCTTTCGAAGGTCTGCACGCCCGGACGAGCGTCCGGATGACGGCGTGGGATACCCTGCGCAGCCAGATGCCATCGTGGGACATCATGCGGAAAAAGACGGCGAAAGCAAAGCGATAAGTGCATGGAAAAAGAGGCAGATGCGAGTCTGCCTCTTTTTTGTGTGGGAAAACCTCTCAGTCTGCTTCGCAGACAAGGCCGGGTTGCGGCACCCAGCATCCGCTGCGCTTTGCTTGCGTCTTGCTGGCCGCTGCCCCAACA
>OGNG01000547.1_pt1 | contig 22755 bp, 19 predicted proteins | sample 1573431 | NCBI WGS metagenome assembly OGNG01 (sample SAMEA2581927, study PRJEB24529) | metagenome | biome: Human gut stool | place: China | collected 2011
AACGGGCTTGCCCTCTCCGTCACCTACGGTGACACCTCTCCCAAAGGGAGAGGCTTTTGCTCACGGTCAGGCTGACCTTACATTGCGGTAAAGCCCACGCCCTCGAACACGGTGGCGGCACGGTCAGTCTGCAGATAGGCCAGGAACTCCCTGGCGGCCTCGGCGTTGGGGGCAGCCTTCAGCACAGCGGCGGGGTAGATGACCTGACCGCACATCTCGGCGGTGGCCTCGTCCACGGGGGTCAGACCGGCGCTGTAAGCGTCGGTGCAGTAGACGACACCGGCGTCCACACTGCCCTCGCTGATCTGGGTGGTGACTTCCTTGACGTTGGAGCCGTAGGTGATGACACCGGCAGCAGCCAGAGCCTCTTCGTCGAGGTCATAGTAGGCCAGGATCTTCTGGGTGTACTGGCCCACAGGCACATCGCTGTTGCCCATGCAGAACAGGATGTCCTGAGCCTTCAGGTGCTCGGCCAGAGCATCAAAGCTGTCGATGCCCTTGTCGCTGCCTTCAGGTACACAGAGGACGACCTTGTTTTCCAGCAGGTCCACACGGGTGGAGGGGTCCACGAAGTCCAGACCGTCGGTGTTCACGTCGGCAGAAGCGGTGATGTCCAGCTGGTTCATCTGCTTCTGGCCGGCGGAGAGGAAGAGGTCGCAGTCAGCGCCCTCCTGGATCTGGGTCTTGAGAGTACCGGAGGAATCAAAGTTGAAGCGGAAGGCGACGCCCGGGTTCTCGGCAGAGTAGTCTTGGGCGATGGCGTTCAGGGTCTCGGTCAAGGAGGCAGCGGCGAAGACGATGAGCTCGACGCTCTCGCCAGCAGCCTCGGAAGCAGCTGCGGAAGAGGCAGTGCTGGAAACCGCGCCGCCGCAGGCGGTCAGGGCAGCGGCAGCGCCGACTGCGCCGACCACGGACAGAAAGCTGCGGCGGGAAATGGGATCGGTTTTCATGAATTTTCTCCTTCTATAGTGGTTAAAATTCCCTCATATATGTTCACGTCCCAGCAAGCCGGAGCGGGACAGCAATGTTACTTGCGGGCACACTCGCCGTCCAGACCGGCGGCGATGCGGACGCCATGCCCGAGGCTGGGCAGGATGTACTCGAGGTTCTCCTTTACGGCTTTCGGACTGCCCGGTAGGTTGACGATGAGCGTCTTGCCGCGCAATACACTGGCGGCGCGGCTCAGCATCCCGCGGGGGGTGATGGAAAGGCTGTGGTACCGCATGGCCTCGGCGATGCCGGGGGCGTTGCGGTCGGCCACGGCATAGGTGGCCTCGGGGGTAATATCCCGGGGCGAGAAGCCGGTGCCGCCGGTGGTCAGGATAAGGTTCACCTGACGGCCATCGGCCAGACGGATGAGCTGTGCTTTCAGAGCCCTGGCCTCGTCGGGCAGGAGCATCGTCTCTTCCACCACATAGCCTGCGGCGGTGAGCATCTCCACGATGAGGGGGCCGCTCTTGTCCTCCCGCTCGCCCCGGCTGCCCTTGTCCGAAAGGGTGATGACGGCAGCGCGCAGCGGCGGATCTTCCAGCGGGGGCAGAAGGGTCACTTCGTCGCCGACACGAATTTCGCCGCCCTTCAGCACCCGGGCAAATACGCCCTCCCGGGGCATGATGCACTCGCCGGTCTGCTGTTTGATGACGCAGTCGTTGTGGCACTCCTTGCCGATCTGGGTCATCTCCAGCACCACGTCGCCGATGGCGAAGCGGCTGGTGACGGGCAGGCTGCGGAAGTCGAAGCCCTCGATGACGAGGTTTTCGCCAAAGGCACCATAGTCCACCCAGATCTTCTTGCGGAACGCCTCGATCTTTTCGGCGCTGAGCAGGCTCACCTGCCGGTGCCAGTTTCCGCCGTGGGCGTCGCTCACAATGCCCCATTCCGGGGTCAGGACAGCACTTGGCACCTCGGTCTTGACGGTGCCGCGCTTGGGGCTGGTGCAGATCGCCAGAATTTTTCCCATAGTAGTTTATCCTCCGATACGGTACATCCCGCGGGTGGCGGGCATGGAATTGTCTCCGAAATGATGTTCCCGGGGTTTCGACCAGATGGTCTCCCGGATGGCCTGTAAAAGCTCCTCGTCGGCTGCGCCGCCCCGCAGCAGGGTGCGCAGGTCGCAGCCCGTCTCGCTGGCAAGGCAGGGGCGCAGAAAGCCCTGACTGGTCAGACGCACCCGGTTGCAGGAAGCACAGAACTTGCCGTGGACCGCCGCGATGAAGCCCACATCGCCCTTCCAGCCCGGGACGGTGTAGTAGACGGCAGGCCCGTCGCCGAACCCGGCGCTCTGGGCGGCGGGCAGGGGCGAAAACTCCGGCCAGCGGCGGGCAAACCGCTCCCGCAGCTCCGGCCCCGAGATGCAGGGCATGGCCGCGCCGTAGCCGATGGGCATCATCTCGATGAACCGCACCTGTAACGGGCGGCTCTCGGCGAGGGCGGCCAGGTCTTCCAACTCACCCTCGTTCACGCCCACCTGCGGCACACAGTTCAGTTTGACAGGGATGCAGCTGTCGAGGGCGGCGTGAATGCCCTCCATGACGTGCTCGAACTCGTCCCGGGCCGTGATGCTTTGGAACACCTCGGGGCGCAGGGTGTCGAGGCTGATGTTCACGCTGTCAAGGCCGGCCGCCAGCAGGGCGGACAGCTGCTGCGCCAGCAGGATGCCGTTTGTGGTCATGGTGACTTTGCGGATGCCGGGGATGGCTTTCAGCCCCGCCACCAGCTGGTCTACGCCCTTGCGCACCAGCGGTTCGCCGCCGGTGACGCGGACGGTGTCGATGCCGCACCGGGCAAACAGAGCCGCCAGACGCAGGAACTCTTCGTAGGTGAGCACGGCTTCCCGCTCCAGCTTTTCCACGCCGTCGGGCATACAGTAGCGGCAGCGCAGGTTGCAAAGATCGGTGACGGACAGGCGCAGATAGTGGATATTGCGCTGGGCAGAATCAAACATAGCCGCCCTCCGCCCGGATGTAGTGGCCGCTCTTGCCGCCGGTCTTCTCGACGAGATGGATCTCGCCCAGCTCCATGCCCTTATCGACGGCCTTACACATATCGTAGATGGTGAGCAGGGCGGTGGAAACGCCCGTCAGGGCCTCCATCTCCACGCCGGTGACGCCCGCCGTCTTGACGGTGCAGAGCGCCTCCACAGCCTGCCGCTCGGGCAGAAGCCTGAAGTCCACGCTCACTTTCGTCAGGGGCAGCGGATGGCACAGCGGGATGAGCTCGCTGGTGCGCTTGGTGGCCATGATGCCGGCAATGCGGGCCACGCCCAGCACATCGCCTTTCTTCACGGTGCCGCTCTCCACAGCGGCGAATGCCTCGGCGTTCATGGTGATGATGCCGTGGGCGGTGGCCTCCCGGAAGGTGACGGTCTTCTCGCTCACATCCACCATCACGGCGTTGCCGGAGGCGTCAAAGTGGGTCAGATTGGTTTCAGATGTATTCATATTTTTACGCTATCCTTCGTACAACCTCTCAGTCTCGTCGCAAGCTCCTCGACAGCTCCCCTAGTAGGGGAGCCTCTGGCGAAACCGTTTACTTTGAGGGGACTGCCAAAGCCTCCCCTCGATAGGAGCAACAACGACGACCGCCGCCAGTGGCGGAAACAGGGAGTCGCTGTTGGGGCCGCGGCCAGCAAGACGCAAGCAAAGCGCTGCGGATGCTGGGTGCCGCAACCCGGGCAGTGGCACGGCGGTAGCCGTGACGGAGAGGTTTATATTCTCTCAGCAATGCCCAAATCCGCAGTTGGGCCAGTGACACTCGGCGCAGCCAAGGCAGAGACCGCCCTCGCCCAGACGGGCAATATCTTCGGCGGTGATGGCATCGTCGGCCAGCAGGCGGGGCAGCAGCAGGTCAAAGATGGTGCGCTTGGCGTACATGACGCAGCCGGGCAGACCGCAGACCGGCACACCGTCCAGATAGCTCACGAGGAACATGGCACCCGGCAGCACCGGTGCGCCGTAGGTGACGATGTCCGCGCCGGTGTTTCGGATGGCCAGCGGGGTGCGGTCGTCGGGGTCCACGCTCATGCCGCCGGTGGTGAAGATGAGCTCACAGCCCGCCGCTTTCGCCTCGAGAATGGCGGTCGTGATGCCCGCCGGGTCGTCGTCGCAGACCTTGTGGAAGGTCATCTCGCAGCCGTACTCGGCCAGCTTGCCCACGAGGATGGGTGTGAACTTATCCTCGATGCGGCCCTTGAACACCTCGCTGCCGGTGGTGATGACGGCAAACTTCTTGGCCTGCATGGGCAGCACGTTCAGGATAGGCTCACTGCCTGCGGCAGCCTGCATGGCGTCCATCTTCTCCTGTTCGATGACCAGCGGGATGATGCGGGTACCGGCCAGTTTCTGGCCCTTTTTCACGGCCAGGTCGCCGTGGATGGTGGCGATCATCATCTGGGGCGTGCGGTTCACGGCCAGCAGGGCTTCGCGGTTGATCTTCAGCAGGCCGTCGCAGTCGGCGATGAGCTCGATTTTTCCCTCTTTCGGCTCGGTGCCGTGGATGTTCCTGCCCGCAGCGGCCTTGTACAGCAGCGCGGCGGCTTCGTCCTCGTGGAGGATGCCGGGCTTCTTCTCCCAGACGTAGAGGTTTTCTTTGCCGATGGAGAGCAGCACGGGGATGTCTTCGGGCTGGATGATATGGCCCTTGCGGAAACGTGCGCCCTTGAACTCGCCGGGAATGATTTGGGTAATGTCGTGGCAGAGCACCTGGCCTGCCGCGTCTTCGGTACGAATCAGTTTCATATCTGTCTTCTCCTTACAGGCCCGGCATCTGGGCAACGAGCCAGTCGGCCAGAGCCTGCGCATCTTCCAATCCAAAATCTGCCCCCGGAATATCTCCCACCACCGCCAGCGGCTGGAAAGACACCGGTGTGTCCGAAATTTCTTTGCGGACAACTTCGATTTTCGGCCAGCCGCTGTCCTTGAAGCCTTCCAGCAGCACCAGATCATAGCCGTGGCGCTCGAACAGCGCCAGCAAGTCCTGCTCCGTCAGGCGGAACATCTCGGTCAGCAGATAGCGCTGGCCGGAGTAGACCGCCACCCCCTCGGCCCCCGCTTCCCGCAGACGGTAGCTGTCGGTGCCGGGGACATCGGGGGTGAAATCATGGCCGTCGTGCTTGATGATGCCCACTTTCAGCCCCCGGCTGCGCAGGGCAGGCAGAAGCTTTTCCAGCAGCGTCGTCTTGCCGCTGTTGTGCAGGCCGCTGACGGCCAGCACCGCCGGGCGCTTGAGCTCGATCTCCTGGGCCAGAGCCTCTTTCTGTTCACTGTACAAAACTGAGCACCTCCACTTCTTCACCCGGAGTCACCGGGCCGCTGCCCGCAGGCAGTTCAACGAGACAGTTGCAGCCGATCATGGCAGAAAGGCTGCCGGACGAGTGGGCTTCGGCGTTGCCCTCGCCGGGGATGGTCACGCTGCCGCCCATGGCCTTGGCTCGCAGATAGCGGTTCCCCTTGCTGGGCTTCGAGAAGCCCGTGGTCAGGGTGCGGGTGGTGCGGGGAAGAAGGCAGCCTTCCTCACAGCGCCCCGCCGCCCGCAAAAGGGCCGGGATGGCATATTGTTCCAGCGTAGCGGCGGCAGCAAAGGGGTTGCCGGAGAGGCAGAACACCAGCTTGCCGTCAATTTTCCCGGCCAGCATGGGGCTTCCGGGCTTCTGGGCCACGCCCGCAAAGAGGATGTCCGCATTCAACTGTTCCAGCACAGCGGGCAGATAGTCTTTCTGCCCCACCGAGACGCCGCCGCTGGTGATGACGGCATCGCACTCCGCCAGCAGTTCCCGCATCTCGCGGGCGATCTCCTCCGGGTCGTCGGAGCAGTGCCGACATTTTACCGCAAAGCCCAGCTGCCGCAGGCGGGCGGCGTTCTGGACGCCGTTGGCGTCGTAAATTTTGCCGGGCGTCCAAGCCTCGCCCGGAGCTAAAAGTTCGCTTCCGGTGGCCAGAACGCCCACGGTCAGCGTCTTGTAAACGGGGACTTCAGCGTATCCCTGCCCGGCCAGCACGCCGAGATGGGCGGGGGAGAGTACCGTACCGGCTTCGGCGATGACAGCACCGGCGGCGATGTCCCCGCCCCGGAATACCACGTTCTGCTGGGGCTTCATGGCGGCATAGAGCTGTACCGTCTCCTCGCCGCTGTCGGTCAGCTCCTGCATCAGCACACAGTCTGCGCCCTCGGGCAGGGGTGCGCCGGTCATGATGCGGGCCGCACAGCCAGCAGGCAGGGGCGAAGCGGGGGCATCTCCGGCGTAGAGCTTCATGGTCACGGGCAGGGTGGCGGGTGTTTCGCGGCTGGCACCGGCGATGTCGGCGCTGTGCAGGGCGTAGCCGTCGAAGGGGCTGCGGTCAAAGGGCGGCTGGTCCATCCGGGCCGAAAGCGTCCGGGCGGCAATGCGGCCGTCCGCTTCGTCCAGCGGGACGGTCTCCGTCTCCGGCCTCGGCAGAGCCGCAGCGGCATCCAGCACGCGGCGCAGCGCCTCAGAGGGCGCGCAGAAAGGCTGTTTCATAAAAAAATCCTCCAAATGCCCGGCCACACCCGGCCTGCTATGGCTCAGGCGGGGCGCAGCGGGGATTCATAGAAAAAGGCAGGTTAAAAAAGAAGCGGAGACGTCTTGATGGAAAATCAAAACGCCTCCGCAGAATATCCGCACATTCCGGCAAAGGGCAGCTTGCAGGCTGCCCTGCCGATGGCTGCTCCCTGCCGCCCTTGCAGTGGCGGCAGGGCATGGAAAGCCCCTGTGTGGATGGGAGGAGTTCTTTTTTTCAAATTGCAGCGTTTCTTCTGCGGGAAGGCGGCGGGGTTTCCCCCTCCACCCTTGAATGCCGGCTGATATAGCCCTTAGCATTGCGGCGCGGTGTCATGCCCGACGGTTTAGACACCTTTGCTCAAAGAAGCTCGTATACCCTATTTGATTGTGTGGGATGCTTTAGTCGGTCCACTCGTCCACATCGCTGATGGCTTTTGCGTAGCGGCGGGTGAGGTGCTGGGTGGAGAAGAGGAACCGCTCGTTCTGGTTGTTGGTCAGCTCCTCGATGTCGGCGTACTCCGGCTTGCCCTGCATGGATTGCCACGTCTGCTCAATGGCTTCCTGTGTCAGATCGTAGGGCGAGCGGCGGAAATACCGCAGCGGGGTGGCGCTGGGGTAGACGCGGGCGTTGAACCGCACCATCTCGGCCACCATGGCGCAGAGGTCCTTGTCCTCGATGAGCTGCGCGATCATGGCGTAGTTGTCGCTCATGTTGGCGCTGGAGTAGTAGTAGGCATCCTTTGCGCCGGCGCGGGACACGATGTCTGCGCACTGGGGGTCTTCCGGCATCTGGGCCAGAAGCTCATCGGCGTTTTCCACCTCGCTCACCAGCAGGGCGTGGGATGTGACCAGCGCCGCCGCCGAGCGGGAGCGGATGTAACCCGCCAGCTCCTGTGCCGGGGTCAGCTTGGGCAGCTCCGGTGCGGTGACGGTGGGCTGGTCGGCGTAGGGGTCGCCCTCTGCCTCCGGTGCAGCGGCCAGAAAATCCAGCAGCTGGGGCTTTTCGGCGGCGTCCGGTGCAGCCGTCTCTTCGGGAGCGGGCTGTGCCTCGGCCTGCTTTGCGGCCAGAGCATCCGTCTCCTTCTGCACGGCGGCAATGACGTCCTCGCCGAGCTTTGCAGCGCTGCCGTCGAACATACTGCCCGTTTCCTTCAGGCGGCGGGCCGTCTCGCTGGCCGCGTCGATGTCAAAGACCTCGGCCTTCGGCTTCTTTTTCGCGGCCATCTCTGCCTTCTGCAGGTCGAGGATGACCTGCTCAGGGTCGGAGGCGGCGTCCACCGTGGTGGTATAACCGGGTTTGCGTCTGCCAAACAGCATGATAGTTCCTCTCGTTTTTAGAATAGATCACTGGGCGGCGGCTTCGGTCTGGGCGTAGATGCCGCGTGCTTCCAGATCGTCGGCCATGTCGCCGAGGTCGAACTTCTCCAGCGTCTCGCGGGTCGGCACACCGGTGGTCTTGTCCCAGCCGAAGATGTCATAGAACAGGTCTTTTGCCTTCTCCATGTCGGCGCGGTCCAGCTTGGTGGTGCCTTCCTCGAATGCCTTGAAGTCGGGTTCCTTGTCGAAGACCCAGTCGCAGATGGCGTCGTGCTCCTGACGGAGGTTTGCGCTGCCGCAGTTCTTCTGGAAGCTGATGGCGGTCATGGCGCGCAGCATCTGGGTGATGCGCTCGCCTGCCTCCTGCAGACCGGCCTGGGTGTAGGTCTCGCCGGTGACGGCGGTCATGAAATCTGCCTGCAGGTCCAGATCGCCGTGGTAGGCCCGCTCCTTGGAGGGAGACTGGGTCATGGGCCACATCCAGTTGCAGAGGGTGGCAGAGTCGTGGAAGTTCTTATCGTTGACGCAGTAGGCGGCCAACTTTGCCTTGTTTTCGTTGATGGGCGTGTAGGCCTTGGCCTTGTCGTAGCAGCCCTCGCCGAAGAAGTCCTCCATGACCTTCTTGGTCACCTCGTAGGGTGCGCCGGAGCCGGTCTCGCAGACGATCTCGTGGATCATGCAGTCTCTATTATACACCAGATTGTACAGCATGCCAACCTGCCATGCCTCTGCGGGGCCGTGGTGGTTGGGGAAGCCGTTGTACATCAGGTTGGAGTTGGTGGCACTGTCGGTGCGGTCCAGCCAGCTCTTGGGCAGGCCAAACTTTTCCATCATGGCCAGCGTACCCTTTGCGATGACGGACAGGTCGCCCTCGCCGTAAGCCATGCGGCGGATGAGCTCCACCTCCCAGCGGGGGTCACCGGCCTTTTCCCATGCCCAGGGCAGGGAGTCGTACTCTTCCTCGCTGATGTACTTGGTGGCCTCCTCACGGGGCATCCGCAGGATCCACAGCAGGTCACGGTTCAGGTTGCCGTAGTTGTCCCACAGGCCCATGTCATCGACGGCGTGAGACCATGCCAGGTTGATGACCATGGTGCCGTCGCCCTCGTACTTGAAGTCGTGGACGCCGTCCGGGTAGACGCGGGTGCCGTACAGCACGGGCATACAGGTGTTGGAGTTGTGGGTGGGCAGGTCGTAATCGGCCAGCGGGTCCACATCATACTCGGTGTAGCAGCGGATGGGGCAGGAGGAGCAGCCGCCGTTCTTCACGGTGTACTCCGCAGCCGGTGCGCCGAAGTCGAAGTAGCCCTTGAAGCAGCGCAGCGCGATCTTGTTGATGTCGTTGTAGGGCTGCTCGCCGGTATCCACGGGGCCGCCGGGAGCCTTTTTCCACATACGGCCCGGTGCGCCGGACCAGCGGTTCTTGCCGGAGGTGGCGCTGTACTCGGCCCAGCTCTGGGGCTGTGCGGGGACGTTGTGGTTGTTGTTGCCGCCGATGAGGTTGCCCATCATGTAGTTGGAAAGCTCCAGCACCTTTTTGGGGTCGGCGACCTTGACGCTGCCGGTGCCGCGGATGGCCAGGCCCTTCAGCTTCTTGTTGCCCATGGCAGCGCCCAGACCGGCGCCGCCGGAGTTGCCAAAGCTGGTGTTCAGGGTGGAGTAGTCCACCAGATTCTCACCGGCAGGGCCGATGGAAGCGGTCTCGAACTCACGGCCGTTCTGCTCCACCATCCACTTGTTGGCCGCGAACGTACCCTTGCCCCAGATCTCAGAAGCATCCTCGAGGGAGACGTTGTCGTCCTCGATGCGCAGGTAGACGGGCTTTGCGGAGATGCCGGTGATGACGATGCCGTCCCAGCCCGCATACTTCAGCATGGGGCCGATGTGGCCGCCCATGTGGGCGTCGATGATGGAGCTGCCCTTGGACCAGGTGGAGCGGAAGGTGACGTTCATGCGGCCGGAGCAGGGCACGCCGGCACCGGTCAGGGGGCCGACGCCGAAGATGACCTGTGCCTTCTCGTCGTAGGGGTCGAGGTCCATGGGAGCTTCCTCATACATGATGCGGTAGGCCATGCCCATACCGCCGATATACTTATGGTACTTTGCGTCATCCTGCGTGGTGATCTCGCCAGTGGTCAGGTCAACGCGCAGGATCTTGCCTGCCCAGCCATAACTTTCAGCCATTGTTGTTCCTCCTCTTTACAGGTCCATGTAGGCAGCCTGTGCTGCGCTGGTGACGGCATCCCAGTCCACGATGGACAGAGCGCCGGACGGGCAGCCTGCCACGCAGGCACCGCAGGCGATGCACTTGGACGACTTGCCGGTCTCGGGGTTGACGGTGGGCATATGCCAGGGGCAGGCCTCGTGGCAGGCGCCGCAGCCGATGCACTTGTCGGTGTCCACCACACGGATGCCCTGGTCATTGGTGGTGATGGCCTTCTGGGGGCAGGCGTTGCCGCAGGCGGGGTCCTCGCACTGGCGGCAGGTATCCGGGAAGTAGACAAAGCAGTTGTCGGTGCCGGACAGCAGGCCGTTGCCGGCACCGTCCAGATTCAGACGGCGCTGGATCTTTACGCGGCTGATGTAAGAGGAGCACACACCATCGTTGGTCAGCGTGCAGTTGATCTCGCAGCGCTGGCAGCCGGTACACAGGTCGGCGTTGACCACCAGCAGGCCCTGGGGCAGCGCCCAGGTAGCCACTGCGCCGCTGTCCACCTGCTTCTGCGAGCAGCCGAAGAGGGACAGCATGGATGCGGAGAGGGTGAGCCCTGCAAGGCTCTTGCCCGAGATCTTCATAAATTGACGGCGGGTCATGTCAGCCGTCAGAAAATCAGTTTTTGCCATAGGTTCCATTCCTCCGTTGAGGTCACTCTGCGCGGAGCACCTCAGTTACATAGAAATACGAGTTGTTGACGATGTTGGTGACGGCGGTCGAGGTGATGGTCGCGCCGGAAAGGGCGTCCACCTCGGTCAGGTCTGCGCTGACAGCGCCGGCACTGGTCTGCCCGGTGGTCAGTTCGGCCTGTGCCAGCTGATAAGCGGCCTGCTTTTCTGCAGACCAGTCCGCATAGGGCAGAGCCTGCTCCTCACCGTCCTGCGCACTCTTGCTCAGACCGGCGGCGTAGAGCTTGCGGCGTGCCACAGCCTCGGCGCTGGTATCCATCGGAGGGATCAGCTCGTCAGCCAGCGGCTCGCCATTCAGTGCCGAGAGGGTCAGACCTGCTGCGTACATCCTGCGGGTGGCCTCGGCCTCGGGAGAGGTGTCGGACACGTTCCACTGCGCGGGGTCAAAATCCTCCGCAGCAGCGGGCTGCTCCTCCGCCGCACCGGCAGCGGCATAGGCGGCACCGGTAAGGGGGTCGGTCACAGTATAGCTTTTGCCTGTCAGCGTAAAGGGAGCTGCGCCCTGATACTGGGACGTGAACTCCGGGTTGACACACTGGCCGCCGAGGCTGTCCGTCTCTGCCTGCGAGAGGATCTCGACAGCGGAAACATTGCCCTCGGCGTCAAGGGTCACGGCAGCCTGCACATCGCTCTGGAAGCCCTTCTGAGAGCCCTCTACGCGATAGCTGCCGTTGTCGAGCTGGTACACTGCGCTGATGCCGTAGGCGGCTGCATCCGCCTCCGACACCGGCAGCAGGGTGCCTGCAACTGTGGTGCGCGCGTGCTGCATTGCGATAAGACCGATCGCCATAGCAACAGTGGCAGCACCCATGGCTGCGTAGCCCGGCAGCCGCTTGCGCCACAGGGGAACGGGCGCAAACGGGTTGGTTGCCTGCTTCATGTTATCACCTGCCTGTTTTTTCTGCCCGGGTTTCCCCGGACAACAATTAAGGCCGCCCCAGCTGCTGCAACAGCGGAGCGGTCTTTTCGTTAATATATTATCACTCAGGCTGAAAGTAAGTCAACGCGAACCGATGTCACCCCGCACTTTTTGACGATGTTAGCGGATGTTTCCGGCCGCAGAGCAGCTGTAAGCCGTATTCCTGCGCCAGCTCCAGCGACTGGACGGTGGGCATGGTCTTGCTCACCAGTGCCGGAACGCCGGCCCGGATGGCTTTGCGCACCATATCCATCGGTACGCGGCCGCTGGTGTAGAGCACGCATTCGCTGAGGGGGACACCGGCCAGAAGCACGCTGCCCACGGCCTTGTCCAGCGCATTGTGGCGCCCGATGTCCTCGCAGGCACAGAGGATGCGGCCCTCGTGCAGCACAAAGCAGCTGTGGACTGCATGGGTGGCCTGATAAAGCGGCAGGCCCGCGCTCATGGCAGCGGCGAGGGCGTCCACCCACTCCGGCTGCAGGTCCAGATGCGGCACCGCGCGCAGCGGCTGCACTTCCACCGGACTGCCCAGCGTGACATTGTCGGTGCAGCAGCTGGAAACTTCCTGTGCTGCCGCGCGGCGGGCCGTCAGCGGGTGGTTCAGGTAGATATTGACTTTCAAGCCTTCTGCGCAGACGGCAATTTGTTCCACTTCCTCTGCGGAGGCGATCCATCCTTCGGTCAGCAGCCGCCCCAGCGCCAGCTGCGGCAGAAGCTGGGGTGTGCATACCACCCGGAAGGCCGGCTGTTCATTTACATAGATAACGGCGGCGTGTTCTGTTGGAATGGCCGCTTCCGTGCCGTCCGGCATCCGGACGGTTTCAAAGGCGGCTGCTGCGCCGAAGAGGTCGATTCTCTGCATGGGAGTCCTTTCTCTGCCCATTGGGGCAGGGGGGCCTGTTTGATGAGCGGACTTGGCGTTTCGCAAAGCCCTGCCTTTGAACGGAAAGAATCAAGTCCTCTTATCCGCTGCGCACCGCCTGACGGGTTGCGTTTACTGATTTTTCTGCAGCCCCTTGGCAGGGCTTTGAAAAATCAGAACGCGGCCCCAACAGCTCCTCCCTGTTTCAGCCGCAGGCTGCGGTCGTCGCTGTTGCTGTTCAAGTCCTCTTATCCGCTGAGGATGTTTCCAGAAAGGTTTTATGTGAATATCGCTTCAACCAACGCGGTACAGGAGATTCTCCGGCAGCGGTAGTCCTCTTGTTAGACATTCCTAGGGGTTGGAAACCGCGGGCTAAGCAACAGCCCACTGGGCTGATTGCTTGCGGCGCTATGCGCCGCCGCCCTGTTCGGGCCCCTTCCATCGCACAAACAAAAAAGAAAAACCAGCGAAACTCCTCATCTTTAATCAATTTCTTCACATTTCCATTAAAACAGAAATAAACCAATGTCATATTGGTAGCTCCGATAAACATGAAAATAGTTATTACATACTCTATATAAGAGGAATTCCAATAAGCGATACTTGCGTTTTTGGTTGAATATCCACCAGTAGATATAGCCGTGAACGCATGATTTACCGCATCATACAAATTCATCGGACCAGCCCATAAAAGGCCGACTAAAAAAAGTGTCAGAAAAACATACACCCCCCACAGGCGTTTAGCGACTTGCGTAATACGAGGACGAAAACGTTCATGGGTTATACCGGGCGTTTCGGCATCAAACATCTGCGAGGCACCACCCCCGAAAATAGGCATCAAAGCCACGGTGAATACGACCATACCGATACCTCCCTGCCACTGTGTAAGACTCCGCCAGAATAAGATACCTTTAGGCAACGCTTCTATATTCGTTAAAATAGTAGAGCCTGTAGTCGTAAATCCGGACATGGTCTCGAAAAAGGCATCGGTCACATTATCTATATATCCTCCTATATAGAATGGTAACATTCCAAATAAAGAGAATAAAATCCATGTCAATGTCACGATCAACATTCCTTCCCGCCGGCCGGCCGAGTGTTCATTCGCCTTAAAGCCCATAGAGTAGAACAAAAAACCGGTCCCGAATAAGATTCCGCTTGAAATAAGAAGCGGATATACATCACTCCCCCGATAAAGGAAGGCTACGACAGTAGCAGCCAGCATAAAAAAAGTCTCAAGGATGAACATCACCCCTAGCATCTTCACTATAAAACGTACGTTCAACATAACTATCAACTAGTTAAAGTAGTCCTCCAGCTTACGCATAGCCGTATCCAAGCAGAATACGACAACATGATCGTATGCCTGTATCTGAGTATCACCCTTGATCATCATAGGTTCACCGTCACGAATCAACCCACCGAGAGTCATATCTTTCGGCAGACGGAGATCCTTGACTTGTTTCTTGGTAATCTTTGAATCCGGTCGAGCCACCAACTCCGCTACATCCGCATCCAGAAGAAATTGATAGATATGGCTGGCCGCTATCAGCTTTTTGTTGATAACCGAACCGATGTCCATACTTTCCGCCAATTGGATATAATCAATATTCTCAATCTTAGCGATTGTCTTAAACACACCTAAACGCTTAGCGGCCAGACATGCCAATATATTCGTGCTGGAATTTTCCGTCAAAGCTATAAAAGTCTGCGCATCCTTGATGCCTTCTTGCATCAACAAATCAGTATCACGGCCGTCTCCGTTTATAATCAAGACATTACTAGGAACAACCTCAGCGATTCGATGACTTTTCTCTTTATTAGCCTCAATTACTTTTACCCGGATGTTATTAGGTAAATATTGGCAAGCACGGATAGCGATACGGCTTCCTCCCATAATAATAACCTTCTTTACTTCCGGATCTTTCTTTCCGGCCAGTAAGCGTACATCCTCTATATGAGATCGGGTCGTCGTAAAGAACACGATGTCACCAGACTCTATCCGGTCCGTACCACGGGGGATTATCGTCTCGTTCTTTCGCTTAATAGCGACAATATGATATAGCTTCTGCTCATTTAGCAATTCGGCCAATACCCGGTTCACCAAACGGGAATTATCCCGAACTTTAACACCTATCAGAATTAAAGCTCCCCCAAACAGCTCCCAATATTGGCGTGTCCACGGACGGCGTACAGCTGTCACGATCTCCTTAGCCGCCAACATCTCAGGGTAAATCATCGAGTTGATTCCCAGTTTCTCGAACAGCTCTTTATTTTTGGGTAATAAATATTCGTAGTTATTGATTCGGGCCAACGTACGATGCGCTCCTAGATTATGAGCCAACATACAAGCCGTCACATTGGTAGTCTCCTCGGGAGTAACACTTACGAACAAGTCCGCTTTCTTGATCCCCGCCTCCTCCAAATCTCTAAGCGAGGTCGGATTCCCGACCATAGGGAGAATCTCCATGCTAGATTTTGAGAAATTCAGCCGTTCCTCATTCGGATCCATCAAAATGATGTCCTGATTCTCTTGAGATAACATTTTCGCTAAATGTGTACCTACTTCTCCCGCACCGGCTATGACAATTTTCATATTTTATTAATTGACAATAATCAATTCTCCTTTTTCAACTGTTTCGCGATGCTCTCGGCATCCATACCACATAATTGATACAGTTCCGGTATAGAACCATGCTCGATAAACGCATCCGGCACTCCGATACGCTTTACATGAGGCGTATAGCCATTGTCTGCCATAAACTCAAGGACAGCGCTACCAAAACCTCCTTTTATCACTCCATTCTCTACCGTAATAATACGGTTATATTTCTGCCCGATCTCATGCAACAGCTCCTCATCCAACGGTTTCAAGTAGATCATATCGTAATGGGCTATCGATACCCCCTCTTCTTTCACCATCTCGATGGCTTTGATCACCTCGTTTCCGATCGGTCCGATAGAAAGTACGGCGATATCATCCCCGTCACACAACTTTTTCCCTTTTCCTATAGGCAATACTTGCATCTCGTTACGCCAATCTTTCATCTCCCCCTTACCTCTAGGGTAACGAATTACGAACGGGCCATCAAAAGCGGCATAGCCTGTATACATCAAATTCCGTAAATCCAACTCATTCAATGGGGAAGCGATTACCAAATTCGGTATCGGACGAAGATATGCTAAATCAAACACGCCATGATGTGTAGCTCCATCCTCTCCCACTAATCCCGCACGATCCAGACAGATCACCATATGTAGTTTTTGCAAAGCTACATCATGGATAACCATATCATACGCACGCTGCATAAACGAGGAATACACGTTGCAGAAAGGTATCATTCCCTCCTTAGCTAATCCAGCAGAGAAAGTTACGGAATGTCCTTCCGCAATTCCCACGTCAAACGCACGATCCGGGAAGGCTTTCATCATATAAGTCATCGAGCAACCGGAAGGCATAGCCGGAGTTACGCCTACAATACGTTCATCATTCTCCGCAAGCTCTACCAATGTATGACCGAATACGTCTTGATATAATTGAGGCTCATCTAATTTACGAACGATAATACGCTGGCCGGTTTCCTTATTGAACTTTCCGGGAGCATGCCATTCCGTAGCGGACTCTTCCGCAGGTTTAAAGCCTTTTCCTTTTTTCGTTTTGATGTGCAACAGCTTAGGGCCTTGCATATCTTTTATATCATTCAATACCTTCACCAGATAATTTACATCATGCCCATCCACCGGACCAAAGTAACGGATGCTGAAGCCTTCAAATAAATTATGTTGCTGGGTAAGCAATGCTTTAAGGCTATTGTTAAAACGTAAGATGTTTTCCCGGCGATCGTTATTGATGAGCTTGATCTTCTTTAAGCCTCGATACACATCGTATCTCATTTTATTATAGGCTTGACTCGTCGTTATATCCACTAAATACTGGCTAAGACCACCTACGCTATGATCTATCGCCATATCGTTATCATTCAGGATAATTAACAAATTATTAGGGTTGGCAGACGCATTATTCAACCCCTCGAAGGCGAGTCCTCCGGTCATAGCGCCATCCCCAATCACGGCGATCACATGGCGATCCAGTTCCTTCTTCAAGGCCGAGGCTACCGACATACCCATCGCCGCAGAGATTGAATTTGAAGCGTGTCCGGCGATAAAAGCGTCATACTCGCTTTCCGCCGGATTAGGGAAGCCGCTAATTCCTTTAAACTTACGGAGCGTATGGAAAATATCTTTCCTTCCTGTAAGTATTTTATGTCCATAAGCTTGATGCCCGACATCCCAGACAATACGGTCATAGGGGGTATTGAATACATAATGAAGGGCGACTGTCAGCTCTACCGTACCAAGGCTTGCACCTAGGTGACCAGGATTCTCAGACAAAACATCGATAATATATTGACGCAAATCGGCACATACCTGCTCCAACTTATCCTGTGACAAATGTCTCAAGTCTTCCGGAAAATGAATGCTATCCAATAGGTGTTCAACTTTGCTTTCAGCCATGTCTGCTAATTTTTCTGGCAAAAATACAGAATAAACGGCATATATAATAGTATTGTCCTGTCATTTCTTAGACAAGGGGGAAATCCATATTGATTTTAACAGCTAAATCCTATAAAATTTCATAGTTATGTTTTTTTTAAAACATAGTTATGAGTTGTGAATTTCATAACTATGAATTTTTCAAGTTATAATATAGTCATGAAATAACACCACTTGGAAATAAAAATAGCCCAACCACACCAAATTTGATCTCTTAAAAAGCACAATAAGTCTAATATTTCCAAACTATTACCTATACACCTAATAATCAACATACAATAAAATCGTATCTATCCAAGCTCCGATTAGTATCCATAGTATTTTGAATTTCTATTAATACTAATCACTATTTCTATGGATAGTAAAGCAGGCTACAATGAAGCCTATTTTCAAGAAATATACAATAAACAGAATGACTCCCGGCTGATTAATGATACGTTTAGCGGTAAAACATGTACATAGATACGTTTTCAAGTAAAGGTTCGTATATGGTACAGTTGTCCAAATAAAAAAGAGCTGTGCTTCCCATTTTACCGAGAAGCAACAGCTCTTTCTTCTTACAAAACCTCTTAATTTTTTATTCCAAGGTAAAGCTACCGGTCAAGTGTCCCAACCGATGTAACAACACAACCTGATACTGGCCATTTGCTTCTCCCGCTAAAGAGAAAGAATAAGTTCCACCTGCCTCTGAAGAAACAACATCTTCATAGACTTTCACTCCTTCATCATTCATGACACATACGGTCAAGTTTGATAAAGCATCTTCAAAGCTCAAGGAAAGGATGTCTCCTTCGATTGATGCAACTGGAGGACGGTTTGTGTTAACGGAACGATAACGTTCATCATCCCAAGCTCCTTCTGTTGGAATAATATCTCCAAATACAGATTGAACTAAAAATAACGCAAAAAAAATTGCACAAAAAATAAATCTGTTCACATTTTTCATAATATCTTGTGTATTAATTGTGCAACAAACATACAATGACTTTGCTAGTGATTCAACTACTACTATTGCACAAAATATGCACATTTACTACAAATACTCTCGGATAAATCTATCAAACTTTTCTGAAGATCCTTTTTCTTGAGGATATATTTTCTCATAAAGACGCTTTCTTATCATTGATACATTTGTTGGAGTAGTTACGATCAACATCGCAATTGTTACTGGAGGAACATTAGCTTTAATTAAACAACAAACACGCAACTCAGTTGTTGTCAACCTTGAGAATATAGTCATCAAACGTCGTGTAAACTTATCAAAGGTTTCATCCAAAGCCTTAAATAATTCATTCCAATCTTCTTCTTTAGGTCTCCATTCTTCTTTCATATGGAATTTATAATAAATATCAGACATCTGAAAACTCTCTATTAAAAACCGATTTTCAGTTTTAACATATCTTAAATTCTGATTTTCAGTTTCCAACTTCATTTTTTGAAGAGCCATCAACTCTTTCTCTTTTTCATTGTAAGCTCTAGATGATTTTTGCAACATTTCTTCTAATTCCCTAATAAGTTTTTCATTTTCCTCAATGCGAGTCAGATCTGCTTGGTGTTTTTTTTCTAGAGCCTGTAATAGCTCCCTATGCTCTTGTAAACGCAACTTTTTCTTTTTCATCTGCACATATCCTAAAACTGATATCACGACAATCACGACAATACTTATAATTAAAATTAAAGTCACAGTTAAATTCTTTACTTTCAACTTATTCAACAAGACTTCAGATTGTAATAGTTTAGCTTCTGTTTTATGATAATCATATATTTTCTCTATTCGTCTTATTGATTCCGTTTTCTTTGTTTGGTTTACAGAATCTCTTAAAACTTCATATCTAATCTGATTATTCGCATAACCTTCCCAATTTTCCCGGAATCTCTCCAACTGAGCTAAATGATAATAAGCTGCAGCTTGTGTTTGTAACCTAGAGCTGTTGCTACTATATCCTAAATAATAATACGCTGAATCAACTTGGTTAGTTTTTTGATAATATTTCCCTAACACAAAATAAAAAGAATCTAACATTGACTTTTTTAAAGGAGAACTTAAGACCTTCTCAATATACTCTAGCCCTTTTGAATAATTATCAATATCTAAATACAGATTAGCCAATTCTCTATATACAGAGGATTTACTCTTCTGATCACAAAAGTATAACGCCTTTTCATAATAAAAAATAGCACTATCCATTTTATTTAAAGCTGTCATGTTCCGTCCAATATCTCTCAGTACATAAGATTGCCCAATCGAATCATAAAGGGCTTCGAAACAATATAAAGCTTTTTTTTGGTAAAGAACCGCTTTTTCATATACTTCTTGATAGGTATAAAGCATCCCTATACTATTATATAAACGTCCAAGAAAAGCATAATCAGTAATCTCCATCTCATTTTGTAAAGCTTTTAAATAATAATCCTGCGCCCGTGGAGCATCTTTCAAATCATCAACAACACGTCCTCTATAATACCAAGCTTTTGCTTTTCTTTTCACATCATCTGTCTTATCAAAATATTCTGTAGCTATTGCAATTAATGAGTCTGACTCGTGCTTCTTATAAGTTTTATCTTCCGCTTCTGTCAAAAGTAGGTAGTACATAGCACGATCCTTTTCTGAAAGATCATTTACATCTTGTATTGTTGATAGCAATGTTAAAACGCTATCGGGATGTTGGGACATTATCTTTTCCGCATGTTCATATAGACCTGAGTGATGGCTACATGACATTAGTCCAGTAATAAAGAACAGAAAAAAGACGTATAGATTGTTTTTCATACTCTGTAACATTTTTATTTTCCACAAATGTAAGTAAAATCTCTAATCCTAAAAGTCTTGATTTTTACTGAATTAGACACATACAAGGATTTACGGGTATTTGTATTCCTCCATCTGTTTTGAAAATCAAAACGGATCAAACACCCCGCAAATAAGAAGTAAGTTTAAACTCTTTTACCTTTTAAATACACACAGAAGCACTAGAATACGCAGGATTACTCTAGTATTAGGGCAACAAAGACAACACAAGAGAGTGAACCTTGCCATTGCTGGCAACTACCTGTTCACCCGAAGCCCAGTTCTCTCCTCCATTGAAATCTGATATTTTTCCTCCGGCCTGCAATAGAATCAAGGCACCAGCGGCTACGTCCCAAGGGCCTAAATAGGCTTCTATACGGGCATCAAAACGTCCTGCTGCCACATAACACAGTTCAGCGGCGGCAGATCCCATCAAACGGGTACCTCCCGCAAAACCATACAACCTATCAACCAAATGAGCGGCTACCGGACGATAAGCATCAGAGTTATAAGGGAAACCCAACGCAATGAAAGCGTTATCCAGTACTGAGACATCCGATACATGTATCTCATTCCCATCCAAGTAAGCCTTACCACCTTTCACTGCATAGAAACACTCGTCCCTACACACCTCATAGACTACTCCTAACAATAACTCCTTCCGATTTCTTAAAGCGATACTCACGCAATAAGGCGCGATATCATGAATATAGTTTGAAGTACCGTCCAATGGATCAATTACCCAACAATATTCCTCATCGGTCAAACTTCCAGAGCCTTCCTCCGCAATAAAACCGGCCTCGGGTAGCAAAGTAGACAAAGCCTCTATGATCTGTCGTTCTGATTCTTTATCCACATAAGATACATAGTTATGAGCACTTTTTTCCTCCACTAAGTTCCGGTCAAACTTTCGGCGTTCTTCTTTTAAGAATGTCGCAGAAGCACGAGCTATTTCTCGAACCTCCTTACACAAATAGGCTAAATCTAATTCCATACCGTTCATTTTATTTTGGCAAATGTAATGATTTCCATTTATAGTAATCTCATTTTAGCGACAAATGAGACCACATAGAAACGTAAAAATAATACCTATTACGAATTTGCCCTAAAACTCTGCCTTTAAGAAATATTATATTATCTTTGTGTTATGTTCAGCTAAAAAGATTGAGCTATGAAAACAATACATTATCTTTCAATCATCATCTTATCATTCAGCAGTCAAATACTTTTGGCACAGAATGATACTTTAGTCGGTGTATTGCGTGACATCAGCGATAAAATAATCAAACGCTATCCGGTCACGCTAGGCAGTCAGAATCCGATCACCGTGAAAACGAACAAACATGGCGTATTCACCATCCCGGGGGCTAACCTGAATGATACCTTGTTCGTCACTATTAAGAAAACAAGAAATGTAGTCAAAGTCCCAGTCAACGGATACAATTATATAACCATTACTTTAGAGAATAGCACATTCAACGCAGAGCGTAGTTTTGAACCGGATGAGGCCCTGAAAGAAATTATGGAAAGGGAACGAAACAAAATAGTAAGCTCAAGCGTTATGAATAAAGAAGAGATACAGAAAACCGGATGCCGGGATCTCTATTGCCTGCTACGAAGGATGAGTGGCATAACATTCGCCGATGGTTCCGTACGCATCCGTGCGAGCGTTTCCCTAAACAGTCCTAGTGACCCGCTAGTAGTGGTAGACGGTATACCGATGGACCTATCTGTTCTAAACACGATTCCCGTTGAAGATGTCTCGGAATTAAAAGTATTGAAAGACGCAGGTGAATACGGGGTGAGAGGCGCGAACGGAGCGATCGTCATAAAAACAGGCAAATAAACAAATAAGAAAAAGAGAAACGTATCAACATGAGAGTATGGATTAAACGGATAGGAGTGATATGCCTAATACCGATCGCATTGGTATTGTTACTCTCTATATTACTATATATACCTCCTTTCCAAAACTTCGCGGTACGGAAAGCGACCGAATACGCAGGAAAAGTGACTGGTATGCAAATCGGGATCGAGCAGATTAGGCTATCTTTCCCGTTAGACCTTACGGTTAAGGGTGTCGAGGTCGTAAATCCTCCCGCCGATACCTTGTTGAGTTTACAGAGCTTGACGGTACGGGTTCGTGCCCTTCCTCTTTTGCGGAAGCAAGTATTGGTAGAGGCGATCGACCTCCGGAACGTAAAGGTTAACACCGGGACTATGATTGAAGGTATGGAAATCAAAGGATTCTTGGGAAAGCTTTACCTGCACGCCGATCGTATAGACCTGTCCGAGGAGAAAGCTACATTTAATACCGTAGATTTATCCGATACCGCCATTACCCTTCTATTAAATGATTCAACCTCGAAAGAAGACACGACTTCCACACCTCTGAACTGGGTACTCAAGCTGGATAAAATTAGTTTGGACCGGGTAGCCTTCGCCCTACAAATGCCCTCGGATTCCTTACGCCTTACGGCTTTCGTTAATAAAGCCGGGCTAAATAACGGCCTCGTAGATCTTGGAGCGGAACAATATAAGGCGAGAAACTTTGACATAACGAATTCTACATTCGCTTATGACGGGAATTACGCGGCACCCGAGCAAGGACTCGATTTCTCCCATATCAGTTTAACGAACCTGAACACTTCTATCGATTCCATCTTATATCAAGGAAAAGAAATAAACGCCCACATCAAGGAATTCTTCGTGGAAGAACGTTCCGGCCTCAAGGTTTCGGCATTAGCAGGAAATGTCCGGAGTGACCATGAACAGATAGACGTACCGGAGCTACTTCTCCAGACACCAAATTCCGAAGTGAGATTGACAGCGACTATCCCTTGGAGCTCCCTCGAGGATCATCCGCAAGGTAGCATGAAAGCCCTGTTAAACGC
>OGNG01000571.1_pt1 | contig 21676 bp, 18 predicted proteins | sample 1573431 | NCBI WGS metagenome assembly OGNG01 (sample SAMEA2581927, study PRJEB24529) | metagenome | biome: Human gut stool | place: China | collected 2011
TACATAACGCATGGACAACTCCGGGCCAGATCACAGATGTACCTCGTTTGGACAATAACTCAGGTCATGCGACTAGCATCGGACAATCCTATTCTACACGTTGGTTGACAAACGCAAATTACTTGAACTTGCGTACTGTCACTTTGGCTTACAACTTGCCTAAGTCTATCCTAAACGTTATCAACATCAAGAGTGCACGCGTCAATGTCAGCGCAGAGAACTTATTCATGTTGAAAGCCCGTCAAGGTCTGAATCCGCAAGCTAACTATGCCGGAGTATCTTACAATGAATATATGCCGGCTAAGAACTTTACGATCGGTTTAAATGTATCGTTCTAAATTCATAATACATCAAACAAAGGAAAAGATATGAAAAATATACAATTATTCAAACACATCGCAGCAGGACTGCTTCTAAGTGGCTCTCTGATCGGCACAAGCTGTTCCAGCGATTATATGGATACAATCCCAACCGAGAACGTTTCATTCACGACAGTATCCACTTCGCTCGACAATCTTTATCTTGCACTGAACGGTATTCATCGTAAGATGGTATCTCAAGACTTAGGCAACCAAGGTTTGGGAGGTGAGCCCGGTTTCATCATCGGTCGAGAAGCGTTAGCTGATGATTTGACATGGGACACGCAGACTTGGCATCAAGGTTTCTTAAACTGGAGTTATCCAACGAACGCAACAAGTTCGTACAACTCCGGTGAGTGGGAAACTTATTATAAGTTCATTTTGAATGCAAACAACATCTTGAAAGCGTTGAATGATAACTTTAGCGATGAGTCAAAACTCACAGATAGCGAAAAAGCGCTTGCGAACCATATCAAGGGCGAGTGTTTGGCAATTCGTGCATGGAGTCATTTCAATCTAGTACAATATTATGCGAAACCATATCGTAACGGACAGGACAACTCTCAACCGGGAGTTCCTTATCGTACGAGTCCGGAAATCGAGCCTATGGCACGTAATACGGTAGAAGAGGTGTACACAAAGATTCACGGGGACTTAGACGAAGCATTGAACTTATTGGCAGACTATGAGCCAAATGATAAGAATCATTATAGCCTAGCATCGGTTTACGGATTGAAAGCACGTGCTCTTCTGACTCAACAGAAATACGCAGACGCAGCTACGGCCGCAGTGAATTCTATCAATGAAGCAGAGAAAGATGGCTGTAAGATCATGTCTCAGTCTGAATTGATGAATGGTTTCGCTAATATCACTTCCGCTACGAAAGAGGCGATGTATGCCGCAATGACACAGAATGACCAAACGGTTTATTTCTACTCTTTCTATGCGTATATGTCTTGGAACTTCAACTCCAGCTCTATCCGCACAGGTATCAAATGTATCAGCCAAAGTACTTACGACTTAATGTCGCCAACCGATCTTCGCCGTCAATGGTGGGATCCGACAGGAAAGGCAGAAGTACCCGCAACTTCTTACAACCAGCGTGTTTATCAGAACCGCAAGTTCACGGCACGCTCTACAGCTGATGCTGTAGGTGATTTTGCCTTCATGCGTATCAGCGAAATGTACTTGACTGCAGCCGAGGCTTTCGCTCGTTCCAATCAAGACGCAAAAGCAAAGGAATATTTGCAAGCCTTGTTGAAAGAACGTGATCCAGAGTACAAGGATTTGGGTAACACTGGCGCAAAACTAGCGGATGAGATCATGACACATCGCCGTATCGAACTTTGGGGCGAAGGTTTCCGTTGGTTCGACTTGAAACGTCTAGGTTTGCCATTGGATAGAACCGGGTCTAATTTTGACGCTACTTTCTGTGGTTTCTTGCACAAGGATCCGAATGCTGATGGTTGGATCTTCGAGATTCCAAAAAAGGAAACAGATTTCAACGACTTGATCGAAAAGAACTATTAACACTCTTTTTACGTTAACTTACATTAATCACAATCCCCAAAGTATACTTTAACAGGTTATCTTTGGGGATTTCTTATATCACTATTTATGAAAACAAATCATTTATTTTCAGCTCTGCTCTCTTTAGCGCTTATATGTCCTGGAATAGCGCAAGAAACACATTATCAACGTCCTCCAGCCGTAATAGAGGAAGTGGCCCTAGCCAAATTATCCCCGATCATCCGAATTAGTGATAACAATCAGTGGGCACTCCAGTTAGAGCGTTCCCCGTACCGGTCTATCGCCAAGCTTGCGCAACCGGAGCTTAAATTAGCGGGAATGCGTATCAGTCCCGAAACATTCAATACGAGCCGGCAAGCCGAATATACGGGTGCCAGTTTAATGAACATCGCTACTCAAGAAGAAATCAAGATTGAAGGAATTCCTGACAACGCGGTAATCACAGAAGCCTCATTCTCTCCTTCATCCAATAAGGTAGCTCTATTCGTGGAAGAAGCGAATGGCGTATATCTTTATAACTGTACCCCGGAACAGCCCGTAGCTCAGAAAGTAAGTACCCGTAAAATCAATGCGACAAGTGGAGCGGAGATCTTATGGATTAGCGACAATGAGTTTATTACGCTTATGGTTCCAGAAAACAGGGGGAAGGCACCGGAGAAACCCACAGTCCCATCCGGTCCCATCATTCAAGAAAGTACTGGAAAGGTGATGCCCGCTCGTACCTATCAAGACTTGCTGAAAAATCCATACGACGAGCAATTATTCGACTATTATTTCACCTCCCAATTGGTACGTATAAAAGAGGGCATTGTGTACGAGATCGGAAAACCAGCAATCTACGGCAGTACGCTTTCATTATCCCCGGATAAATCTTTGCTACTTATCGCGACAGTTCATCGTCCGTATTCCTATCAAGTACCGGTATATAACTTCCCACAAAAGTTCGAGGTCATAGACTTACAAGGCAATTCCATTTATACGTTAGCGGATAATCCAACCGTCAATATTCCGATGGGATATGACACGACCTCGCCTTATCCCCGTCAATTCGGATGGAGATCGGATCAACCGGCTACCGTTTACTGGGCGGAAGCGCAAGATAAAGGAGATCCTAAGCAAAACAAGACCGATTTCATGGATATTATCTACCAAATAAGCTATCCGTTCAACAGCGAGAAACAGGAAGTCGCAAAGACAGAGAAACGTTTCCGCAACATCCTGTGGAATGACGATGCTTTCGCTTTATTGATCGAGACTTCCCGGGAGACTCGTAAAAACAGGACATTTACTTTTAAGCCTTGCTCTTCTGAGTCTCCGGTTCTATTATTCAATGTATCCACCGACGATAATTACAACAATCCGGGAAATCCACTTACGATTAAAAATGCGTATGGTAAATATATCGTTTATACCAATAAAGCCCACAATGAGTTATTGATGCTTGCCCAAGGAGCCTCACCTAAAGGGGATATGCCTTACCTTAGCCGTTACAATTTGAAAACAAAAAAGAACACGGAACTTTGGCGCTGCGAGGACGGATATTATGAGACCATCCTAAAGGTAGCGAATCCAGAAAAGCTTCAATTGATCACTTCACGTCAATCCATTACAGAACCAGCGAATCTCTGTTCTCGTGACTTGAAAAAGAAAAAATTCGCTCAATTGACTCATTTCGCCAATCCATATCCGGCCATGGCAAACGTTAGCAAACAAAAGATCAAGTATAAACGTGCGGATGGTTTGGATCTAACAGCGACCGGATACAGCGCAGCCGGATATGATAAAGCGAAGGACGGTCCATTACCTGTCTTAATGTGGGCCTATCCGAGAGAATATAAAAGCAAGGCCGAGGCTTCTCAGGTACGAGGTTCTCAATACATGTTTACGAATATCAACTATGGTTCTCCCGTCTATTGGGTTTTACGTGGATTCTGTATAATGGAAAATGTCGAGATGCCGATCGTTAGTACCAGTGAGGGAGCGGAGCCGAACGATGATTTCATTGAGCAATTGACAATGAACGCCGAGGCGGCCGTAAAAGTTATTTCCGAGATGGGTGTAGGTGATCCGAATCGTGTAGCCGTAGGAGGACATTCCTATGGAGCTTTCATGACAGCGAATCTATTAACACATACCAAGCTGTTCAAAGCCGGCATCGCACGTAGCGGGGCTTACAACCGTACGCTTACCCCGTTCGGCTTCCAAACAGAGACCCGTACTTATTGGGAAGTACCGGAAATATATAATGCCATGTCGCCATTCATGTCTGCCGATAAACTACATGGAGCTTTATTAATCATACATGGTGAGATGGATAACAACTCCGGAACCTTTCCGATCCAATCCGAGCGCCTGTTCAGTGCCCTAAAAGGCCACGGGGCGATCGCACGTTATGTCGTATTGCCCTATGAGAGTCATGGCTACGCCGCCAAAGAGAACATATTACATCTATTGTATGAATGTGACCTATGGCTGGATCGTTACGTCAAGAACGCAAAAAAGTAAGTAGTACTGACTTTGTCAATGAAGTATATATCCTCTGACAGGAAAAGTATATTTCCTCTAACCAGTGAAGTATATCTTCTATGAGGAAGCCAGCCGGCAGCCACCAATTGCCCTAAAACAACGATGCCCATCGTAAGGTTATAAGAATGCCCATCGTAAACTCCTTACAATGGGCATTCTTAACTCCTTATGATGGGCATTCAAAGAAAGCCCTATCTGAGATTCGTTTATTTTAGCAATGAACAAGGACAAAGATGATCCTTCTCGATATCCTTGAAATAGTTATAAGTACCTACCTTAAGATCCGCGCAAGCCGCCTCATCGCAAACAATGATTCCCTTCGGATGCAACTGCAAGGCGGTAATTGTCCACATTTGGTTCACGGCACCCTCAACGGCTTGTTGCAACGCACGAGCCTTGTTATGACCATTTACCATGATCAATACCTCCTTAGCGTCAAGAACCGTACCTACACCAACCGTTACAGAAGTCTTCGGAACTTTATTCACGTCATTATCAAAGAAACGGGAGTTAGCGATAATCGTATCTGTAGTTAACGTCTTGATACGAGTACGAGAACTCAAAGATGAACCCGGCTCATTGAACGCAATATGGCCATCAGGACCGATACCACCCAAGAACAGGTCTACGCCACCGACCGCTTTCATGCGAGCCTCATAAGACGCACACTCAGCCTCCAAATCCTCGGCGTTACCATTCAAGATATTTACGTTCTCCGGTTTGATATCGATATGACTGAAGAAATTATTCCACATGAAAGAATGATAGCTTTCCGGATGATCTTTCGGAAGGCCGACATACTCATCCATATTGAAAGTGATCACGTTCTGGAACGATACGACACCCTGCTTGTTCAATTCAATCAGGTTCTTGTACATACCCAGCGGAGAAGATCCGGTAGGCAAGCCCAGTACGAATGGTTTTTCAGCGGTTGGATTCGCGGCTTTGATCTTCGCTGCTACATAATTGGCAGCCCATTTTGAGAGTTGCTCGTAATTAGGTTCGATAATTAATCTCATAACGTTACGCTTTTTTTAATTGAAAATTGAAAATTGGAAATTGAAAATTAAAGGATTCCCAATCTACGCATCTCGCCTTTCTTTTGTTTATAAATTAGATCTATTGTTAATAGCTTTCGTTTTATCTGTTGTCGGAGCCTTTAGACTTTTCAATTCTCAATTCTCCATTTTCAATTTCCCAGCCATTTCCTTGCCCAAGGCTAAACACTCCTCGTATTTAGTAGCGCTTAAACCTTGCTTCTGCTCAACCGGCGTACCGACAGTCTCCCACTTCATCTTCTCGCCAAAAGCCGCCAAACGTTTCACGGCGGCTCCAGCCCATGTGAAAGACCCGAAATAACCGAAAATACGATTTTTCACCTCACGCAACTCGATCTTACTCAACACAGCTTCCACCTCTGGGAACAATTGATTGCTATAAGTCGGGCTACCTACGATAACTCCCTTATATTTGAACACATCTTTCAAGATATAAGAAGAAGGGCTTTTGCTAACATTATGCATCACAATATTCTTGATGCCATTATCAGCCAAAGAAGCGGCGATCGCCTCAGCCATCTGCTCCGTGTTACCATACATGCTGCCATAAATAATAACCACGCCTTCCTCACCTTCGTAGCGGCTCATACGGTCATAGATATCGATCGCTTTCGACGCATATTCACGCCAAACAGGTCCATGGGTAGAGCAAATCGTCTGGATATCCAAGCCCGAAAGCTTCTGTAATGCCCTTTGTACTGGACTTCCATATTTTCCGACAATGTTGGAGTAATAGCGAATCATCTCTTCCCAATAATGCTCCACGTTCATCTCCGTATCGATCACACCACCATCCAATGTGCCATACGTACCGAACGCATCCGCGGAGAATACGATTTTATCCGTAACGTCATAAGTAACCATCACTTCCGGCCAATGCACCATCGGAGCCATATAAAATACAAGCTCATGACGACCCGTATTCAAGGTATCACCCTCTTTCACCTCAAACAAGCCTTCCTTGATGCCATGATATCCTTCCAGCATTCCGAAAGTCTTATTGTTTCCGACAATCTGTACGTCCGGATATTGCTGACGCAACAAACGGATACTTCCCGCATGATCCGGCTCCATATGATTTACCACGAGATAATCCAAAGAACGTCCGTCCAAGGCATCCGCTACTTTTTTCAAGAAAATATCAGAGTAACAAACATCGACCGTATCGATCAATACGGTTTTCTCGTCTACGATCAAGTACGAGTTATAGGAAACGCCGTATGGCAACGGCCACATATTCTCGAAGAGGGCCTTTTGACGGTCATTAACTCCTACATAATAAACTTTATCCGCAATTTCTTTTAACTTGTACATCTTTTTTAATTGATAATTGATAATTAAAAATTGAAAATAACAAAGCGTGTGCTCTCTAATTTTCAATTCTCAATTTTTAATTTTCCATTTCTTAGCGCTCTCCAGACAAACCAGCACCCTGCCAAAACAAACGGGATACTTAGCCATTGCCCCATATTCAACATCATTCCAGCCTCGAAAGGCTCTTGGTCATTTTTCACGAATTCGATGAAGAAACGAGACCCGAATACGCATATCATAAATACGCCGAAGATAAGTCCTTGCTTTTTCCATGCCTCTTTCTTGAAATATAGCCACATACAGATAGCGAACGTCACCAGATAACAAGCGGCCTCATACAATTGCGTCGGATGGCTCGGAGCTGTAAAAATAGGCTCCGCCCCCATTCTCCATGCGTGTAAATTATCGATAAAACGAAATCCCCAAGGCAAATCAGTGGAATGACCGTAAATCTCATGATTCATCAGGTTTCCCAGACGAATCATAGCAGCTACCAATCCTGTCGGAACCACCAACTTATCGAAAGCCCATAACATACTTTTATGGCTTACTCGCTTCGAGTAGAAATAAATGGCGATAATTATACCTAACGTACCACCATGGCTAGCCAATCCTCCCTCCCAAATCTTGAAAATCTCAATCGGGTTGGCTAAATAATATTCCGGAGCATAAAACAAACAATGCCCCAAACGGGCACCAATCACCGTACCGAGCATCGTATAAATCAAAAGGGAATCGATCCATGCGGGCGGCAGTCCCTCTTTTTTCCACATCCGCTCTACAATCATATAGCCAATAGCGAAACCAATCGCAAAAGCCAATCCATACCAACGAATCTCCCGGGAACCGATGGTAAAGATAGCGGGATCGGCAGTCCATGTAATAAAATCAAGCATAATTATTTCAGTTGGCAATTGACAATTGACAGTCGACAATCGCAAGTCAGGATTTCCCGAACTGTCAATTGCCAGCTGTCAACCATCAACTTATATTAAACGAGTCTTCTAATTAAGTTCTCTCTCTCGCCGTACAGCATATCGATTATCGGCAATTCGATCATCGTATATGCGCCCGGTTGTTGCTTCAAGCTCGCACGAGCGACAGAAACCAAGATTTGAGCGGTCAAGGCAGGGTTATTGATCTTCATATCGAATTCGATCAACTGGTTCTGAGTCTTGCCCGATACACCTTTACGAACCAAGTTCACACCATGTCCCATGTCCAACAAATTATCGACACATTCAACCTGCATTACATGAGTCTCATCATGAGCGAAATAATCATCCGCCTTGATAGCGGCAGACACTTGCTTGAAATCGTATCCGTCTTCTACCTCGATATAAACCATACGACGGTGTACACCTGTTCCCAAAGGAATCGTCATACTTAAAGCCGCCTTCACGCCTTCGATAGCCTTCACGGCAACCGTATGCCCCATACTCATTCCCGGACCGAAGTTCGTATAAGTAATACCTTTCGGCACGTACCACAGAGTCGCTTCCCGGATCCCAACCGGCAGAAATTACAGCTACCGTATTATGAGCCTTCGCTACAGCGTCCAAAGAACGACGTAAATCCACGATACCTCCGTGTATATCGAAACTATCGACAGTATTGATGCCTAAAGCCAGAATCTCTTTCGCATGCTCTTCCACGCTACGTGTAGGAGTAGCCAAAACCGCTACGTCAACCTTATCTAACTTGGTGATGCTATCAGTAACCGTGTATGCCTTCAACTCGTCCGGAATATCATTCGGATTACGACGAATAATACCTGCTACCTCAAAATCCGGGGCAGCTTCAAGGGCCTCTAACACATATTTCCCGATGTTGCCATAACCTACGATGGCGGCTCTAATTTTCTTCATACTCTAGTTTTTACTTTTCAACCAACCGCAAAGTTAGATATAATTTAGAGCTTTAACAATAAGGAATACAGTTTTTATATCATTTTCAGAATGATATAGATCCTCACTCTTTCACGAATGAATCCGGATAGGTAGTAAGCTGCTCTACACCGGCTTTCGTACGAATCCAAGTCTTGAAGGTACGGGCTCCCTCGTTCAATTCGATCACACGTGCTCCATTTGGTATATGGATGTATTCCGTCGGACCACCCGTAAAACGACCGTAAGCCAATAATACGTCATACCAGCAAACCGCATAATCATCGTCATGATCATGACCGACAAATATACCCATCACGTCCCCGTTCTCCTTAATCGCCGTAAATAAGCCGGAATTCAAGGCCGGAGCGCATGCCTTTTCCCTACGTATGCCATAGAGTTGGGCATTCTCATCGGAAGCCGCTTGATTAAACTCCGGCAACGCAATATGGAAGAAAGCCAAAGAAGGAACCGGCTCTCCCCCGTTATTCCGGGTAAACTCTGCGCTTTTCTTACAATACCAATCGATCTGGTCACGCTTAATATAATCGTATCCTTTTACCCCCTTGATAGTTGAATAGGTATTCGAATCGATGCAATACAAGACGAAAGCATCCTTCTTCCCGTCGGAGGAACGTACGGTCAAGGCGTAATTACCCACGCCTGAGATTTCGGGAACCTCATCCGCCGTTAAACTATACGGTAGGCTTTCGGCTACTTTCAGCAACTCCTCTTTTGTCGCCCCCTGCTCATTATCATGATTTCCGAAAACAATGGAGAATGGTATTTTACGGTCGGAGACTGTCTTCAATACATTCCGCATATTTTCCAACGCAGGCTTGCTATAGATAATATCTCCCGTAAAAATCACCAAGTCCGGTTTCTCGTCATCCAACACTTGGTTCATACGCTCAAAAGCGATGTCCGAACGAGGGTCTTGCCATTTCACATGCAAGTCCGTAAACTGTACAATCTTAAACTTCTTATCCGGATTAAACTTCAACCCCGGTTTTTGGGCAAATCCCAAAGAACTCAAGCCGGCGGCCAATAACAAGGCCCCGGCAAACATCCACTTTCTCACACTCATCAAATCTCGTGTTTTTTGTAATTAATAATTATTTATTCCTTTCCGAAACAAGCGTCGAACGCATGGGCGGAAGGTTGGAAATCCACTCTCTTCACCAATTCGCAAGATTCCCGTGCCCCATGTTCCCGATCCATAGCGCTATCTTCCCATTCCACGGAAAGCGGACCTTGATAGCCAATTGAATTCAAAGCACGGATAATCTCCTCAAAATTAATCTTTCCTCGTCCTAAGCTACGGAAATTCCAATATCGACGGGGATCGCCGAAAGTAACATGACCGCCGAATATACCCACCTGCTTAGGGGTATCACTCCAATATACGTCCTTCATATGCACATGGAAGATACGCTCCGGAAACTGATAGATGAAATCCACATAGTCCACCCCTTGATATCCTAGATGACTCGGATCATAGTTAAAACCGAAAGCAGGATGGTTATTTACCGCCTCCAATGCCCTGCGTGCGGAAAAAGTATCGAACGCGATCTCTGTAGGATGTACCTCCAACGCAAAACGTACACCCAGTTTCTGAAACTCATCCAAGATGGGCGTAAAGCGACGGGCGAAATCATCATACCCCTTTTGTATCATAGCGTCCGTTACCGGAGGGAAAGAATACAAATAATGCCAAATAGAACTACCCGTAAAACCTACAACCGTATCGACTCCCAACATCTTTGCCGCATGGGCGGTCCGGATCATCTCCTCGGTAGCCCGTTGGTGAACCCCTTCCGGATCGCCATCTCCCCAAATGTAATCCGGCAAGATTGCCTTATGACGCTCATCGATATTATCGCAAACAGCTTGTCCAACCAGATGGGTAGAGATCGCATAAAGCCGTAAGTCATATTTCTTTAACAGATCCTTGATTCCTTGATAATAAGCCGTATCCGTACGTCGGACATCCACATGATCGGGAAGTCCCAATTCCACACCGTCGTATCCGAATTCTTTCGCTTTTTGACAAACTGTTTCCAGTGATAAATCTCCCCACTGGAGGGTATATAATGTTACAGGACGTGCCATATATAGTATTATTTTTAGTCGATTATTTTTATCCATTTATTCTCTGTCGATCCGGTAGCTACAATCGTCTCGATAAACCGCATGCCACGGACACCGTCTTCGGCGGAAGGGAAATCCAAGGTTTCAGGAGCCGGTTCCTCACCAGCCAGAATCGATCGCAAAGCCAAGGCGAAATTCCGATACAAATTAGCGAATGCCTCTATATAGCCTTCCGGATGCCCGCCCGGCGTACGGGAATTATGAGCGGCGATACCCGACATATATCCATTGGAAGTACGGATGATCTCCGCCGGACGATCCGGCCAACGCATAATCATCGTATTCGGTTCTTCTTGACGCCATTCCAACCCACCTTTCTCTCCATACACACGAATATTCAAGCCATTCTCTACACCTACGGCGATCTGACTAGCGGTCAGCACCTCTTTCGCGCCTCCCTCATAACGGATCAATGCCGCCCCATCATCATCCAAAAGACGATCCGGCACGAAGGTATTCAATTCACCGCATAATTCCACGGCCTTCAGCCCTGTTATATATTCCGCCAGATTAAACGCATGAGTCCCGATATCCCCCATGCAACCGGCCTTACCCGACCGATTGGGATCCACCCGCCAAGCCGCCTGCTTATTAACATCAGCGCAGTCATTATATAGCCAGCCTTGAGGATATTCCACATAAATACGGCGTATCTTACCTAAATCGCCCCTGCGTACCCTTTCCCGAGCCTCCTTCACCATCGGGTAAGCGGTATAGGTATGAGTCAGCATAAACAATTTTCCGGTTTCCTTCACTTTGTCTCGTAATTGCTTCGCCTCATCCAAGGTATATGTCATCGGTTTATCCAGTACGACATGGAAACCATGTTCCAACGCCATCATGGCCGGACCGAAATGCACATGATTCGGGGTAACGATAGACACAAAATCCATCCGTTCGCCTTCAGGCAGGGTGGCCTCTTTCTCTATCATTTCCTGATAAGATGCGTAAATACGATTATCCGGTAAAAATAAAGATTGTCCGGTAGCCAATGAATTCTCCGGGCGAGAACTGAAGCATCCACAGACCAACTCGATCTGTCCGTCTAAATTAGCGGCGATACGATGAACGGCCCCGATAAACGAGCCTTGTCCTCCACCGACCATTCCCATTCTGATTTTTCGTTTCATGGTATTATTCCGTTTTATTAAACTAAGGTAATTACATTGTTGATTCACAAAGCTATGAAAAATAACCCTGCGTACGCCAATTTAACAGCTTAATATTTTTTAATTCACAAAATATATCGTTCCTTTGCGTCAAACATTTACCAAAAATATCAACTATGAAGAAAAATGAATTAGTGGCTATCGCCTGTCTGCTTTGTTTTTGTTGTTGTAATGGAACGGAAAAGGAAGTACCTAACCCCGACCTACAAGAGGAATTATCCCCCATACAGTTTACGATCGATTTACAAAAGGAAGTATTACCCTTCCCCGTAACCAAGAGTATTCCCGAGCTGAATATCCCTGAGCCTATTCCCCAAAATCCCGATGCCGAAGAAGATCCTTCTACACCGGATATCGATCCGGATAATTTATACAACCGGATCGATTATATCGTATACCAAAGCGGAAAACCGGACATTCTGGTAAAACATAAGCAATTCACGCCTCAAGATCCGGATTTCACGATCATTTATGATTCACTGCCCTCCGGCGACTATCATATTTGTTTCCTAGCCCACTCAGACAAGAATATCTCCGTGTCCGGACAAACCGCACTATTCAGTAAAGTCTCAGATACGTTTCATCTTTTTCTCACCCAAGAAGTACAAACGGGAGAAAGAATCATTAAAGATATCACCTTACAAAGAATCGTCGGCAAAATAGAGTTCATATCCGCCGATGGCGTACCTAAAGCCCTAAAAAGCTTCACGATAAATGTCTCCAATTATCAAAACAAGATTGACTTAACCACTGGGAATGGCATTTCTCAAAACACGCCTTATACACAAACCGACACTTTTAACGACTCTGATATCGGGAAAACAAATTTCTCCCATTCCTTCTTCACGTTTATCCCGGCTCCGGAATTCATGCTCAAAGCACACCTCTCGGCCAAAAATCAGATAAATGAAGTAACCCGGGAAAGAGAGGTTAATGACATCCTGCCTCTCATAAATCACATTATTCGTTATACTGGGATTCTCTACACCCCGAAGGAATCAGACGATACCTTCACCCTTGATATATTAAACGGTGGCAAATGGGATAGCCCCATCGACAAAGATCTAAAAGATTAATACAAAGCCGGTGTGCCAAATTTGACACACCGGCTACCTTTTTCCTAACCTTCACACTTATTTTGCGTCTTCTATCTTGAAGAGAGCGTTAAATCCCGTCAAACTAAAGGTCTCACGAACCACATTCCGCATACCGATCAAACGTAAAGACCCTTTCTTGGCAGTCGTCATTTTTTGTAATATTAAAAACAATCGGAGGCCCGCACTACTCACATATTCCAAATCAGAACAATCGACACATACTTTTACTCCCGGATTCTCCCATACCGGCAAAACCTTTTCCTCGCATTCGCGAGCCGTATTCGTATCCAATCTTCCTTTGATCTTAATTACAGTCTCTTCACCTTTTTGGTCAATAACTACTTCCATATCTTTATATTTTATTCGGTTATTTTTTTCTTCATGATAAAGACATTCCGCTCATCTACTCTCTGATAAGAGACCTCATCCATAATCTTCTTGATCAAGAAAATACCCAACCCTCCGATTGGACGGTCTTCGGCAGATAAAGTAATATCAGGGTCTTTTCTTAAAGTCGGATCGAAAGCAATCCCATGATCTATCAAAGTCACGATCAATTCCCCACCTTCCCTGACCAACGAAATGTCTACGGCATCCTCAACATCTCCCTTATACGCATAAAAAATTATATTTGAGACAGCTTCTTCCATCACCAGATTCAGGCTCATCATGAAAGCGGTGCTTAATCCCAATTCTTCTCCAGCTTCTTCCAAGAACTCATTCATCATGGAAAGCTCATGAATATCGTTCTTAATGCGTAATGTTTTTTGCATATATCTGAAAATTTTGCGCTAAAGATATAAAAAAAAGAAATATCCTTTCCTTAAATTTGTATCTTTACCTCCGAATCGTATTTAAAGGTATAGAGTTATGGCTAAAAGATATTTAATAAACATATTCTTATTGATCGCCGTCTTATGCGGGTTCAGTAGTTGCGAGGAGGATCCGTATTATGATCCGTATGAGGAAATCACCTATGATTTATGTAATTATGTATGGACAGATTGGTTTGTCGTAGACGGCTTGGATTGTGAGCAGCAACTTACATTTAATCCGGATGGGAAAGGATGGGATACAAGAATTTATCATTACCCAAGCGGACGCATAGATCGAGAGGAAATTCCATTCTACTGGGACTGGGACAATTACTATACCGATATACTTTATATGGACTATGAAGACGGCCAAACAACACTAGAGAACGTATGGATTAGTGGTCGGACTTTTAAATGTCTATATAATGGCGAATGGGTAACGTTTAAGGCCTATTAAAGAATACACTACCAATTATGTACTCAATCACATAGAGGCGCCGGCCTTGTCCCAACTCTCCACGATCGTAAAAATGAAACATAAAAAAGTTATGATCTCAATTCTACTATTTGTAGTTTTACTGATAGGGACGGCATCCATTATATTCTACCATCCCGCATTCGGACATTTACCCCGGGGAGAGAGATTGGAGCGAATCAAGCGCTCGCCCAATTACCGGGATGGGAAATTCCATAATATCCATCTTACACCAACTACAACGATGAAAAAAGGAGGGGTACAAGTATTTTGGGACTTCTTCTTTGGAAAACAACCCGATTTAAAACCCCATAAAAGTTTACCGACCGTAAAAACGGATTTACTTCATCTGGACCGAAATGAAGACCTTGTTATTTGGTTTGGTCATTCATCTTATTTGATCCAAAACGGGGGCAAGCGATTTCTGATAGATCCCGTATTAACAAATAGGTTTCCGGCCTCCTTGATGTTTCAGCCATTTAAAGGCACAGATCTCTACAAGCCGGAGGACATCCCTGATATTGATTTCTTGATAATTACCCACGAGCATTGGGATCATTTGGATTATTATACGGTTAAACAACTGAAAGATCGTATAGGAACCATAATCTGCGGACTAGGCGTAGGGGAATATTTTGAATATTGGGGATTCTCTCCGGAACACATCGTGGAAATGGATTGGTATGATAGTTATCGCATTGATAACGACTGCCAAATATACTGCTTGCCCGCCCGTCATTTCTCAAACCGATTATTAAAAAACGCCCAAACGCTATGGGCCTCATTTATGATAGACGGTAAGCAACAAATATATCTATCGGGAGACGGAGGGTACGATACCCATTTTGCGGAGATCGGCAAAAGATTTCCACAAATAGATCTAGCCATCATGGAAAACGGACAATATAATGAAGACTGGCGTTATATACATCTAATGCCTGATGATCTTCCACTCGCTATCAAAGATTTGCACCCCAAACAGGTGCTCACGGTACATCATTCCAAATATGCCTTGAGCAAACATCCTTGGTACGAGCCACTGGAAAATATCCATAAAGCATCAAAACCGCAATCCTATAAACTTCTTACACCCATGATCGGCGAGAAAATACTTGATAAAGTTCCATAAGATCAAAATTAAGACATTACAGCTATGACAAACGAAGATTGCATGAACAACGAGCTTGTGGAAATACATCTAATATTCATATAGTAGTCTCGCCGGGAATCGAACCCGGATCTAAAGTTTAGGAAACTTCTATTCTATCCGTTGAACTACAAGACCAACTCTTTTGAGATTGCAAAAGTATAATCTTTTCCTCAAATAGACAACCGTTATCGGATGTTTTTCCCGCCTATCCGGAAGCTTCTCATTATTTCCGAAAAAACATGTACGTGTTTCCGGAAAAACATGTACGTCTTTTTCAAAAAACACGTACGTGTTTTCAAGAGCTAATATAACATCAAATAGATCAATCAAATAAGCTTTGCATCACCGATAACGATTTGATTTCCGGAAAATCTGGAAGATGTAGACGGTAATACTCAAGAATACGATGAATAATACGGACCCGCTCTTGCCGGGAAAAACCATAAAGCGACATATTCTCAAAACTGATACGCAGCAAACGGGAAAAGAAAGCGCTCTCCACCTTATTTAAATAATGCCGATGCATCGGGATATGATCCGTAAACACCCCATTCAACATATCGAAATAATATCCCACCCTATGCGATTCCATATTTGGGAAAATACCGAGATGGTGGAGAAGACCTAACAAGAAAACCATATGAAAATTAGCGATACCCTTATCCGCATACTCCAATAGATGTATGGACTCGCATAAATAATCAAATAAACGGGGATCCGGCTCCGTATCTTTCACGACCCTAAAAAGAACCTCCGAGAGGAAAAGCGCCAATACATTCTTAACCGGATCACAACAAACATCATTCAGCGGAAAACAAATGCGGGTCTCCTTAATCCGGTGCAAGTCCCGCTTATTCAAGTGCTCCACCTCCATTTCCAGAACGGACAAAGGTATAAACAAAGCCTTCGATACCGTGCTTTTCTTCCCACGGCTACGACTAACCAGATACGAGGCCCGGCCAAACGCCTCCGTATACATATATATAATAGAATATTTATCATTGTAAGGGATCGCATGCAAGACAATCCCCCTCGTTTTACACAACATAATTCGTATCTTTGCGACGATGATTAAGAACAAAGATACTCAAATTAACGTTATACATATAATTAAAGTATAGAATTATGTTGGACTTAACGACCCCTTCTTTATTATTTTCCGCCATATCATTGATATTGCTGGCCTATACGAATCGCTTCCTTTCATACGCCAGCGTAGTGCGTGCCTTGAAAGAAAAGCATCAGCAAACCCATGACCCCAAGGATATCGCCCAGATAGCGAACCTGCGGAAAAGGCTCTATCTGACCCGTTCCATGCAAATATTAGGAATACTCAGTTTGCTGCTCTGCGTGATCGCTATGTTCTTCATTTATGTATCGTGGCAGATTTTCGCCGCATGGATATTTGGCATAGCCTTATTGCTATTAGCGGCGTCGTTATGTGTATGTATCTGGGAAATAAATATTTCCGTTAAAGCCTTGGAAATTCATCTGGAAGATATAAGTTCTAAAGAGAAGTTAAAACAGTGAGTAGTATTAAATTTTCCTTCGAAATGTTTTGCCAGTTCGGAGAGATCGTCTATCTTTGCACTCGCAATCGGGAAATCACTTTCTTAGAACGCTATAAGTGAGAGCTTTGACATTTTGGCCCATTCGTCTATCGGCTAGGACGCAAGATTTTCATTCTTGAAAGAGGGGTTCGATTCCCCTATGGGCTACCAACCAAAAGGAGAGAGATAAGTTCATGGCTTATCTCTCTCCTTTTTTATTATACCCGTCCTTTTTTCGCTATTTTCACATCCCCCACTTCGCTATCTCGATAAAAATCACTACATTTGTTAGATTTTTTTTTGAGGACATAGATAATTACAGATTTTAAAGAAAGATAAACTCATGAGTGAAGAAATTAAGAATACTTCTACAGAGTACTCCGCAGATAGTATTCAAGTACTTGAAGGGTTAGAGGCAGTACGAAAAAGGCCATCCATGTATATTGGCGATACCAGCGAGAAAGGTCTCCATCACTTAGTGTATGAGGTCGTAGATAACTCCATAGACGAAGCGCTAGCCGGATATTGTACATACATCGACGTGGTAATCAATGAGGACAACTCGATCACGGTTACCGACGACGGCCGTGGTATCCCCGTGGATATTCATGAGAAAGAAGGTAAATCAGCTTTGGAGGTAGTATTGACGGTGCTGCACGCCGGCGGTAAGTTCGACAAGGGAACCTATAAAGTATCCGGTGGTTTGCACGGTGTGGGTGTATCTTGCGTAAACGCCCTCTCTACTTATCTGAAAGCGGAAGTTCGCAGGAACGGCAAAGTACATATGCAGGAGTTCTCTTGCGGAAAGCCGTTGCACGACGTACAGGTTATCGATAATACGGATAAAACAGGTACTACGATCTCTTTCAAGCCGGACGGTTCTATCTTTACGGTCACGGAATACAAGTATGATATCTTGGCTACCCGTTTGCGTGAATTAGCGTTCTTGAACGCTGGTATTACGCTACGTCTGACAGATAAGCGAGTTCTGAAAGAAGGCGGTTCATTCAAGTCCGAGGTATTCCATTCGGATGAGGGATTGAAAGAGTTTGTCCGCTATATCGACCGTTCTAAAGAGAAACTGATTCCAGACGTAATCCATATCGTTACCGAGAAGCAGGGTATCCCTGTCGAGGTGGCGTTAACTTATAATACTTCTTACAATGAGAGCGTATTCTCTTACGTAAATGATATTAACACGATAGAAGGTGGTACACACTTAGCCGGTTTCCGCCGTGGCCTGACCCGTACGTTGAAAAAGTACGCCGAGGATTCTAAATTATTGGAGAAAGCCAAGGTGGAGATTCAAGGGGATGACTTCCGTGAAGGTTTGACCGCCGTTATCTCTATCAAGGTAGCCGAACCTCAGTTCGAGGGACAGACAAAGACGAAGCTGGGTAATAGCGAGGTTACCGGTGCAGTGGATATGGCGATCGGTGAGGCGTTAGGCTATTATTTGGAAGAACATCCGAAAGAGGCGAAAATAATCGTCGACAAGGTGATCTTGGCCGCTCAAGCCCGTCATGCCGCTCGTAAGGCTCGCGAATTGGTACAACGCAAATCTCCGCTGACAGGAGGTGGGCTTCCCGGTAAATTGGCGGACTGTTCCTCTAAAGACGCAGCGATCTGCGAATTGTTCCTTGTCGAAGGAGACTCCGCAGGTGGTACGGCTAAGCAAGGACGCGACCGTAACTTCCAAGCGATCCTACCATTGCGCGGTAAGATCTTGAACGTGGAGAAAGCGATGGATCATAAGATCTTCGAAAGCGAGGAAATCCAGAACATCTATCGCGCGATGGGCGTAACCGTCGGTACGGAGGATGACCCGAAAGCGTTGAACATGGAGAAGCTGCGTTACCACAAGGTGATTATCATGACCGATGCCGATGTGGACGGTAGCCACATCGCCACATTGATCTTGACCTTCTTCTTCCGCCGTATGCGTTCCTTGATCGAGAACGGATATGTGTATCTGGCGACTCCTCCCCTCTATTTGTGTAAGAAAGGTAAGGTTGAGGAATACTGCTGGACCGAGCAACAACGTCAGCAGTTCATCTTAAAATATGGAGGAGGCAACGAGAACTCGATCCATACACAACGATACAAAGGTTTGGGAGAAATGAACGACCATCAATTGTGGGATACGACCATGAACCCGGAAAACCGTACGTTAAAGCAGATCACGATCGACAACGCAGCCGAGGCTGACCAAATCTTCGCCATGTTGATGGGTGAAGACGTAGGCCCTCGCCGCGAGTTTATCGAGGAAAACGCTACATATGCTAACATAGATGCTTAAAATCATGAAAGTCCGTCGTCCGAATCTAGAGGCCCTATACAAAGAAGTTGATAATTATATACCGGCTAAAGAAAGCCTTCAACCTCCCCGAATAGGAATATCCGCTAACCGGAGAGACGGACTTTCCTGTATAGCGGAGACCTACGTGCAAGCCGTGCTGGATGCGGGGGGAGCCCCGGTACTTATCCCGGTGATCACGGATCTGAAAGCATTGACCGTACTGGTTTCCGAACTAGACGGATTGGTTATGAGCGGGGGTGGAGACATCAATCCGCTCTATTTGCATGAGGAGCCTATCCCGCAATTGCAAGACGTAGATACGCTACGTGACGAATACGATTTGATCTTGCTTCGCTTGGCCGCTAACCAACAAATTCCGATCATGGGTATTTGCCGAGGGCATCAGATCATGAATGTAGCGTTCGGAGGAAGTGTCTATCAAGACATCCATTCACAAGCCGATCACCCGCTATTGAAACACAGCCAGACATTGGCGCGGGAATATCCGTCGCATACGGTAACTCTCGAACCGGGAATGAACCGCCTACGTACTATTTTCAATGGAGAAGAACAAATCCTTGTCAACTCTTTCCACCATCAAGCGGTAAAAGAGGTCGCCCCCGGATTTAGAGCGACAGCGACCGCCCCGGATGGAATCAATGAGGCTATGGAACATACGGAGAAAACGATATTCGGTGTACAATGGCATCCGGAGGCCATGGCTCCGCAAGGGGATGAGGCCATGAAAGCCCTATTCGCTTACCATATCGAGAATGCCCGCCGTTTCGCAAAAGCCAAAGCGATCCATCAACGGATCGTGACGATCGATTCCCATACAGATACCCCAATGATCTTTCCCGGTGAATTTAATATCGGGGAGAAAGAAGGAGGGAAAGTGAATCTTCCTTTTATGGAAGAAGGGCGTATCGACGCAACCTTTATGGTCGCCTATATCCCGCAAGGTAAACGAGATGAGGCATCCTTACAGGCAGCGACAGCGTATGCGATAGAACGGCTGAATCAAGTAAAACGCCAGCAAACCTTACATCCGGACCGGATGGTTATAGCGACTACCCCCCAAGAGATCCGGACGATTAAGGCGCAAGGGAAAAAAGCGATCTGCCTCGGCATCGAGAACGGGTACGCTTTAGGGAAGCTGGTCGAAAACCTACGAATGTTCAAGGAGATGGGAGTTTCTTATATCACCTTATGCCATAATGGGGATAACGATATTTGTGATTCCGCTAGAGGAAAACAGGAATGGAAAGGACTAAGTCCTTTCGGTAAGGAAGTGGTAAAAGAGATGAACCGATTAGGAATCATGGTTGATATCTCGCATGCGGCGGAAAGTACCTTTTATCAGGTACTGGAAGTGAGCGAGACGCCAATCATAGCCTCCCACTCTTCCGCACGTGCGCTTTGCGATCATCCCCGCAATTTAACGGATGATCAACTGAAAGCGCTGGCCGCTCAAGGGGGTATCGCCCAAATCTGCCTATACAAAGGATTCATCAATAAGGAAGAGGAAAAAGCTTCTTTAAGCGACGCTATCCGCCATATCAATCATATCGTGGATTTAATCGGTATCGATCATGTAGGAATCGGCTCGGATTTTGACGGAGACGGGGAACTGATCGGTTGCTCGGCTACCAATGAGTTGATTAACATTACCGTCCGACTTTTAGAAGAAGGATATACAGAAGAAGATATACGGAAAATATGGGGTGGGAACTTGCTAAGGGTTATGACCGCTATACAAGATTTTCCAAACAAATAGCAAACGAAAACAACTACATATTATGAAAAATATCTTATACACAGCAATATGCGCCTGTAGTATCTTATGTGGAGCACAGGCACAGACACCCGGATCGGAAGTCCCCAACTTAAAAAAGCTATATGAGTTGACAGACTCTTGCGATGTAAACGTGCGGGCACGATTCTCCCCATTGATCGGGATTTCCGCCAGTATCTCAAGTGGTGCTTCCCGGGTAGGGGCCACCTATATCCAATCCATCGTAAAGGCAGGGGGAACTCCGATTATCATCCCGGCTGTTACTGACGGTAAAGTACTCAGAAATATCGTATCGAATTTAGACGGGCTAGTTCTTATAGGAGGAGCGGATGTAAACCCTCTATGGTATGAGGAGGAGCCTCGGGAAAAGCTGGAGGAAGTCGATCCGGTACGCGATTTGTATGAGTTGAAACTAATCAAGATGGCTACCGACCAAAATATTCCCGTCTTAGGCATATGCCGGGGATTGCAACTGTTGAATGTAGCGTTTGGCGGTACGCTT
>OGNG01000622.1_pt1 | contig 20481 bp, 9 predicted proteins | sample 1573431 | NCBI WGS metagenome assembly OGNG01 (sample SAMEA2581927, study PRJEB24529) | metagenome | biome: Human gut stool | place: China | collected 2011
GTGAGACTTCCCTTTTTTTCATCTTAAAGTTTGCTTTCTTTTTGAGCAAAAGCATAAAAAGAAAGTAAACCTAAAAAGCCCCTTCGTGAGAAGAGGCTTTTTTTTATGCTTCCATTCGGCAGATACAGGGTTCGATCATCTCCTTATGGCTTTGAACGGGTCACTGCAGTGAATCTTAATTCACTATAATTATTCCTCCCACACCAGATAGGCCGAAACCAACCAGTGGTTCAATTTATTGCCATCCACAGCCTGAGCTTCGGGAATACTGACTGTAAAAGTATGCTTGCCGGGAGCAAGTGTACCGATAACAGCCTCTTCGGGTACAACATCCGAACCGGGACACCAGTTGGAACGGGATAGGTCTGAAGAAGCCAGAGGTTCTTCCACTTCTTTCTCCGTATATCCTTTCTCACCAATATAAGAAGCCAGGCGCTTAATCAACCAAACACCGGTAGCCGGATTGAAACGACGGAAAGAAGCACAATCATCACGCCAAGGAATGAAGTTGAGCACCTCTTTTCCATCTACAGAAATGATATTGCGTTTTTGCACGAATTCATCCCCGCCGCTATGCCCGCCATGTCCGGTCACTATATATTTTAACCGGATATTTTTGGCACCTTTCGGAACTGTAAAATCAGTAGATACATCTCTCCGGGCAAAGATATCGGGATAACTTTGTCCCATGTAGTAAACCGTATTCATCAACGGCTCCACATGACGTTTTGGAAGTACGTCACAAGCCAGACGACTCTCTTTTACGTCGATATCCGCATTGACCAAATACCCTTCAGAAGTCCATGTATCGATATAAATACCGACATAGGCTTCGCCTTCAAGCAACGGATAAAGATCGGTTATATCTTGTTGCCAGGTGACATTACTTTCCCATTTGGGGATATAGACCGGACGACGTTTACTGCTCAGCGAATCATTATTATTACTATAGTGTCCTACACCGAACGGAGTCATGAAACGCATCAGCTCCACTGTGGGTAAATAATCCTTTCCGGGAACAATACCTACCATTTTCTCCAGCTTCAAACTATCTACCGAAGGAAACTTCATGCCGTCACGGGCAATAGTCAGTAGGTTAATAGCCGATGATTTAGGCAATACAAAGCAAGAACCCGATTTGTCCCAACGATCTCCATTGGAGGCGAGGGTTACTTTCAGGCTTACCGACACATTTCGTTTGTATTCGGGAAGAGTAATCTTTTTCAGAATGATACGTCCGTTGACCAAATGGTATACGCCCGTACCATCTGCTTCATTATAATTATCAGGATACGTATCGGGAGAGAAACGCACATTCACATTTTCAAAAACCGGAATATGAAGATCGCCTTTAGCGGGCAGATTTTTATGCCCGCCCGCCCATACCGGAACAGAAAGGAATAAAGAAACGAATAAAGAAGTTAATCTGATATTCATAAGAATTTATTTTTTTATTTAGTTACTTTCAATCACTTGTCCCACTCCGCGATAAAGCTTGATAGGGCCGTCCAGCAATACGGCAATCACAGTGATCTGCTCATCCTGTACACGTTCGGGTATATCAATATAGAGGTTTCCGGGCACCTCGCTCCAGTAGTTCTTATTATAAACCTTATATGGCAGCATAGCTCCATTCCCCACTACCCATACACGATTTACCTTATTGACAAGACCTTTCACTTCGATCGGGCCATTAGGCTTATAGGGTAAATAGAGGTAAAGGATGTCACCCGCTTTATTCAGTGTGGTATATCCCTGAAAATGTTCGCACGGGATGCCGGCACGTGTTTCGTAGATAGCTTCTTTATGCTTCTTAGTCCAACGGCCGAATTCTTTCAAAACAGCAATCTGTTCGGCAGGAATAGTTCCATCTTCCTTCGGACCAATATCCAATAGCAGATTCCCTCCCATACTGAGACAATCGACAAAAGTACGCAACAGCATAAACGGAGTCTTATAATTAGTGTCGGCATGCTGATACCCCCATGAATCGTTCATGGTCATACAAAGCTCCCAATACTTGTCGGCTGGACGTACTACAGGAACTCCCTGCTCGGGTGTAGCATAATCGCCATACCCCTGAATACGGGAGTTTACTATAACATTCGGGTTAGTAGAACGCAACAGGTTGATGATACCCTTCGAATCCCAAGCCTCAGCAGTTTGTTCCCAGTCTCCGTCAAACCAGTAAAGATCAGGTTTCCAAGTTTTGTTTAACTCGGAAAGCTGTCCAAAATTAAACTTAACAAACTTAGCCCAACGATCCGGATCGTTTTTGTAACGTACTTCCGTACGGGTTTTGTTGGGATAGTCCGGATGCGACCAGTCAAGCAGCGAATAGTAGAACCCGAGCTTCAGCCCTTGTTTACGTACTTCCTTCACAAAAGGAGCAATCAGGTCACGCCCGGCAGGAGTACTTTTCACAGTACTGAGGTCACCCGCCTTCGTATCCCAAAGAGCTACGCCATCATGATGCTTGGTGGTAATGACCGTATAACGTGCACCACTTTCTTTAATCAGTTTCACCCACTCCTGAGGATTATAGGCCGATGCCGTAAAGCCTTTTTCCTGAGCCATATACTCTTCATAAGGAAGATAGTTATTGAAGAATGACCAGCTCTCTGATACTCCGTTCACGGCATAGATTCCCCAATGGATAAAGATTCCTAACTTGGCCTGGGCAAACCATTCCATTCTTTTCTCTTTCTGAGCAGCAGTTTCTTCAGTAGAAGCAGTTTGGGCTTTCAGCCCGAATCCTAGGAGAAACAAGGCAATAAGGGTAATGATCAATCGGTTGTTTTTCATTTTATCTCAATTATATTTTGTCTCAATTAAGGCAAAGATAAAATATCTATCTTAAAATACAAAATAAAAGGAAGAACATAAAAGCAAGCCGATTCTTCCGGCCTCACCCACCAACCGAGACACATACGGAGTCAGCACTCCAAACAAATCACTAATAATTTACAATTACAATCTTACAAAGAATATATCCCCTGCACATATATTCAGATTCATCCGAAGAAAAAGAGCTATAACAGCCACCTCCTCCCAATTATAGAACAAACATAGTCGTGTGCGAAAACGATAATTATTGTGTTCGATAACGAAATTATTATTCCTTTTAGTGTATTTATCATAAAAAGATCCCTTGAAGCATCAAATTAAATAGCAGTTATTATTGGATAAAATCAAATAATGTGTATTTTTGGTCCGAAATTAAACCTGAAAATTTTAAATCAAATAGTATGAGTACACTCCAAAATGCAATGGGGAAAATGACAAACTACAGATGGACGATTTGCGCCATGTTATTTTTCGCAACAACCATAAACTACCTTGATCGCCAAGTACTATCGCTGACCTGGGACGAATTTATCAAACCCGAATTTCATTGGAACGAGTCACATTATGGCATCATTACTGCTGTCTTTTCTATTGTATATGCCATTTGTATGCTGTTTGCCGGCCGGTTTATCGACTGGATGGGAACAAAGAAAGGTTACCTTTGGTCCATCGGTATATGGTCGGCCGGTGCCTGCCTTCATGCTTTCTGTGGAATTATAACCGAAGAATATGTAGGAATGCATAGCGCAGCCGAACTAATTGCTGCTACCGGTGATGTAGTAGTGGTACTTGCCACCATAAGCATGTATTGTTTTTTAGTCGCACGCTGTATTTTAGCACTCGGTGAAGCCGGAAATTTTCCGGCTGCCATTAAAGTTACCGCCGAATATTTCCCGAAAAAAGACCGGGCTTACGCAACTTCCATTTTTAATGCCGGAGCTTCTATCGGTGCCCTGATTGCCCCTCTCAGCATTCCATTACTGGCTAAAGCCTGGGGATGGGAAATGGCATTCGTCATCATCGGTGCTCTTGGCTTCGTGTGGATGGGATTTTGGGTATTCATGTACACAGCTCCCTCTAAAAACAAATTTGTAAACTCAGCCGAACTCGAATATATCGAGCAAGACAAACATGAAACCTACACAGCAACTGTAAAAAAGAACGAGGAAAAGAAAAGTATGACTTTCCGGCAATGTTTCACCTACAGACAAACCTGGGCATTTGCATTCGGTAAGTTTATGACGGATGGAGTGTGGTGGTTCTTCCTTTTTTGGGCACCTTCTTACCTGAATACCCAGTTCGACATCAAAACCTCCGAAGGATTGGGAAGAGCATTGATCTTTACACTTTACGCTATAACAATGTTATCGATCTATGGAGGGAAACTCCCTACAATCATCATTCATAAAACCGGGCTAAACCCGTATGCCGCACGTATGAGAGCTATGCTGATCTTTGCATTCTTTCCTCTGTTGGTATTACTTGCCCAACCATTAGGAACCATCTCTCCCTGGTTTCCGGTTATTATGATCGGTATCGGGGGAGCTGCCCACCAATCATGGTCGGCTAATATTTTTTCTACCGTAGGCGATATGTTTCCTAAAAGCGCCATTGCCAGCATCACCGGTATTGGCGGTATGGCAGGAGGAGTAGGTTCTATGATTCTCCAGTATTCAGCCGGCGAGCTGTTTGTACACGCCGACAAAACTCAAATGGTATTTATGGGCTTTGTCGGGAAACCGGCTGGTTATTTCGTTATCTTTTGTATCTGCTCGGTAGCCTACCTGATTGGATGGATCGTTATGAAGGCATTAGTTCCTAAATATAAACCCATTATCCTGAATTAAAGGCCAACTTAAAAGAAGGATTAACTTTTAGGAATGAAGTCGAAAGTCTTTCTCAACACAGATCAACAGATTACAGTAACCTACAATGTGCAGATTATCAATCCGGCCGATCTTCTCATAGTGTAGTCTGTTAATCTGTGATGAGTTTTCTTTCCTTCAAATTTATTCATTTATTCTCCATATATTTTGAAGGGGGCACACCAAATTGTTCCGTAAAGTGCTTCCTTAATGTCCGGGCATCACTGAATCCTACTTTTTCGGAAATCTCCTGAATGGAGTAACGATTTTCCATAATCAACGAAGCAGCCTTACTCACCCGCACACTCCGGATCATATCGACCACAGATAACTCACTACGTTGCTTTACCTTCCGGTATAAAGTAGGTTGGCTCATGTGAAGTTGTTCGGCCAACATCTTAACGTTGAAGTTCTCATTAGACAGATTCTTCTCAACCACGTGAATGAGTTTTTGTATAAATTCGTCATCCGCCTCTTCATCTTCAACCGATTCTCGTTTCAACATCAATGCTTTGGTATAAATGCGTTTCAGACGTTCGCGCTGAAGAATCAGGTTCTCTACCTTTGCTTTCAATACTTCCGGATTGAAAGGCTTCATCATATAGTCATCCGCCCCACTATAAGATCCTTGCAATACATCTGCATCTTCTGCCTTGGCCGTCAACATCAGGATAGGAATATGAGCGGTCTCTTGCCGTTCACGTATCTCCCGGCAACAGGCAAACCCATCTTTAACCGGCATCATTACATCCGAGATAATCAGATCGGGTATCTCATTGGTAGCAATCCGGACCCCTTCCTCACCATCAGCCGCTTCAAGTACCGTGTATTTTGTCACAAACAAAGAGCGAATATACTGACGGACATCTACATTATCTTCAACAATCAGCAATGTTTTCTTTGTGACCGGAACTCCTTCTTCCAATTTTTCCTGTACAGATAGAGGTTGAAACTGCGGTTCCGTTTCATGCCCGCGATAATCTACTATTTCATATAAATCACCAGTAAAGTGAGATTTACCTTCCGGTATCAATAATACGAATGTAGAACCTTTTCCCGGCTCACTATCAAGAATGACCTGTCCATGATGCAGATCCATCGTATTTTTCACAATCCGCAGTCCAATGCCTACTTTAGTAGAGAAAGCCGGTGAATTATCACCCGTAATGAAAGAGTCAAAAATGCGCTTCTGAAACTCATCCGGTATTCCCTCACCCGTATCCGATACTGTTATCTGGCAAAAAGGCTTTCCATCCTGTTCCATACGGGTAAGAGTGAGCAATACCTCTCCATTGGGAGAAGTGTATTTAAAAGCATTAGATAGTAGATTTCCGACCGACGAAGTTATTTTCTCCGTATCTATCCATAGGAAAACAGGATCTTCCGGAAGTCTTACCTGAAATGTACATCCTTTTATCCCTGCCATTTGGCGAAAAGACTCTGCTACTTCTCTCACTAGCTCCACAATATCCGCTTCTGACAAACGCAGTTTCACCATCCCGGCCTCTATTTTTTGTACATAGAGCAACTGATCGACCAGTGTATGTAGCGAGGAGCTGTTTTTATACATGGTATATAGCTTGCTATACAGTGGATCGGATGCCTTTATGTGTTCCAATAATTCCTGTAATGGGGCAAGAATCAAGGTTAGCGGCGTACGTAGTTCATGTGCCGCACTTGTAAAAAAGTTCTCACGCTCCATCCGGATTTGTCGCTCTTTCTCACGCTCTAAGTTTACTGACAGAAGTTCATGTTCCATGCGCATTTCACGTTCCATACGCATCTGACGATGTTTGACAAGACGAATCAAATAAGCCACACCACCGGCCAATAACAGTAAAATAAATAATCGGAAAGGCAATGTACGACTCCAATGCGGTAGAATATGTATTTGGAGTGATGTAACCTTTCCATCTTTCCCGTCAGGATAAATATTCTTCACTTCAAATGTATAATCCCCTTCGGGTAAGTTCATATAAGTAGCCTTCTCTCCATCGTTAGAAACCAACCAATGCGTCTGATATGGTAATAAGCGGTAATTGTACTTCTGTTGTTCCTCTGCATAAGAAAGATTATTAAAAGATAAAACAAAGTCACGATTTTCATTATTCAAAGTAATCGAACTAGTATATGAAATGCCTTCTGCCAATACAGTCTGCCCATTTATTTTATCCCCAATCCCTACAGGACGACCATCTACCTCAAGTCCAGTAATAAGAACCTGATCTTCATCCAAATGACCATCCACGTCATCCGGATCAAAATAAGTGAGCGATTTATTATTGCCAAAAAATAGTGTATTATCAGCAAGTAATGCCGAACGATTGCTTCCACTTATATAATAATTATAAAAAAGGTGCTGATGCCTACTGTAACGAGAGACTCCCGAATTACTTCCCAACCAAATATGTCCTCGGTTATCTTCAACCAGACATCCTATAAAATTACTACATAATCCATTTCTAGTTGTATAATACTCACGTATTGCATCCTTTTTAGGTGAAAGAATAGCGAAACCATCCATATAACCTACATATACATTACCATCAGAAGATACTAACAAAGAACGAACCGAATTATTTTTGATATTCGCTTTCTTCTCATAGCCTGTCTCTAAAGACATCTCTCCTCTAGAATCAATTTTCAATTTGCAAACTCCTGCATTACTTGTACCTAACCATATAGTTCCGTCCTTCGTGCCGGCAATAGCTCGTATACAAATAGGAGTAGGGTCCTTAAACAAAATCTCAATAGGGATTTTGTTGCAAAATCCAGAATCTATATTCAATTTCCAAACTCCATCATTAGTACCTACCCATAAATTTCGATTAGTATCCCAATATAATGCCCAAATTGACACAGTATTCACTTTACCTCTATCTTGTAAAAAATGTAATCGAAATTGTTTTGTTGCCTCATTATATGAAGTTAATGTTCCATCCCTATTTCCAAACCAAAGTGAACCTCTATTATCATTAATGGCACAAAGAACTGTATTTTTACTTTGAATATCCGGAGTACCAACCCTAGTAAAATTCATTCGTCTTCCTGGTTCAAAAGGTTGCTCACTTTTCATAATCCCTTGATGAAACGTAGCCATCCAAACATATTTTCTATTATCCATGACTATACCACAAATTTCATTATGCCTCTCTTGATGAAATTGGTTATAAAATTGTGACCGTAGATCAGAATAAATCACTCCTCCCCCATTAGTACCTATCCAAACAATCCCACTGGGGTCGTAATACGCTGAAATCATTCTTGTTTCTAAGTTGCGGTGAAGTTGTGAAGCTGTATTATAGTATATTTCTGTCATCATTCTTTTCGGATCATTCTTATCCTGAAATAATAAAGTATACCCACTCCAAGTCACTGCAAGATAACGATTATTATTAATTGGAATAACTTGAAAAACATCTGTATGGGATAGACTGTTTTCTTTATTATTTTCCTTATAAGTAATTCTGTCTATATACCCAGAAGAAACGTAATAACGCTGAATACCGTGTCCAATCGTAGAAACCCATACCACTCCTTTATCATATAATACCGAAGTTGCATCCCAAGTTTTATTTTTCCACAAAGATATCTTTTTAGATTTCTCCGAAGATTCAGGCTGAAACAATAGCAAATTTCCTTGCTGTGTAACCAAACATAACATTTCATGATTATCAGTATAACACATTGCACAGAAATTATCACCAGAATCAATCAAATCTTTATACTGTTTCTCACATTTCAATTTAATCTGAACAACCTCTCCTTTCTCATTTTTAACTTCTTCCTGTGTATATAGATATAATGTATTCCCTGACAGTCCCCAAAAAGAGTTATTATCTATAGGTAATAAGTGAGAGACATGTACAGAACTATAATCCGTTGCATGGACGATCGGTATAAATTTCTCCAGCGACCGAGCAAAACAATATAAAGTATTTCCAGCGATAACTCCCAAATATCGATCTGACATCTCTACAATTTCGGAAACATACATATACGCTGGTGAAGAAGAGAAGTTTTTTATTAATTTACCATCATAACGGCTCAAGCCATTATTAGTACCAAACCACATAAAGCCATCCCGATCTTTGTAGATAGATGTAATAGTATTATCCGCCAGCCCATCCTGCATGGTTAACAGACGAATATCTCTATCAAAAAAAGCATAACCAGAAACGACCGGACAATTACATATAAACAAAACCAATAAAAAGAGATTTAGCTTCTTCATATTAATAATCAATTTATTGCAAAAGAACGAAATAAAGCCTAAACATACAAAAGAGATTCAAAAAAAACATGGTATTGAATTAAACGTGTATGCTGAATGATATAGACATGCCCCTACGTAATCTCTCAATCCCTGTACATTTGCCATGTAATTAAACCTTATGTATAACTTTAAATAAGAAACGAATGAAAAAAATTTCAATCTTATTCATGTTGTTGCTTGGCATTACTACATTATATGCACAGCAATTGAACATTACGGGTACTGTGATTGACAAAAAGCTCAACGAGCCAATCATCGGTGCCACAGTCCAAGTAAAAGGGACGAACAATGGATCCATCACGGACATGGAAGGTAAGTTTTCATTGAAAAACGTTAGCAAAGGAGGTATACTGACTGTTTCCTACATAGGTTACACCACTCAGTCAATTCCTCTCAATGGTACACAAACATCCTTCAGGATTGAGTTAAGTGAAGATTCAAAAACTCTTGATGAAGTAGTGGTAGTAGGCTTCGGTACTCAGAAAAAAGTAAATCTGACCGGAGCGGTTACAAGTGTAGATACCAAAGCACTAGCATCACGTCCGGTATCACAAGTCGGCCAAGCCCTGCAAGGTGTAGTTCCAGGCTTAAATCTATCGACTCCTGATTTAGGGGGACAGTTGGGACAAACAATGAACGTAAACATTCGCGGAACAGGAACCATTGGTAAAGGATCAAGTGCCTCACCACTTATACTGATTGATGGAATGGAAGGCAATATGAATAATCTGAATCCAGAAGATATTGAAAATATTTCTGTCTTGAAAGATGCTGCTTCTTCTTCCATCTATGGTTCACGTGCTGCATTCGGTGTTATCTTAATCACTACAAAGAAAGGAAAAGCGGGCAAAATGCAAGTGAACTATAACAATAGTTTCCGCTATTCCGGACCAACCAGCCTTCCTAATCAACTTGATTCCTATCGTTTTGCCAATTATTTCAATGATGCAGCCATTAATCAGGGAGGAAGTGTGATCTTTGATGAAGAGACCATTGACCGTATCCAAAAGTATATGGCAGGCGAGATTACAACCACCACCATAGCTAACGGTACCAACTGGCATTTCCACGAAAAAGCAAATGATAACGTAAACTGGTGGAAAAAACATTTTCAATGGGCCTGGTCAAACGAACATAATATCAGTTTAAATGGAGGAACAGAGAAGTTACAATACTATGTTTCAGGGAGCTACTTAAACCAAGATGGTAATCTTCGTTATGGAAATGATAATTATAAACGTTACAACGCAACAGCAAAAGTCAATACCCAAATCAACAAATATGTAGATTTCAACATTAATACCAAATTTGTTCGTTTTGATCTTGACAATCCAGTATATCTTGAGGAAGGTGGACTTCTTTATCATGACATTGCACGTATGTGGCCTATGATGCCTTTTAAAGATCCGAACGGTTATTATATGAGAAATGGAAAACTCAATCAATTGACTGACGGTGGACGTGCCAAAACACATAATGACAATATTTATCTTCAGGGACAATTAGTTATTCATCCGCTAAAAGGATGGAATATCTATGCAGAAGCAGGTATGAGAGTCATCAACCAAAATAAGCAAACCAACCTTAATCCAATCTATGAGCACGACGTAAACGGTAATCCATTAGCATTGGCTTTCAGCGGAAGTTACTCACCAGGATCTTCATTTGCACGTTCAGCATACCACAATAGTAACTTTTATACGACAAGTGTGTACACCGATTACACATTACAAATAAAAGATCATTATTTCAAAGCTTTAGTCGGAATGAATACCGAAGAATATGTATATCGCGAACTTGCCGCACAACGTCCTGACGTGATTAGTAGTCTCATTCCAGAAATTAGTGCAGCAACGGGAGAAGATAAAATCAATAGTTCAAAATACAATGATTGGTCTACAGCCGGGTTCTTCGGACGTCTCAACTACAGTTACAAAGACCGCTACATGGCTGAAGTAAATGTTCGTTACGACGGATCATCCCGCTTTTTAAAAGATCAACGTTGGAATGTATTTCCTTCTTTCTCTTTGGGATGGAACTTAGCACGTGAATCATTCTTTGAACCAATTAACAACATTATTAATACACTAAAACCCCGCGTATCATGGGGTATGCTCGGTAACCAGAACACAGACTCTTACTATCCGTTCTATTTAACACAAAGTGTAACAGCCAATGGTGGCAATTGGCTAATGGACGGCAGTAGACCAACAACAGCCGGAGTTCCTGGAATGGTCAGCAGTACACTCACATGGGAAAAAATCTATAATACCAATTTAGGCATCGACCTTGGTATGTTCAACAATCGTCTGAACATGACTTTTGAATACTTCATACGTAGAACGAAAGACATGGTAGGCCCTGCAGCCGAAGTCGGTGCAATATTAGGAACTGCTCTGCCAAATACCAATAATGCTGAGTTGAAAAATAAAGGATGGGAACTACAGGCCAATTGGAGAGATAATATTGGAAAAGTTAACTATAATATAGGATTTAACCTTTCTGACAACCGCGCCAAAGTAATTTCATATCCAAACGCTTCTAAAGCCCTATGGGATTCTAATGGAAATACTCTTTATTACAACGGAATGACTATCGGAGAAATTTGGGGGTATGAAACTGAAGGTATTGCCCAAACAGACGCACAGATGACCGAATGGCTGACTAGCAATGATCAGAGTAAAATAGGTTCAGTTTGGGGTGCAGGTGATATCATGTATCGAGACCTTAATGGTGATGGTATAGTAGACAAAGGAAACAGTACTGCCACAGACCATGGTGATTTAAAGAAAATCGGAAATAGCACTCCACGCCTTCGTTTCGGTTTAAGCTTAGGAGCTGACTGGAAGGGTTTCGATATTCAAATGTTTTTCCAAGGAGTCATGAAACGTGATTTATGGTTGAGCGGACCAATGTTCTGGGGAGCAGATGGAGGAGAATGGCAATCAGTAGGTTTTGACGAACATCTTGATTATTTCCGTCCTGAAAATACAACTTCTATATTCGGAGCAAATTTGAACTCCTACTATCCCAAAGCCTACTTAGGAGACAAAGGAAACAAAAACAAGCAAACTCAAACGCGTTATCTGCAAAATGGTGCTTACATGCGTATGAAAAATCTGCAAATAGGATATACATTCCCCAAAGCTTGGATGAATAAAGCAAAAATTGAAAAGCTCCGCATTTATGTCAGTGGAGAGAATTTATTCACAATCAGTGGTATTGCCGATATGTTCGATCCAGAAGCAACAGCCGGTAACGGATTTAGCAACGGAAAGACTTATCCGCTGTCAAAGACTATTTCATTTGGATTAAATATTACTCTTTAAAAAGCAAGAACAATGAAAAAGAATCTATTATATATTTTTAGTTTAGCAAGTGTTTTATGCTCTTGCAATGACTTTCTCGACAAAGAGCCACTAGATGCCGTACCTACCGACAAATATCTTTTGGCAGAAAGCGATTTAGCAGCCTATTCGGCTAATCTATATGATCAACTTCCATCCCACACTCCAGGCCAATACAGTATGGGAGTATTTGCAACAGACAATAATAGTGACAACCAAGCAGCAAGTAATCCAAACGGTTCATTTGTAAAGGGAGAAACACGTGTGGCTCAAAGTGGAGGTGCTTGGGATTTTGGGAAAATCCGGAATGTCAATTATTTCATCAATAAGGTACGTCCCCGACTGGAAGCCGGCGAACTTAGTGGAGTAGAAGCTAACAATATGCACTATCTGGGAGAGATGTATTTCTTTCGCGCTTATATTTACTTTACTAAATTAGTTGCACTCGGTGATTTCCCTATCTTAAAACATTGGATTTCGGAAGATTATGAAACAGTTAGAGAGGCAAGTAAACGGCGCCCGCGCAATGAAGTAGCACGTTTCATCATACAAGATTTAGATTCTGCTTACTATTATATGAAAGCAACCCCACCAATGAGCAATCGCCTAACCAAAGACTGTGCTGCCCTCATGAAAAGTCGTGTGGCATTATTTGAAGGTACTTGGGAAAAATACCACAAAGGGACCGCACGTGTACCAGGAGGTCCGGGATGGCCAGGAGCAAACAAAGATTATTTAAAGGACTTCACTATCAATATTGATTCTGAAATTAAATACTTCCTGACAGAAGCTAAAACTGCCGCTCAAATAGTAGCTGATAAATACACTTTATTTAACGATTATCCGTCGTTATTCAACAGCCAATCATTAGCTAACGCTTCGGAAGTGTTATTGTGGAGAGCCTACGACGCCAGTTTAACTCCGGCAGTCAACCATTTTGTTGTCGGTTACATCCAACGCAATGGAGGTGGGAATACCGGATGGACTCGTAGTATGATGCAAAGTTATTTGATGGAAAATGGCTTGCCGATATACGCAAACAATTCTGGTTATCAAGGAGATAAAACTTATGAAGCAGTTGCAACCAATCGTGATCCACGACTAACTTATAATACTTTATTACCTGGAGATCTCTTATCTGAAGGGGGAAGTAACATTGAATATCTAGTCAAAGGATATGGTTATTATTATCGTGCACCAATTGTACTTGGACAGAACGAAAACAAATGTCCCACCGGCTATTCAGTAAAAAAGGGATTAGCAACAGATGCCGCACAAGGACCTACACTCCCATCAACTACAGCCTGTGTCATATTCCGTGCAGCAGAGGCATACTTGAATTATATGGAAGCTGATTATGAACTGAATAACTCGCTTGATGCCAACAGTTCCAAATACTGGAAAGCTTTACGAAATCGAGCAGGAATGGATACCGATTTTCAAAAAACAATAGACGCTACAGATCTGAGTAAAGAGATCGATTTTGCCCGCTATTCAGGTTCTGAATTTGTTTCAACCACTTTGTATAATATTCGTCGGGAACGTCGCATCGAATTTGCGGCCGAAGGATTACGCCTAAATGATCTGAAACGCTGGCGTGCACTAGACATGATGCAAGGTTATCACGTAGAAGGATTCGATTTATGGAGTGAAAATTATCAACGTTACAAAACTCCTAGCCCAATACCAGTTGCAGACGTCACTCTCTCTGTCATTAATCTGATTGAATCAGGTAACAATAATGCTAATGTATCAGCTAAATCAGAAAGTCAATACTTACGTCCTTACCGGATCAATACAAACAACATTGCATACAATGGCTATAATTGGAACCAAAATAAATATTTAAATCCAATTGCTTTTGACCACTTCCGTCTGACGACAGCAGAAGAAGGATCAACCGACTATACAACCTCTACGATTTATCAAAATCCAGGATGGAAGATAGAAACGAGCAGTCTCCCTGAAGGAGATTAGTTTTCAGTAGATTAAATATCTTACTCAAGACAAGATCTCCTCCCCCAAAAAGGAGGAGATCTTATTATTTTCAATAAAAATTGTATTCTACCCAAAAAAGAGTAACTTTACAGCATTATGAAAAATATCATCCCTCAAGCACTGCTTACCATGCCTATTTTGAGCACTGGACTACAAGCACAAGAAAAGCAACCGACTCCCAATCTAGTCTTCATCATGGCCGACCAATATCGTGGAGATGCCATCGGTTGCATCGGTAAAGAACCTGTAAAGACTCCCCACCTGGACAAGCTTGCCTCCGAAGGAATTAACTTCACCAATGCTATCAGTAGTTATCCGGTATCATCGCCGGCAAGAGGAATGCTAATGACCGGTATGTATCCCATTGGCAGTAAAGTAACCGGGAACTGTAACTCCGAAACCGCTCCTTACGGAGTGGAACTTTCCCAAAACGCCCGCTGTTGGAGCGATGTGCTTAAAGATCAGGGATACAATATGGGATACATCGGAAAGTGGCATCTGGATGCACCCTACAAGCCCTATGTAGACACTTACAATAATCGCGGGAAAGTGGCATGGAACGAATGGTGTCCACCCGAACGTCGCCACGGTTTCGACCATTGGATAGCTTATGGAACATATGATTACCATTTGAAACCGATGTACTGGAATACCACTGCTCCACGAGACAGCTTCTATTATGTCAACCAATGGGGTCCGGAATACGAAGCAAGCAAAGCTATCGAATACATCAACGGACAGAAAGACCAAAAACAACCGTTTGCATTGGTGGTATCGATGAATCCTCCACACACGGGATATGAATTGGTGCCGGACCGATATAAAGAGATATACAAAGATCTGGATGTAGAGGCGCTTTGCAAAGGACGTCCCGATATCCCGGCCAAAGGTACGGAAATGGGAGACTACTTCCGAAATAACATCCGGAACTATTATGCCTGCATCACCGGTGTAGACGAAAATGTAGGGCGAATCATCGAGGCCCTTAAACAAAATAATTTATTTGATAATACGATCGTGGTCTTTACCTCTGACCATGGAATCTGTATGGGTGCTCACGAAAATGCCGGAAAAGATATCTTCTATGAAGAGTCTATGCGTATCCCCATGATTCTATCTTGGCCGGATCAAATAAAACCACGTAAAAGCGACCCGTTGATGATTGCTTTTGCCGACCTATACCCCACACTCCTGTCAATGATGGGATTCAGTAAAGAAATCCCGGAAACAGTACAGACATTCGACCTGTCCAATGAAGTACTGACCGGAAAAAACAAAAAAGATCTTGTACAACCATACTATTTCGTAAAATTCGATAACCATGCAACAGGTTATCGCGGACTCCGTACCGACCGATATACATATGCCGTACACGCAACAGACGGAAAGATCGATAATGTCATTCTTTTCGACCGTACCAATGATCCTCATGAAATGAATAACATTGCCAGCCAACAATTGAAACTTACCCATACATTTAACCGGCAACTGAAAACATGGCTTGAAAAGACCAATGACCCATTTGCCCAATATATAAAACTTAAATAATCATGAACAGAATCAACACCACCCTACTCTTACTTTTTTGCTCAGTCTATTGCTTGGCGCAACAGGCTACTATCCCCGTTCCCAAGCCCTTTCAGTTGAAATGGCATCAAGCGGAAATGGGAGCCGTATTCCATTATGATCTGCATGTGTTCGACGGAGTACGCTACGGACAAGGCAACAACCGCATCAATCCGATAGAAGATTACAACATATTCAACCCTACGGAACTAAACACAGACCAGTGGGTGCTGGCAGCCAAAGCAGCCGGATGTAAGTTTGCCGTACTGACTGCCACTCATGAAACCGGTTTCGGTCTCTGGCAGAGTGACGTAAATCCTTATTGCCTCAAAGCCGTAAAATGGAGAGACGGCAAAGGTGATATCGTCCGTGACTTTGTCAACTCTTGCCGCAAATACGGCTTACAACCGGGTATCTACATCGGTATCCGGTGGAATTCTCTTTTGGGCATACATAACTTTAAGGCAGAAGGAGAAGGAGAATTTGCTCACAACCGGCAAACATGGTACAAACGACTGTGTGAAAAGATGGTGACCGAACTTTGTACCCGTTATGGAGATCTATACATGATTTGGTTTGACGGCGGCGCCGATGATCCTCGTGGAGACGGACCGGACGTAGAGCCTATTGTGAATAAATATCAGCCTAATTGCCTGTTCTATCATAATATAGATCGTGCAGATTTCCGTTGGGGTGGTTCCGAGACCGGTACCGTAGGTTATCCCTGCTGGTCCACCTTCCCCGCTCCCTGTTCACATCACAAACGGATAGAAAGCAATGTCGATCAAATCGAACTGTTGAAGCATGGCGACAAAGATGGAAAATACTGGGTACCGGCCATGGCAGATACTCCTTTACGTGGAGCCAACGGACGTCACGAATGGTTCTGGGAACCGGATGACGAAAACAACATCTATCCATTGAACGAACTAATGGATAAATATGAAAAATCAGTAGGGCGGAACGCTACCCTGATTTTAGGCCTGACACCCGACCCGAACGGATTAATACCTACAGGAGACGAACAACGCCTGAAAGAATTCGGTACAGAAATCAATCGTCGCTTCTCTTCTCCATTAGCCCAGATATCGGGACAGAAAAAAAGTTTGACCTTGAAACTGGACAAAAAGCAACCAGTAAACTACTGCATCATTCAAGAAAACATACAGAACGGAGAACGTATCCGCCAATATAAAGTAGAAGCCAAGGTAAATGGAAAGTGGCAAACAGTTTGTTCCGGAGAATCTGTCGGACACAAACGCATCGAAAAATTCGATCCGGTAGAAGCTACGGCATTACGGCTAACCGTACTGCAATCCACTGCATTACCCGATATTATCAATTTCAGTGCTTTTTCTGTCAACTAATTCATACGCATGAAAAGATATTTCATCATAAGTTTGCTTACTTTGGCAAGTACGGTCGCTCCTTTGACGGCTGTATTTGCCCAAAGTTCTTTTATCTACGAAAAAGGTAAATCGTTTAAAGATGTAAACGCCTCTCCAATGCCTCAGACCATCCGCCTGGACAGAACGGCAGAACCGGTCATTTATGAGAATGCAGTTCCTGAGAATGCAACCACTATATGCTACCGCATCCAACTGCCGTCTTATGTACGGGGGACATTCTTCAGTCGGGATTCCCGCCCCGGAGATTACGAATGGCCCAACAATACCAATCGTCTCTTACCTTGGATGTTCAATCATCTGACAGACCTTACCCGGGACGACTATCCGGGTATTCCTTCCAACGCACGTCCTTCTACACTGGGAGACGCTTTATTGTTGCAACTGACCGATGGAAGCTATCTATTCACCAAAGCAATAGCGGGTGATAACAGCCTCAGCTGGTTTCAGGTAAATACCGACGGCTCGCTCAATTTATATGTATCGACATTGGGAACCGACCGGCTCGAACACAAAGTACCTGTAGCACTGGTTCAAAGTGCCGGCAACATCTATCAGGTATTCCAGCAGGCTTACGAAACCCTGATATCCGACCGGAACGTATCGGCCCTGCAAAAGCGCACGGAAAAGAACTATTTTGAGGCTCTGAACTATCTGGGATGGTGTACCTGGGAACATTACCATTTCGATATTGATGAAACAAAAATCCTGAATGACCTGGATGCCATCGAAACCTCCGGAGTTCCTGTACGTTACGTACTGATCGACGATGGTCACCTGGCCAACAAGAATCGTCAACTGACAAGTTTTACCCCCGATCCTCAACGTTTCCCGAACGGATGGGCTCCGATCATGGCACACAAAAACAAAGATAAAATACGTTGGATAGGATTGTGGTATGCCCTCTCCGGATATTGGATGGGAATCTCCCCCGATAATGATTTTCCAACCCATGTAAAAAACAGCCTCTATTCTTTCAATGGAAGTCTTTTGCCCGGTAAAAGCACCCCGAATATCGACACGTTCTACCAGTATTATGTTCACTCTCTGAAAACCCATGGATTCGATTTTCTTAAAGTAGACAATCAGGCATTCACCTTACCGCTTTACATGGGCTCTACTGAAGTCGTACGTCAGGCGAAAGAGTGTAATCTGGCATTGGAAAAGCAAACTCACGCACAGCAGGTGGGACTGATGAACTGCATGGCTCAAAACGTACTTAACACGGACCACACCCTGCATAGCGGAGTTGCCCGTGTCAGCATTGACTATAAGAAATACAATGAGAACATGGCAAAGTCGCATCTCTTCCAGTCATACACCAACACATTACTGCAAGGGCAAACCGTATGGCCGGATCACGATATGTTTCATTCCAGCGATACGATCTGTGGCAGTTTGATGGCTCGTTCCAAGGCTATTTCAGGCGGGCCGGTCTACCTGTCCGATTCTCCGAAAGAATTTGTAAAAGAGAATATTTTCCCACTGATCGATAAAGAGGGCAAAATATTCCGCCCGGAAGCCCCTGCCATTCCGACCCCGGAATCGGTACTGACCAATCCACTGCAAGACGGAAAGGCATACCGGGTATTCGCTCCTACCGGTGACGAGGCTGTATCCGTCATTTGTTATAACCTCAACACCTCACCCAAACACCGGAAAGTAACCGCCGAAATAGACCCGAAGGATTATCTGTTACGCGAAACACTGACCGGCAAACCAACACCTCAACAAAAACGAGTGATTCTATTCGATTGGAATAATCGGACAGCCACTGAACTGACCGGTAAACAGACTGTAGAACTGGATGGCTTTACCGACCGTCTATTCCATCTCTGTCCGATCCATGACGGATGGGCCGTTATCGGGATACAGGAAAAATATCTGTCACCTGCGGCCGTCCGGATTCTATCTTCGACACCGGACAAATTGGTTCTCAATGTATTTTCTCCGGGAACTCTGAAAATATGGACAGAGAACTCCGGAAAACAAGAACTGAGAAACATTCAGGTAAAGGAAACCGGAAAAATGACCATCAGAAAATAATCCTCTAATATATAATTACGATGAATAAGAAAATAATTATCCCCCTCGCACTGGCTCCATTGGCTGCCCCGGCTCTGCAAGCCCAGCACCAGCAGCCGAACGGACGTACGGACACACGCCCCAACATCATTCTCTTCATGGTAGACGACATGGGCTGGCAAGATACATCCCTGCCTTTCTGGACCCAAAAGACACACTACAACGAGGTATACGAAACTCCTAATATGGAGCGCCTTGCCAAACAAGGTATGATGTTCACCCAAGCCTATGCCAGCAGCATCAGTTCGCCCACCCGTTGTAGCCTGATTACAGGAACTAACGCCGCGCGTCACCGGGTAACCAACTGGACATATCCCAAAGGCCAGCAAACAGACCGCCCGAGCGATGTATTCAATGTAGCGGACTGGAATGTAAACGGGGTTTGCCAGGTTCCCAATATCGACCACACGTTTCAGGCAACCTCACTGGCAGAAATCCTGAAAGACAATGGCTACCACACGATTCATTGTGGGAAAGCACATTTCGGCGCCGTCAACACTCCGGGAGAAAGTCCTTATCACATGGGCTTTGAAGTCAACATAGCCGGACATGCAGGAGGCGGATTGGCAAGCTACCTGGGTGAAAATAATTACGGAAACCGGACGGACGGTAAACCGAATCCCTGGTTTGCCGTTCCGGGATTAGAGAAATACTGGGGAACCGATACTTTCGTCAGTGAAGCTCTGACGCTCGAAGCTATCAAAGCACTCGATCATGCCAAAGAATACAATCAGCCTTTCTTCCTCTACATGGCTCACTACGCTATCCATGTTCCGATCGATAAAGACAAACGCTTCTATCAAAAATATATCAATAAAGGATTGACTCCCAAAGAAGCTGCTTATGCGGCCCTGATCGAAGGTATGGACAAAAGTCTGGGTGACCTGATGGACTGGCTGGATAAAAACGGAGAAGCAGACAATACCATCGTCATCTTTATGAGCGACAACGGCGGTCTGTCCAGCGAACCGGAATGGCGTGACGGAAAACTGCACACGCAGAACTCTCCTCTCAACAGTGGGAAAGGATCGGCTTACGAAGGCGGTGTACGCGAACCGATGATCGTCCGCTGGCCGGGGGTTGTAAAACCG